>Ga0114919_10004155_pt1 | contig 11637 bp, 17 predicted proteins | sample BlataG_FD_88682 | JGI IMG/M metagenome (GOLD analysis project Ga0114919, IMG submission 88682) | Deep subsurface microbial communities from Black Sea to uncover new lineages of life (NeLLi) - Black_00105 metaG | ecosystem: Environmental > Aquatic > Marine > Oceanic > Sediment | place: Atlantic...
GCGCCACCCAGGCCAAAATTGTGAGGGCCCTTACCATCGTGAAAGGCGAATAGCCCCATGCGATTGGCGTAGACCAGTTGCTTCTCCTCCTCGTGGTAGGTGTTGGCGCAATCGCCCCACCACCCGCACTCCCACTCCTGCGCTCGTTTCCAGTCACCCATCGACGCGACCTCCTTTCATTGCTGCCTCTACCGCCTCTGCTGCCGTGTCACAAACTGTAAACCGTACCATCTCATCCTCGTTCCACATCACGATGACCAGCCACCGCTTGCTCTGTCGCAGGTGCACCAGGTGCACGGCCTCGGCTCCCAGCGTCGCCGCCAGTTGTTCGATTTGAGCGGTCAAGACTTCCGTCTTCATCGGTAAAAAATATCCTCCAGCCGTCGCTTCGGCGGCTCTGGTGCTCGCGCGTCGTACTTGCCCAGCGCCACCGCGCCGCAGAACAGATGCCCCTGCGGGTTGAATAACCTGTCGAACTCTGCCCGGTCCTTTTCTCTGATGTTCGGGTTGACGTAGCACGCCCCCAGCCCCCCCGCCTCTGCGGCCAGGTACGCATTCTCGCCCGCGAACCCGGCGTCGAGATATGGCATGTATTCAGCTTCCCCCGGCGCTTTGTAGGCCAGCATGTCGGCAAAGAGCAACAAGACGACCGCCGCCCCATCCACCCACCCGCGCCCGCCTACCAGCAACCGCTCCAGCGCTGCCCTGTCCACGCTGTCTGCGACGACCTCGACGAGGATGGCCTGCCGGTTGCAGGACGATGGCGCGAACCGGATCGCCTCGTATATCACGTGCAGTTCCTCCTCACTCAATTCTCGGTCGTTGAACATGCGCTGGCTTCTCCTGGAGCGTAGCACGGCGAGTATTGGACGAGTTACGCCCAATATGGTCCGTTGTTTCCTGTATTGATGTTCCAAGTATCGCTCCTGGTACGGGTCAGTCATCCACTCGCCTCTTCCACAGCTTATATCTCGATCTCTGTGCTTGTCTTGTCGAGCAATCTTGCTTCCATCGCCTTGTATACTGCACACGGCTTGACGTCTCTCAGAACAACAGCGCCGGCACCAACAACGGCGTCATCCCCCACGGTAATGCTGTCCCTCAGAGTTGCATTGTTTCCTATGAAAACATTACTGCCTATCGAAACGTATCCCGACATTGACGCCCGTGGAGCAACGTAACTGTAGTCGCCGATGGCGATGTGGTGCCCTATGTATGCACCCGATCTGATAATGACCCCATCGCCAAGAGATGTGCCAAGCTCCATAATCGCCCGCGGGCATATAATGCAATTGTCTCCCATCTTCATCTGCGAGACATAGGCAGACCGGTCGACGTGAGACAAAAAGCGGTATCCTTTTCGCCGTGCGTCGTTCATAATTCGCCCCATCAGCCGTCGGTTGGTACGGTGCTGGCGCGTGACGAGAATGATGAAGAGATGGTTGGCAGGATCGTAAACCTTCTCAACCGTCTCAAACGGCACGACCGGCTTCGAGAGGAACCTTTCATCGTTGATGTATTCTGCTTCCACTGTGTATGCTACTATCTCGTGATCGTGGGAGATGTAGTCGCTTATCTCCTCTGACAGTCCGCCTATGCCGAATATGACTATTTTAGACAAGCTCGCCTCCTCGATAGGCTGGGAAGTATGTTGTCCGGGCAACGAGGCCCGCAAGTTCTTCGTAAACGTCCGGCTGGAATATCTTGCAGCACAAGAAGGCTGGACGTGTTGTCTGTGCCCATCCCTTCTTGAACCAATCTAAACCTGAAGCCCCACCTGTCGCCCCCGCCCCTGCTCCGAGATCTAGCCAGGCAACCGCATCATCCCGGTAGAAATGCTCAATGGCATGGGCGTGGAGCGCATAGGACGCGCCCGCGTCGTAACCCTGTGGACTGGTTGCCGCCAGGTGGCTATATGCGACATTGCCCTGGACATACCACAGGTGCGCTCCCACTACTTGCCCGCCCGCTATGGCCTTGAATATGACTAGCCCAGGTGCTCGCAACTGCAAAGCAAAAGCCTTTCTTGAGAATGCCTGTATGCCCGTTATACCGTGCCGCACAACCAGAGCGCCATATAGCTCCGTCCACGTATCCAAAAACGACGATGGGCGTTGTTCAATTTCTACCGTGCAGGCCGCAAGCCCATTTCTGGCGTATTGCCTGTGGTGCTTAGACACGATCTGTGTGTAATCACGGGCCGGCTCTACTATGTAGTGATCCTTGAAAGAATTAGCTATGCCAAAGATAGCCCCCAAGCTCTCTTGTGAAGGATTCCCGAATGGATCGGTCACGAGCGTAAGGCTCACCAGGTCGCCCAGGCTGCTCAAGTCCTCCGTGATCCGCCCCCAGTCGAGACAGGAAAAGAGGGGGTATAACCCCATCGCGTCCTGATACTGCGTGCCGGGTATCTCACGGACGAGCACCCACCCGCCACAATCAGGAAGGTGTCTGGGTGTGCCAAACTCTGCCAGGGAGTCGGCGTAGGTTTTACTCAGATAGCCCGAGCGCATTTCTCACCTCAGTAGGAGTGGCGGGCGAGATTTGTAACAATTCCGCCAGTTCGTTGATCCTCGACAGTAGCATTCTGTTTGTTGCCAAAACTTTCCGTGCTGGAGTCTGCCAGATGTTATCCTCCAGTCCTACCCGCACACCGCCGCCGCTCACGAGACCGAGGGTATTGACCTTGAGTTGCGCATCACCCACACCGCCCGCGCTCCAGATAGAGCCGTCGGGCAACCGGTCAATCATCATCCCCAGGCTCATCGCATCGGCCTGCGCGCAGGCGATGTTTCCCAGGATCAGGTTGAAGTAGAACGGCGGCGTGATAAATCCCTTGCGCGCCAGGTACTTGGCATAGTTGATCATCCCCGCGTCGAACGCTTCCAGTTCTGGCTTGATTCCTCTCTGTAGCATCTTCTCAGCGAGCGCTTTGATTGTCGTCGGCTCGTTGACGCTGGCCTGGTTGTTAAAATTGAGCGAGCTTAGAGTCAGGCTTGCCATATCCGGTTTCAAGTCGCCGTCCAATTCGAGACATTCTGAGCGTTTCTCAATCTCAGGCCAGTTGCGCCCGCTCGTGGATACACAGATTATCAGCTCGTCATTTTCGGCCCTGATACCGGCGATTATCTCGGCGTACACTTCTTTCCGATAGGTCGGAGCACCCTGGGCGTCCCGTGCGTGCAGGTGTACCATCGAGACGTTCCAGTTCCGCGCTGCCAATAATACCTCCGTGACGATCTCGGCGGGCGTTGTTGGAACATAGGGAGTCATATCCCGCGTCGGTATCATCCCTGTGGGTGTGAAGTTGATTATGAACATCGGGTTGCCCTCAGATCGAATCTGTAGTGAGAGTTGGGGAGCTGGCCGGGTTGGGGGCGGATCTTAGTCTCGAAGCCGCAATGCTCCGCCGCCGCCGCGAGCCACGAAGGATCGAACCAGGTGCCTATGATCGGCTCGTCGCGTTGGAGACCGTCGAAATATGCCGCTCTGTACTCTGTAGAATTGAAGAACTCCCACATCCTCGTCACGTCCGGGATGTCTCCCAGTAGCGCCACCCCGCCTGGCTTGAGCGATGCGCGTATGCCATCGAGCAATCGCACCGTCTCGGCCTGTGTAAAGTATTGCAGACTGAAATAGAGCAGTGCCTTGTCGAAGTATCCGACCGACAATGGTATGCCCTGCCTGATATCTCGGCACAGGGTCGAGATTGAATGATTTCTGAATCTCGCGTCTCTCACAAAGTTCGGAATCATATCGACCGCCACGATGGAGGCGCAACGTCCGGCGAGGCGCTCCGTGATCATGCCGTTACCGCAGCACAGATCCAGCAACCTATCCCCGCCCTGCACGTCCAGCGAGTCCTCAATGTCGGCGACGATTGCCTCGAACTGCTCCCGCGTAACAGGCTCTCCGTTTAGGGTCCGTCCTACCTGTGCGTGAGGATTTGCCTTGCGGCTATTCTCTTCCCAATATGTACTCCAGTTAGTCACGTATCCAGGTGTCCTCTGCCCACCTACGAATCACGCCGCACACACGCCGAATGTCGCCCTCGCTTATCGCCACCCCGGTGGGCAGACACAGCGCCCGTTGCGCTGCGTCCTCAGTCACCGGCAACTGCCACGGCTCCGCATCATACGGTGGCGACCTATGGCAACCAGGATAGAAGTACCGACGGGCTAGGATGCGCTCGTTCTGCAACCGCCAGTATAGCTCGTCGCGCCCGTTTTCTACTTCCAGCACGACGTAGTGGAAATTCGTTGCCGGTTGCCGCATCCGTATGTCTGGCACTTCGGCAAGGTGTGTGCAGTACAGATGATAGTTGCGTCGGTTGTGAGCGATAAACTCATCCAGCCTGTCCAACGAGACCAACCCCATTGCCGCGTGAATCTCACTCATTTTGCCATTCGTGCCCAACCCCCCAATTGTATCTTTTCGCAAAAAACCAAAGTTGCGCAGTAGGCGCGCTCTATCTGCCACGGCGTTGTCGTCTGTGATGATCGCCCCGCCCTCGAAGCTATTGCACACCTTGGTAGCGTGGAAGCTCAATATCTCCACATCACCGGCCAGCCCCTCGCGGCAGCAGCCGACTGTGTGTGCAGCGTCGAACAGTAGGCGCAAGTTGTGCCTGTCGGCCACGTCGCGCAGGCCGTGCTCGTCGCAGAACTGCCCGAACAGGTGTACGCCCAGGATAGCCGTCGTGGCCGGCGTAATAACCTGCTCCACGGCCTGCGGATCAATGCACCATGTCTCAGCGTCGATGTCGGCGAATATCGGCTTGAGGCCCACCCACGCCAGTGCGTGCGCCGTGCCGATGAATGTCCAGGATGGGACGACGACCTCACCGGTCAACCGTAGCGCACGAGCCATGATCTCCAGCGCAATGGTGCCATTGCACGTGGCGATGCAGAACCGCGTACCCGTCAGCTCCGCCACCCGCCGCTCGAACTCCTTCACCAGCAGACCGTCGTTCGTCAGCCACTGGCGGTCCAGGATGTCGTCAAGATATCTGTGCAACCTAGCACGGTCGCCGATGTTGGGCCTACCGACGTGTAACATAGTTGCTATGTTCGTCAAATAACTCCCCGCATGCCGGTTAAACACCGCCCTAACGTTTCCTGTGACAGTTTGTTGTGAAAACTTCGAATCGGCGTAGTGAATGCGTTCCACGTCGAGCCGAAATCAATCAAAAACGACTGCCGTCCAATCCACGGCCACGCCTTGTGAATCACAAACTTTGCAGTCGGGCCTGCGCTCAAGATGAAAAAAGCGGGTTCCCGAATCGCCGCTACCTGTTCTAATACAGCGTACCGATCAGGCCATGCATGGGACACGTGGGTCACGATATGTTGCGCAATGTCCCAATGCGCTACCTTCCCGATGTCGGCGATACACTGCGGTCCGATCAACACCAACGGGAGCGGCTGTTCTTGTATCGCTCGGACGATTGGGTATAGCGTCCCCTTCAGTAGCGCCTGTTCCCACACTGCGCCATCGTGCCAATGCAGGTCTGGTACATTGCGCGCCAGCCATTCCAGTACGCCGCCGAGTAGGTTGCGACCATCTCGCCTAAACCACTCCAGGTGAAATAGCCCGACGATGTAGTTGTCATCCTGCCAGGCGTGCGTGAGCGTATATTGCAACTCACTGCATCCTGGATGATAGATAGATTTCCGCAAGTTAGGATTCAGCGGCAATCCCGGTATTATCAACCGCAGTTCCCCGTCAGCGTATTTGACGAATGAGAACGGCTCACCGCTCCTGATGCGGTCGGCGTAGTATTGCACGCCCGGCTTGAATGTTTCAATCATGTTCGTTTCCACCAAATGATGTCATGTGTCTTGAATCCCGGGACTAATTCATCAACTGCCTTGACGACGCCCGGCTCGTCTGGTGTATAGTCGTGTCCGCAAAACAATCCGCCTGGTTTGACCAGCGGCAACCAATCCAAAATATCCTGCTTGACCATGTGATAGGCATGGGCAGCATCGACGAATACCATGTCAAACTGTTTCCCTGCCAATTCCCGCGCAGCTTCGTGCGTCGTCATCTGCATAATGGTCACGCGGTCTTCCTGGCCAATGATGTTATGCTCAAAGGTTCTCAGCGTCTTTTCGGTACAGATCTTATAATTCCACGTGTCCACACACCACAGGTGAGCATCGGAGTTGTCCAGCATCGCCACTGCGGAGCGCCCACGGAAAGTGCCCAGCTCGACGATGCGTTCACGCCCACCGGCCTGCTCTGCCAGCCATTCGAGACAGGCCTGATTCATCCACCCGCCTATTCCCAGCGCCCGGCTGATATCTGTCATGACTTCCTCCCTGGCAACTCAAATCCCCGCTTCGGCGATGAGAATTGCTGGTTTAGGTCTGTCCTGATTCATCCTTTTCCTCTGCTACTACCTTCACCATCACAACCTCAACCGATGACGGGACGGTCAGGTGGTCACCGCGCAAGTAAATCGGTTCGCGCTTTTCGATGTGCCACTTGCGCTCGGTGTAGAACCCGTACCCCTTGCCGAAGTGCGTGCGCGGGTCGAACAGATCCCACGTCTCCATCGTATATCCACGGCGGTGTGTCGGGTCGCGCCAGCAGGTTGGATGTTGCCAGTGCGGGACACGGGCAATGAGCTTGCCGCCCGGCTTCAGGATGCGCCAGCACTCGTCAACCGACCCCACAAGATCGATGTCCAGATGTTCAAGCACGCTGATGGCGTGAATTGTATCGAACTCCTCATCCCCCCACGGCCAGGGCAAGTTGGAGAGATCGTGCGTCACGTCAATCGTGGGGTTGTGCTTGCGCACGTCATGATTTACCGCGCCTTCGATGGGGCGATTACCGGTCCCTAGATTTAGTATCTTTGCCATGCGCCCATCTCTCCTACAGCTTGCATTCGCCTCCACCTGCTCTTGCTCTGCCACTCGTCCACCGTCACCCGCACCTGCGCCAGTTCAGGCACCAGCGCCAGCCGCTCCGGCGACGGTGCATACCCTCGCACGATCAGGATGCCGTCTGTGGCTACCCGTGCGGCCCAGGCGTCCAGGTGCCCGGCGCTCATGTGTGACGCCGGCCTTGCGCCTACGATAATGACGTGTACCTCGTCGTCGGTTGCTGGCGCGCAGTCTCCCGAGTCGATACCCACGCCGGCAATAGCACCACCTTGTGCCCTCACCCACGTCCGCTCATCATCCGTCAGCACCTCCCCGTCGGCCAGCCACCCCGGTGCCGATGCCAGCCGCGGATGTGGCGTCCGGTTCGTCGTCTGCAAGAAGTGCGGCGGTATCTCCGTGTACTGCATACCTAGCCGCCAGCAGACATAGTTGAACGACAACTGGTCGCGGTGTGCGCTGTTCGTATACTCGTGCCACCACAACTCATTGAAGGCCCGCACTTGCTCCGTGTTGCGGCGAGCGATGATACAGCATGTCGCAAGCCCATTGCGCTCCGGGTATCCCTCGCGCCTGTACCGCTCCATCTGCGCCTGCACCCGCCGCGGGTGCGCCTTGTGCTGGCGTAGCACCTCTTCGACTTCCTGATAGATGCAATCGCGGTGCTCAGGATGGCGAAATACGGCGATGTCGGTATCCTGTAGCCATTTGTCCACAATGTCCTGTGGATTGGTGAACAGTGAGCGGTTACCGTCGATATACATCGAATACTCAGCGTCGATATACCGATGCGCTAATATCTTGACCGCCCGGCTTGCCAGCTTTGGTGGCCAGTCAGTGAGCATCACCCGACAGTCCCAGCCATTGGTAGGTCTCACCTTGCCGTCGGTGAAGCACGCCCCAGGCCAGTCGGTTGGCCTCAGCTCATCATACCCGCCAAAAATGGCAGTATAGGCTATGACTTGCTCCACCTCATCAGCCTCTCGTGTACTTCCATCACGTGCGCGCCCGTGCGTGCCCATCCGTCCCGTGGCATCACCAGCCCACGCACGATGTCCAATAACTCCTCTTTCGTCTCGTACCGGATGACCGGAAACTCCCAGCAGTACCCTACGTCTGGCGCGATGACCGGCACGCCCCGCGCCAGTGCCTCGACTACAGGCTTGGGTCCGCCTTCGTTCTCGCTGATGACGACCAGATAGTCCAGGCCATCGTACCAAGCCGGCAGATCCTCCCACGCTACCTTGCCGCCCGTCGTGCGGACCTCCACGCCAGGGATGGCCCGTAACTCATCCGCCCAGCCCATCCGCTTGCGTCCGCTCTTGTAGTCACGCCCGCACACGCCCACGACCAGCGGCCCGTCCCGATAGAACTGCGGTCCCGGCCACACTGTCAGCACAGAGGCTTTCTGATACGGTAGCTTGCGCAGCGTGTTTTGACACATCGCAAAGCACCAATCTACTTGCTCGGCCACCTCGTCGAACCGTGAGCGCAGTGGCTCATCAAATTCCCGGTGTGTGAACAGCGCCGACGTAACAGTATCTACCGGCTCATAAAGTGCATAGTTGACGAACATATTTACATTGACATGCGGGTCCGGTTTTATAGTCACAGTTGCACCAGAGATGTGTGCTGCTAGATCCTCAGCAATATATCGCAATACCCAACGTTGGCTCTCTGTCTCTGTAATGATATTGAGCTTCATGTTATTTCCTGAAAACTGTTTGCGTCAAGAGTCTCTGCATAACCTTGTAATCGTGTTCGCGCCATTCTTGCTGGAATCCTGAACCCTGATGACGGTGCCACAAATACACTGACCTGAGCCAGATACGTCGCCACCCTGCCCGTTTGGCCTCGATGCAATACCACGTATCAGATGAATAATGGATGAATGCCTCATTGAGCAATCCGATTTCGTTGACCAATTCACGCCGGAGTAACACACACCAAAATGGCAGAGTATTTGACACGTGCAAGCCCATATCTCCTAATTTCCCATGGCGTGAGGTCGACGCACAATCCCCCGACGGTACAACCAGGCCATTATGCGGATCTGAGGTGAGGGCCGCACTTAGCGCTCGCAGCCAGCCATAGTTGAACATTTCTATATCGTCATTTAGTAGACATATATCCTCGTCGTGCTGTCTCTGTTTAATTCCACGATTGACCGTTTTCGTGTATCCCTCTCGATAATAATCGTGTACCACGACGAGCCGCGTATCGCAGCCCGCCGATATTTGCGCCCGGTGTCCCGTGTCGGCTCCCTGCTCCAGGTCCAGCGTCGGTATTACGATCAAAGTAGGATTCACGCTCTCGCTCTCCCGAATAAGTGCTCTACTACTTCACCGCCATTGAATGCCTGTCCCAGCAGCCACAGTGCCACGGGTGCCCGCTCCAGTGCCCGCAGCAAGGCCCCCTGGTCGTGCTCCTGGAACCGCAGCCACTCCTCGCGCCACGTCTGCCATAGGCGAGTCGTGCGAGGTGTGCGACGAAACCACATCACTCCTGTGTTGAGCATCAGCGATCGGTGGTCCCCCAGTTCGGCCTGCGTCGCGTTATACTCCTCCTCGACCAGGATGCCTATTGCCGCCAGCTCGCCACGTTTGCTTGGAACCATCACCAGCTCCCACCCATCCTGCAAGATGTCGAAGCCAATGAACAGATCCCCATGCACGCGTGTATCTGCGTCCAAGTACAACGTCCGCTCGAATGGAGACAACTCCAACAGGTTGACCTTCGCCCATCGCCCCGGCCGTCCGAATCCTTCCCAGGATATGTGTCGCGTGCCGGGTATAGGATCTCCGATGACGGCTATGGGCCAATCGTGATGCTCTCTTAAAGTGCAGATACTCTCCGTAGCCTCAGCGCGGGCGTTGTGACCGTAGGCCACATATACGACGCCTAGTGCCATTCTTTGTGCTTACCCGCCCAGTTCGCGGGGAGTGTGCACATCAGCACGTGCTCGGCGTACAGCGCTCGCAAGAACGCGTGCTGCTCGTCGGCTCCCTGGCACAGTTCGGCCAGCCAGCGGGCGATGACGGCCTCCGTGCGCTCTGTCTTGCGCACCCATAGCATATTGGTATCGTAGACGGGGATGCGCAGGTCGCCGATAGTGTCCTCTGTCTTGGTCCGTTCCTCGTCGCTGCCGAAACTGTCAGCCCACTCAGTTTCACTCGCCAGTATCGCCACCATCTCCCACGGCTCGGCGTCTGTGTCCTCGAAACTTTGCAGCCGGGCCAGTCCCGTCTCGACGGCGCAGGGCACGACGAGCGATGGTGGCTTCCAGATGACGGTGAAGTTGTGCGTGATGGCGGGTTCGCCTTGGGTGAAAGCCAGCTTGTCGGCCAGGTCGCCGAATGCGGAAGTATCAATGGTAGAGTCGGCTTGATGAGACCGGGGAATATGGCTGGATAGGGGGGCGATAGGGATACGCACGCGCACACCACATTGGCCATATTCCTGCATCTTATTGCGTGTGTCCTGCTTGGGTATCTCGGCTTGCCCGCTCGCCAGCAACATGCGGGCCTGGTGCTTGCCGACTTCTGCCCACTCGCCGGCGCGCTTGGTCACCATCTCGCCATTTTCACTTACATATATGATGCTGATTACCCGCACCCACACCTTGCTCATTACGTCTCCCTCGCCAGCGGTGGCGGCTTGAGCCATCGCATCTGTTTGCCGTCGTACGTGTACAGGCCATCGGGCGGCATTCTGTCGAGTGTCCGTGCCAGTGCCCGGTACGCCTTGCGGTAGTGCGCGTCCTCGTCGGTGAGGAGTACCGGTGTGCCGTCAGTCTTGTACAGCGTTTGATCCTCGACGGTCATCTGTTCCGGGTTTGCGCGGCGGTGTTGCCTGCGTACCTTGTGTGCTGTCCGGCCCATCACGTCTCCTTTCGATAAGCGGCGGAGGCGGGCGGAAAGGAGGAAACACCCACCCCCGCCGCGTCAACCGGTGCTCACGCACCAGTCCACAACTAAGCTACGCTACAACTTCCTCCCAGTTCGTGGTAGGAACCGGCGGGAAGCGAGGGCTGAGCCCAAAGATCCACGCGCTAAGCTCGACTGCGGCACCGGCGACGGTCAGGCGCAGCATGATGCAGTCGAAAGCGCCGTCCACGTCCAGTTCCTCGGTCTGGAGTTCGATGCACAAGAGGGCGTCGCTGTCTCCGCCGGCCTGCGTGAGCTGGGTGATGGCCTTGCCGGTGATGACCTTGGCACCCGCGCCGGCGGTGGACGTCCCCTGGTACAGCAGCGCGTCCAGCGTCGCCCCCTGCACCATATCGCCCACGTTGATCAGGATCACGGCCCTGTGATAGTCTTGCAGGCTCACGTAGGCCGTGTCGTGGTTGCCGGCCCCGTAGCTGTCCGAGTACTGTGCCACCAACGGGTAGGCCAGTTCAGAAAATCTTGCCGTATACATTCTCGTTCCTCCTGTGGGGCGGGCTCGTCACCCGCCCCACCTATTAGCCTGCCAACAATAGTTGCGCGACTAGCTTTCTGCGTCACCGAGTATAACGAAAGGCGAGACTTGAGTCTCGCCATCGCTATAAGTCAGCGGCGCACTCAGCCAGGGCTGGCCGTCGACACGTGCGACCGCCCGCCACGCCGTCAGGTCGTTCTGGAACTTGTAGTGCTTGCTCGAATCGACCGTGATCTGTTCACGATCGCCGATGAGATACTTGCTCCAGTCGGCCAGGATCAGGTCGCCCGCCGTGCCCAGCGCGGGGCACATCTCCGAGAAGATCAGC
>Ga0114919_10004156_pt1 | contig 11637 bp, 14 predicted proteins | sample BlataG_FD_88682 | JGI IMG/M metagenome (GOLD analysis project Ga0114919, IMG submission 88682) | Deep subsurface microbial communities from Black Sea to uncover new lineages of life (NeLLi) - Black_00105 metaG | ecosystem: Environmental > Aquatic > Marine > Oceanic > Sediment | place: Atlantic...
CAGCCAGCCAAAAGGCTTGGCGGTGACCGAGCTGCTGAACCGGCACGGGGCATTAGTCGTTATCGTGTTGGGTCATTCTCGATCACCGGATATACTTTACTACACCCCCGGCCCAGATGCAAGTGGATTCCAAAGTTTTTTCTGTATCGTTTCGGGGCGCGAATGTGAGCCCGGTGTGACTCACGTTGGGCTCACGTTCAGCTCACGTCCGCGCCCGCTTGCGGACAAAGTAAATCCGAGAATCTGCTTGACAATGTGCCACAATGTAGTACAATGTAGGTAGATGAATGAGACACGGACAACACGAAAGGGCGAGACGATGAAGATGAAGCAAATCCACCTTGGCGGCAAAGTCGAGGCCCAAAGCGTGTATCGGGCAACGAAAGACGATTGGCTGCCCTCGCTGATCGTAGGTCCCGCAGCCAACTATGCCAAGCGCAAACTGTTTCGGGTGCTTCTCTTCCACCCAGGCGGACTGATCGGAAAAGCACTGCGGACGGCAGCCGAGATGCGCCCATGGCAACCGGAATGGAACGGGCCGCCCAAGGCAATGCTACTGGAACTATCACAGATGAACAGGGTTGCGTAAGCCGATGACCACACGACCCCCCTATTCTGATCTCGACGTTGGCACAATGCCCGACGGTACTTTCGATCTCGTCGAACTGAAATACGACGGGATGTTCGCTACAGCAGAATGCGCTGATGGGGCGATAGTGATCCGTGGGCGAAACGGTAGGATCAAAGCCTGTCTCGCCACAAGCACGCCGCTACGCGCCAAGCTGGTTGGCGAGTACCTGTACGGGACCGCGTGGGCAAAGCGCACCGGGCGTACCGGGCAGTTGTGGGCCTTCGATGTTATCGAAGTCGACGGCAAAGACGTATCGCAACGACCACTCGCAAACCGTCGAATGCTGCTCAACAACCTCACGCTTCCCGCTGGCTTTCACATCGCCCCCCAGTACCCGGCGCACGAGTGGCAACGACTTTGGAGTGACCTCGTGGAGCCAGGCGACTTCGAGGGGCTCGTATTCAAGTCGTCGCGCGATCGCTACGGTGAACCGTGGGCGCGGATGAAGCGCCGCGTCACCTGCGACTACGTGTGCATGGGGACCACCCCTGGATCAGGTCGTTACGCCGGGCAAGCGGCGTCTCTGATCGGCGGGCTGCACGTTAAGGGGCATTTGACGGCCGTTATCCGTGTGCCAGGACTCACAAACGAGCAGCGGGTAGAGTACGCAATACATCCCGAACGTATTGTCGGTCGCGTGTTTGAAGCGACCGGCTACGATTTATTCCCATCGGGTGCGCTCCGGCATCCGGCGTTCGGCCGGTGGCGTGAGGACAAGGCCTCGGAGGAATGCAAACGAGCAGCATGAGATGTAGTACATTGTATACAGATGGACAACGGAGCCTCGCGATCGGAGCTAACCACATGACTAAACGCAAACCAAAACGGACCGCCGCGATCAACGTGCGAATATCACCCGCTGAACTCGGGTCACTCCAGCAGGCAGCCAGAGCGGCAGACCGCGACTGGCCTGACTGGGTGCGGCGGACGCTGAAGCAAGCAGCCGGGAAAGGGAAACCATGACACCCGATTGGCACACCTGGATCGGCAAGGGCAATCCGAAGGACTTCCTTGACCCCGCGAACTGGAAGGACGAGCGCGTGCCGCCGAAGCGTGGGGCGTCCGTGTTTGTGCCGTCAGGATCAAAGATCATAGAGGTGGTGCCCCCGCGCGGTATGATGCTCAAACGGCTACACGTGGAACCCGATCCAAAAGGCACGGTACCGGAAAAGTGTACACACATTAGACGAATCAGCATCGACAGATTCGAGAAGGTCTACGGCTAGAAAGGATCAACACCATGAAACGACGAACGACGATCTTGTTGACAGCAGCCTTCATCGGGGCAACGGTGATTGCGTGCCTGGCGGGTGGGGATGGGAGAGAGCCCGAATGCGACCAGAATGCAGCCACGTTCATCGGGTGCATAACTGGACCAGCAATCCACGTCGCGCACGAAGGTGGGTGTCTACCCTGCGATTTCAATAGCGACTGGCACGTTGACCTGCGAGACTGGGCGATTCTATCGAACGGTTGGGAAGGCCGCTAGACGGCAGGCGCCCCTCCCGGTGCTGTCACACTGAACGAAGCTATCGTGACCGCAGTACCATTAAGTAATAGTGTGTGCTTTTGTAGTACCTGTACGACGGTTGCCCACTCGCGAGCCCGCATTGAGCGCGTTGTGTCACATATACCTGCATTGAAGTTGGCCGACACAAACGCCTTTTTTAAGCTGCCCGGATTAGTAGCATCACTATTCCAGTGGTTGGGATAAAGAATGCCGCCATCCTGAATCAATGCGTCAATTTGGAAATCTCCTTCCGTTTCCAGTATGCCGTCATCAAGTTGGACAACTTCAAGTTCATCCGCTCCTCCGTTTGCCACTACGTGTTGCAGACGGCAGTATCCGCCATTCTGTGAATATGGTGCCGTTGCGTGCGTCAAGTTGACGCCCGGGCCAGTGTAGATTTTGTCTTTCGTCGATGGACAATTGATCGCCAGTTGCCCAGCTTCCGACGTTTCCCCGGGCTGATCCATTGCAAGACCGAAGCCGCCTAGCGCACCGCGCACGTGAATGATCGTAAAACCATCATCTGTCAGGATGCGTACCGCCGGTTTACCCGTCTCGAATGGCTGCGAGTTCGACCCGTGCATTTCGACTCGGCACGAATGGCCTTTCAGATCGAGCTTGATCCGCCGCGACCCGAGCGCGGCTCCTGGCCCATCGTGCTTACCGATCGTCACGTCACCTTGGTCATCATCCACCATGATCTTGAAGTAGTGACCCCGGTACTCCGGCGCCGTTGTCAGACCGTTGAACGTGGCAGAGTCGAGGCCGATCTTGCCGGTCATGCTTTTCTGGATGTCGAGCGAATTGAGGATCACCTTGTTCGTCGCATCGCTCCCGTAGTCGAGCCCCCAGAGGATGTCGATGCCGCTGTCGGCGATCGTCACTTCCTCGCCGTTGCTGAGGTATGTGCCATTCGTCCAGTTCGCCGCGAGGTTCGCACAGTTCGGGCCTTTATTCGCGGTCGTCTCGTCTTGCTCGAGTGTCGCCGACGCCCCCGGCGTGTTCAACGCGATTTCGTAGTAGCCGCGCACACCGGTTTCCCATGTCTGATCGGTATCCGTCAGGAAGTCTCCGAACGGTACGCCAGCCGTATCCGCCTCAAGCGTGATATTCGGGCTCGCGTCCACTGCCGTCACCGCCGCCGCCCAGGGATGCGTTGATGCGTTCCAGGCAGCCACGAGCGCCGCTACGGTATCGGCGATGACCGTCGTCGCATCGGTGTGCTCTGCGATCCAAAAGCCAGTGATCGGCAACCCTTTCGTCGTCTCCGCAAACACGGCCGCCGACCATCCCGTTGCCAGCGTGGCGAACACGACGAGAGGCCAGTCCTTCTTTTCGTAGACCGCCCCATCAAACGTGAACGTGATGTCCCCGGTGTCCATATCGGTGCCAGCCACGCTGATCGACCCGGCGGGAGGGGCAGGCGATTGGAGCGCAAACGCCGTGTCCAGCGCGGTTTCGATCGTCGCCGCAGCAGCGTCATACGCGATCGCGGCTGTGGTCATCTCGTCGCCGTTCGGCAGAAGGACGGTCAACGTGAACGTTCCGCCCGAACCCGTGCCGGTGACCGTGGCGGTTTGCTTCTCGTCGGCACCGACCGGATCGCCGAGCCCGAGCTTGAAGTCCTCTCCGGCAAGCGTCCCGCCCACCGTGACCGTGATCTTTTCCTTCACCGCAACCGCCTGCGGTGCCCAGTTGTTATTTGCCATTTCGTTTGCCTCCACATCCGACGCACGGTTTCATCCGCGCGTAGGGGTCAATTCGACTTCCAGGATGTTTGCCTTTGGGGCAGTGCGGATACGACCGCAGATTCTTCCATGTGAGCGCTGCCCGTGGAACCCTCGGACAGATGCAGGCGTCGCAATACTCGCCAGCGTTCGGGCCATCGTCTACCACGATGCGATACTCGCACGTAGCACACGTCCCCGCCTTTACGAGAATCACGGCGGGATCATCAAACGGGCTTAGACGCCACCTGACGTACTGATAAGCCCCACGGACCCACAGCGCCGCGTACCACCACCGGTGAAACGTCTTGATGACATCGTGCCACCACAGCCAACTCAGGTGCCGCAGGAGCCCACGATGGCGAGCGAGGACCAGAAATACGTCGACACGCCGTTTACAGCGAATCAGGAACGTCGTCTCAGGCTTCGGCTCCGGTTCGCGCGGCTGTTTGATTGCGAGCTTTGCGTGCTTTTCGTGCCAGCGGGCCCGGTGGGCCGTCTGCTCGCGTGCGCGTCGCACTTCAATCGGAATGTCAAGTACGGCTTCCATCATGCTTGGTGCGAGAAGTTGAAACTGATGCTCCCCGCGTAGTTCCGGTTCGGGTCCTCTAGGTTGGTCTCATTCGCCGTCGCCAGCGCGGGGACCGTGAATCGCCCGATCACATCGATCAGGTTCTCACATTTTCTATCAGCGGTATCGAAATCCGATCGCACTGTCACGGGAGAACTAAACGAGCCGAGCCGTCCGAACCACCGCCACTTACGAGGCACACGGACGGGTAGCGGTTTGCCGTGCTCGTCAAGCTCCCGCGCGTAAATGATCTCGTTGCCCTCGGGTGTCGCTATCGGGATTCCATCATAGCCACCGTCAGGCCCTGCGCCCCATGTTGGATTCGTGACGACGACCGGTTCACCGCTAACCGTGATGCCGGTAGGTGCGAGGGCACAGATCATCCCCGTATGAACGCGGATTTCGACGACGGCGTAAGGCTCGATCCAGTGGGTGCTCGCCTCGCCGCTCCCATAGGGTGGCACCTGTGCAAAGTGCGGAATAGTTAAGTATAAATTGATTTTGCAGTACGTGATGACCATCCGGGCTATAACCGGCATACCGCCCCAGCGCGTGTAGCCATATGGAAACGCAAGGATGCGCGGCAATTCGCTTTCGGCAAACTGCGTACCGGGCCAAGTCCGCTCATAGAACCCGATCGTAGCATTCGAGCTTCCGCTGGACGGCATGTCCACACGGTCTATGCGGATCGTACTGGGTGGCGGATCGGGATGTGGGAAGACCTGATCGAACATCGCTGCAAACACGTCCGCGTACAGTTGGTGCTCGCGGAATTGTTGTGCTGAGAGCGACGGGAAATCGCGGAGCCGGATGTCAGGGTCGCTGATCCACAGATCCTCGAATTTCCCCTGCGACGATGAGTCCCGATTGATCCAATCGCCTACTAAATCATCACGATCCTGGCCTGCATACGTGCAGTCGTCATAGGGATAATTGTCGTGTTTGCAATCTGTATTGGCGATGATCCCGGCGCACGGGACAAGCACGTCGGGACACAGGCCCTCGCGCGATCTTAGGAATGCAGCATTGTAGATACCGCCGGTCCCGAATAGGTACGGCGTGATCGGCGCGTTGCGCGGACTCCCGCCGTTGGCTGGGTGCCACTTGCGGCAGAAAAGCTCAGAGGTTGGCGAAACTCCATTTTCAGGCCGCCAGCCCTGGAAATTGAAAAAGAAGATGTCGGGCGTCAGACCATCGACAGGGTAACCACCTCCTAAAAGATTATCGCATTCCCCCACAGGCGTCCATGTAGGTCCTGGTGTACATTGACAGACGTGATGCCCCCAGCAGACGTAGCCGCCAAACTGATTCAGTAAAGGATTGTTCTCATAGCATGACCCGTGTTCTACGCGGCACTGCCGCTGGATCAACGTCGGGCAGTAGTAGTTGGTCAACAGGTCGAAGATACGGTTCTGAGCGTCGCGGCCGTGGCGATCGTCGGGTACTGAACGGAGGTAGGACTTGCCGTCAACCCACAGCGCCGTATGGAACAAATCGGCGATCGCATCTTTGAAACTATCACAACCGATATCGCACCCTCGGCACCCCGCCTGATCCTCAGAATCTTCCGCGATGCCCGTCCAGCAGTCATCGTGATGCATCGGGTCCATGTCGGCGTCATAGGTGTACCCGATGGTCTCAGCCCAGTGATAACACGCGGCAATCCCGGCGCCGGTCTCGTCATAGCAGCAGCGATCATCTACGCATGTAGGGTTTGATTCACCTGGCATTACACGATCCCCCCGCAGATCAGTTGAGGGTGATGGTACTGTACTTCGCGCGGCGGCTGCGCCATGACGGCGACACGAGCATACCGGCGCCCACGCGGCACAACGCCGACTTCCCCGGTCTCAGGATCGGGCACCGACTTACAAAAGAACCCCTCGCTATAAGCAGCGGACTCGAACTCAGCATCATCGTGGCGCAACCGCGAGCAAAGATACGGGCGCCGTCGACCCTTATCGCCGCGTGCGTAGACGCCATAAGCCAGAGCACACGGGTCTATATGCGGGGCTGGCGGCAATGTATTCGGCTGGGCGACGTTGCGGACCTCGTGGGCGGTAACCGGGCGCCCGCGCCCTCGCGGAGTACCAGTCTCGTGCTCTACCGGCGGTTTCGCTCTACCCATTGCGACCGGGTAACACGTATCAGTCGTGTACCGTTTCTGCCCCCAGGCGGGTCCAGTCGTGGGTACATACGGTCCATACGGAGTTCCATCTGGACTCGGTTCACCGGCATTAGGATGGCCCTTAGCATGTTTTGCCTCTCGGCAACCGACGCCGCATACTCGCTCGTTGCACTCGTCCTGCCCCCAAAGGAACGTGCCTTCCAATTCAAGGCATTCGCCATACGTGCGCTCAACACATTCACGGCCTTCGACTATGCAACAGACATGCACTTCTCCGGCCATTCGTTTACAGTCTATTGCTGGTAGTTCATCCGCTATGCATCCATCCGGGCACATTGGGATTCCGCCAAGCTGATTGATACAGTTGTCCCATGATACAGCGTGGCATGAACCGTCAGCAAGAACACAGCAACTAACCTGAGTATCATGTTCACATACCCAATTCTCGCAGAGCGTACCACCGGTGCCTGGGCATCCCCCACTATTACGGCATTCCTGCTCTGCGATCCCCTGATCGCCATTCTCGAACCGGTACTCCCGGCAAGGATCGCCGTTGACGTAGCAACATGGTAAAGGGTAAGTCTCAGGCACCGGCTCCCTCCACAATGCAGTCGTGGTGGCGAGCAGCGGAATCGACACTCTCGTCCCAGTCGCGGTAAACCGGTACAGCTATCAAATCACTCGGAGGCCCGACAAGCATTACGAGGTCAGTGTCATCTACGTGCGTATCGCGGTAAGTGGCCGGGTGTTCTGGATCATAAGCGTGCGGGAATAAAAAGTAGGTGAAATCGTTTGCGACCGTATGCGGCAAGAGCGACACTTCGTGCAGATAATCGGGGTAATCCGCTTCAGGCGGCGGGTTCTCGCCGCCGCGCGCGTGTTCGTGCTCGCCTACCCAACGCCCGTAGTCCTCGGGGCTCCCCGCATCGCTGAAGTTGCGACCGCGCCGGGCGTATTCGACTGTGATAAACAGGTTGGCTCCATCTTCCGGGTGGTCGGGTCTACATACTTGTCGCACGATGGCCCACCTGACGCCGAAGCTGACTCCGCCCACTTGTTTCGCCGGTCGTGCGTATCGCTGACCCAGATGCTCTTCGCTCATCGTGCAAACCCAGTCCGTATGATCGTAGTCACGTCCGTGTCGGTGGTGATCCACTCTACCGAAGTCACGGGCGCTCGAATCTCGTGCGTGTTACCGCCCTCGTCTACCACGCCGATGATCTGTCCGATCCAATGACTGCGCGGCAGTAGGCCCTTGAACGTAAGCTCCATTTTGGCCCGTGCGTCGCGGTAACGGGAGATCGCCCCGGCCATTGCCAGCGCCATGCGATCGGCATCGTTGCGCAAGACTATGCCATCGCTGGGGGATTCCATAAGTACCCCGTGTATGTCAACGCCAATAACTGTACTCGGCGCGAGCCACCACAACTCTGCATCGGGGACCGACACCACGAGCGTACCATCGGACGGCTTGGCGTCCGGTATTTCGTAGACCATTGCAAACCGCTGATCGGTCTCGATTGCGATCGTGGCGACCAGCGTCTCGTAATCGTAGAGAGGTTCTTTGTCCGTTTCATTAGCATCATCCCAATGGTTCTTGGCGAGGAGGTGATTCGGTGACGGATTAAGGATGATGCCCCAGTCGGCACCACTTGCAGATAAAGCAATCCCGAGCATGTCTACTGATACATATCTGCCACTACTGCTAGGTGGCCACCCAGTTTGTTCGTCTTCGACATAGAGCCAAGCCTCAATGTTACGATATTCGGCTTCGTAGCCACTAGGGTTACTATCCGTCGGCGGGTCTGTAGTGTAGTCGAAGCCCTCACGTAGAGGTAGCCGCGTGAGGGTCCGGCGTACCTTGTTCTGATAATCCCCGGTACACACGGCTACGACGTTCCCGCTCCGATCTAATTCAACCCGAGCGAGCTCCTCGTGCCAGTCCCAGTCCGCAGGCGCGCCGAAGTATTGATACACGGGATGAAACCGGTCCGCCTGTCGCGCCTTGTCATGGTCTTCTGCATCATCGTCAGGGTTGCCGGTCCCCGCTTTGTAGGCCGTTTCCAAGTCCTCGGGCCACTTGCCTTCGAAGGTCGCATAGTCTAGCGTGCAGCACACGACGATCCGCCGACCGAGCACGACGATCTTTCCGAACTTCTGCTCGTCAGTTCGCACGATCTGAGTATGGATCAGATGTTTCTCGTTTTTCAGCCGCATGTCGAAGCGGACCGGGTTGCGAGGTAACGTCGCCCCGCCGTACTGCCATTCCTCAGCGGTCAGCGCATAGACGCAAATCTCGAAACCCTCATCGGCCGGAACGATCGTGTAATCGAAACCCTGCCGGGTCGAGATCAGCTTACGGAGAATATCTGCAACAGTTTCACCCCCCGAGAAACTGATCGTATCGGTCAGGGCCGCAAGCTCACAAGCCCACCCGCCCAACCACCAAGCCGGGCCGCTATCGTCGCTCTCGTCAACGAACCGGCCCAGGATATACTCGGCATAGTCGAAACGGCTCCATACGTCCGTCCCGCCGTAACAGTAGGTTTCGATCGCGCTTGATGGGGATGGTTTCGATTTCTCCGCGCTACGGTTGCCGACGATGCTGTTGTGGGCACCCCGCCCGTTCATGCTCGGAATCCAGCCGAGCGTCTGCTCCAAGTTCCATTGCGACCAGATCGACTGATAAACCTGCGTCTTGCGGAGAATCTGACCCGGCCCGTAGGCTACCCAGGTCTGTACCCCGCTCAGATAGTCTAACGTACCGTGTACGTCGCGGCTCTCGGCGTTCACCTGGCCAACCCACTCCAAGGACAACCCGTGCTCACCCACGAGCCGCATACGGGCCCAGTAGCCGCTCAGGTCAATCGGTTCGCGCGGGCTCCCCGCAGTGGGGATGGTGTTGTCGTGCGGCGACTTCGCACGACCGTAGGTGCGACGAAACTCTAGGATCGGTAGATCATGGGCGGCCGAGGCGTCGACACACCGCCTCATTTCGAGTTCCGGCATGTACTGCCAGTCGTCGGCCCAAAGTTTGCGCACCTCGAGCATCGCCGCGCTGACTCGCTCAAGGCTCGGTGGTGCTGCTGGGGTTGCAACGGTCAACGCCACTACAAACTCTCCGGTAAGCGGCCGGGGTATCGTTCAGCGGCCAACGGTGCGGACGGCCCCTGCGCGTCAGCCGTCACGGTCAGGACGGTCGATCCCTCAGAATAAACCCACGTCTCCCCGTCTTGCCGACGTGTTTGAAGCCGAACCTTGACGATCGTCTCGTCGCCCTGAGCCGGAAGATCATAGACCAATTGAGCGAGCCCACGGGTAGGCATGGTTTCAGTTTCGTCAGGGGTATCCGCCGGCGGGCTTGACTCGTCGGTCGTGTATGCGATCGCCCACTGCGTCGCTCGCAGATCCCCGACCTGGTAGTACGTGCCGATCACCCGGACCACACCGTTCGGTCGGAGTTCTAGCCGCCAGCCGAGCGGCGCGTTCGGTGGCGAGCCCTCTTCGGCTCCCGCCGCGAGGTCAAGCCGCAGATACGTCTCCCCGTTCGGCCCGACTGGCAGGAACCCGGAATCGAGTACCCCGTTGAAGCGACTCATCGAGATATACCACGTGCCATTGGCGTAGGTATTCGTCGGCGTGTGCGGCAGAGTCGCGTTCGTGTCAAACGGCGTATCACCTTCTTCCGGTGGCGCGCTGTTGTCCCGGTAGAACCGATATTCAGCCGCGTTGAAGATTCGGTATTTGCCCCGCGCGTCAGCGTAGCGTTTGGACGATAGCGCTTCGCCCGCGTTCAACCAGAATGAAACGTGTAGTTGCACAAGTACACTAGGGTCGGAATTGGACGATGCACTGATCGTCCGCCGCACGTACAGAACATCGTAGGTCGATACCGCAAGAGTAGGGAACACAAGCCCACCCGCTTCGGTAGTCGGACTTACCCACGTTGCATAGTCTTCTGAGATTTCGAGATTCGGCGTATCAGCGTCCAACCATACAGTCAACCACGTTATGTCTCCGGCTGACACATTCCGCATGATGATGGTGTAGCTCGTTACGTCACCTGCCGCAGCCTCGCCAGCAGTCACATCGTCGTGGCTGATCTCATTCCCATAGACGTCCGTCAACAGGACAGAGGCTTCTACCCCGCCCTCAAGGTAATCAGCGTACACCTGCACGATTATCGCTTTGTCTGGGTCATCGCCATCTTCCAGTGTGTAAGAGTTATCGCTTGGACAGTCTATCGATGGACCGAATGCGGTAGAACTGGGTGCCTTCCATTGCAACGACGACCCATCAGCAGTGGTTCGCAAATGGCCCATTCCAGGACCATTGCGACCGGCAACGAACAGAATCATTACTCCCGGTGGGGCACCGATTGACCTTAAAGACGCGACGCGCGCTGCTCTGACTGAAATACCGGTTCGGAGTTCCAGAGCCAGGGCTTTGTTATAGTCGATCGCCATCAGGCAGCCGCCGCAAAAGTAACCTTCGTAGTTCCCTCGTCGAAACTGATCGTGAAGTCCGGGGCATCGGGTGTGCGCACGACATCTTCGCTGTCGAGCCCCGTAGCGGTCCCATCATTGCCCGCCGCATCTATCGGCACAATCCGCCAATCGTAGGTGGATAGATCATCAAGTCGTGGAGAGAGGAGAGCATAACCATCACTCCACGCTTCCCCATTCCGCCGCACAGTTCCGATAGACACCCATTCCACTGCTCTCTTCTTTTGCTCGACCCGGTAACTCACAACGTCATCATCGAGTGAGCGTATCCAGTCAATCGTCCGTTTCGCCGGGTACCCTGCCGGGGCGTTGGCGATTGGGTCGTAATCCGCGTCGTTCGTGTCGTTGATTTCGATGCGTACTTCATCCCCAGCCTCAAATGTGAACCCCCGCGTCGGTGATTGCGTCGAGGCAATGTACGCCCCGTCGATATACCAGTGATAGTAGATCGTGCCGGATAGATCGCTGACCACAGTGACGACCGTGAGTGTGCCGAACTGCTGCTGCGTGTAGCTCGTGATTGCCATCAGGAATCTATGACCCCCTCGACAAGCATCTCACATCG
>Ga0114919_10004157_pt1 | contig 11633 bp, 30 predicted proteins | sample BlataG_FD_88682 | JGI IMG/M metagenome (GOLD analysis project Ga0114919, IMG submission 88682) | Deep subsurface microbial communities from Black Sea to uncover new lineages of life (NeLLi) - Black_00105 metaG | ecosystem: Environmental > Aquatic > Marine > Oceanic > Sediment | place: Atlantic...
ACTTATCTATATTAAGGAGGTACTCATAATGAAAATAGTTCCATTATTAATAATATTATATATAGCTTTAATAGGGATTATAATATTTGATGGTATAGAAACATTTGGATGGTCTGAAACTCCTTATACAGATATTGCTAGTCCTTCTGGTGGTGGTGAAGTAGGTGATGAACATGGAGCACTTTGGAATTTATTTGTTAATCCTAACGTTTGGCTTACTAATGCATTAATGGTTACAATAGGTATAACTTTCCTTACAACAGCTGCAGCTATTTTTGTTTCATTTATAACTAAATCAGATATTATATTATTATCTCCAATATTTGTTGTTATAATTAATGCAGGGACTTTACCAATTATTTCAATTTACAAGGTTGTCTATAGGGAACTAGAGAAATTTTTTTGTATGGGTTCTTTTAATGAATCAATTGCTTTAATAAGCTGTTCAGTCGAATCAAAGACTGGAGCAGCATTAGTCACTGCAATCATAGTAGGACCTATAGCAATAGCATGGGCTATGGCTTGTGTTGAATGGTGGACTCAACGTCCTGTATCTTAAAAATGGAAAAGAAAAATCAAATAAAAATATATAAGGTAATGTTAGTGATAGTATTAAGCTTCATGATACTTCCAATAGTATCTGCTTATCCTGCATCATTACCTGCTTATGATTTATATACAGTATTTGTTGAATCTGTATTCGGAGGATTTTGGTTATCAGTATTAGGATTATCAATTATATTTTTTATTTTAATGGGACCTATAGGAGGTCTCTCTCAATTTACGGTTATGCATTATTGTATGATTTTTATTTATGCTATGGCTATAGGATACATGCAAATATTATTAATCTTACCAATATGGATTTCATTAATCGGATGGTTTGCATTCCAATTATTCAAAACTATAAATTCAGGTTCAACATCTTAAGGTACTATATTTAAAAAATGACAAAGACTAATAAAAGAAAGATGGCAAAGAAAAAGTTAAGACAGCCTCGCAAACGTAAACGTAAACTTCAAGATGATGTTTCTATAAATTTCTTTTCAGTTCAATCTACTCCTAATCAATCTATGAGAATTAGTAAAAGACAGAGAAAGATTCGAGTCCCATATAATTTAGGATTTTTAAATGGAGCAGTTCCTAAACGTCCTGTTGTTGCGAGGGTTACTAAAGAAAAAATGAGTTTCTTTACTCCAGTTAAAATGAATACTTCTTCATATTATAAAAAAGAATCTACAAATCAGATAGGACCTTTAATCCCTTGGGGAGATGCAGACCTTGATGGTTCTCCAAATATGTTTGATTGTAATCCTAGACAAGTTTCAGAAGATGGAATATTTACTAGAGCTTTAGGAATGTTGACCGGAGGAAAGTATGGTCAAAGCAAAGAAGATTATCAAATAGAAAAAGCAAACAAAGGACAAAGTTTTTCAAAATTTGCAAAACAAGAAACTAAAGTAATTAAAAAGAGTAGAGAAGCCTTTCAAGCTAGAAAAAAAGCTGCAAAATTAGCCGAAGAAAGAATAAAAGAAATATCTAAAAAAGAAGGAATTAAATTAACTCCTCTCCAGACAAAAAAATTAAAAGAAGAAGCATGGTCATTGTTACATAAACAACAGAAAAAGGATACTGAATGGAGATTGCAGAATCCAACAATGATAGAAAAAGTAGGTAGTACAATCGGAGAAGGAATAGAGAAAGTAAAAAGAGGTCTAGCTCCTTTGAGAAGTGCTGAAGGAAGAGCATTAGCTTCATTGGATGCTCAAATCTTAAGGGCAAAAGCATTAGCTTCATTGGATGGGCCAAAGGCAAAAGGAAAAGGAACTTACAAATTAGAACAAAAGAGAAATAAGTTACAGAGAATAATTACAGAGAAAAAACAAAGATTTCAATCAGGAGTTCTTACTGCCTTAACTCCATTAGGCGCAGTACCTGAAATTCAAAGTTTATCAAGAGTTAAAGGGAGAGCTGGTGTGAAGCAAGGAAGAGGAAGGCCTAGAGGTCCTTCAGGAAAATATATGGTTAATGGCCAACCGGTAAGTGAAGGATTTTACCAAAAAGTAAAATCTGTAGAGAATAGAAAGAGAATGGCATTAGGGATGGAGAAAGTTCATTCAGGAGAAAGAACTATTTACACTGTAAAACAAGCAGTGCCTCAAAGACAAGCTAGTAGAGCTGTTACAGAAGCAGTACAACCTAGTCAAGAAAGTAGAATGCCCCAACAAGAATTTGCTTATAAAGGAGGAGAAGCTGTTCCTGAAGAATTATATGATTCCCCTCAACAACAAGTTCAACCTCAACCTCAAAGAAGACAGATGACTGTACAAGAAGCACAGATGCAAGAACAACAAGATGATAATATTCTAAAAGCTCCTAACTTCCAAAAAGGTGAACTACAACAAACAGGAGGAGTTTTTCAAAGTGACCCTCAATATAATATTCTAAATGCTCCTAACTTCCAGAAAGGAGGGTTAAGAAATGTTGGAGCAACCGAAGAGACTCAGATTGTTAGTATTGGAGAAAGACCTCAACCTAATCCTTATGGTGATGAATATACAGAAATAGACCCTGGGAGTGGAAGAGTAATGGTTAAACGTAGGCCTAGAGAAAAATGGGCTACAGGAGAGGCACTTTAAAAAATGGCCCCTAGTAGAAACATTTGGTATATTCGACCTGGAGGATTGTAATGAAATTTCTAGAAAAAATAGGTTTGAAAAAGAAAAAGAAATCTGATGAAGAAGAAGTACATACACCAAAACCAAAACCCATTATGGGAGATAGATTAAATAACGCTATTAGAATTCTTAACCAACCAATGGGAGGAGGGATTGGATTTAATCATGACCCTCAACGTACTCTTAGGGAAAGACAATTAGGAATTCCAGAGTATGTGCCTCCAAGAGACAGAGCCCCTAATTTTATACCAAGACCTGGATATATTCCTCCTGCTAAAAAGTTTGTAAACAATTGGAGACCAACTCCTGGTAAACCTTCACGAAATGGAAAAGAGGTTAAGTGGTAATGGAACGTGGAGAAGAACGTAAAAAGAAAAGATATAAAAATGCATATAAAAAAGGAGGTCATTTAAGATGTTCAAAAAGAAAAGGAAAAAAAGAGAATCTTTCAAATGGCCCTGGGAAAAGAGGCTCCTCCCGTGGGAGCAAGGGATGAATAGATATTCATCATGGAGTAAATTAAAAGATTGGAGATTTAAATAACATGGCAAAGATAAAAGATTCAATGACCTTCCTTGGAGAAGGAGGGAAAGAAGGAATGGCAATTGTAAAAGCCGCAGGCCAAGCAATAGTAGTTGTAGGAGCTGTAGTAGTTGTCGGAGCGTTAGTAGGAGTTACAGGAAATGCTTTTGCTGGTGGCGCATAATGTCTCCTGCTAAATTAGATAAATGTGTTACTTCTGTAAAGAAGTCAATTAAGAAAGAAAAAACGAGAAGGGCCTATATTAATAAAGAAGGTAAACGTATTAAAACTAATCCTTACGCGATTTGTAGTAAAAAGAAAACAAAAGGAGGTAAAAAAAGATAATGGAAAAATTAAATTTTTATGACCTTAGAGCAAAGAAAAAGTTCATGAGTGATAAATATAAAATGGTTGAAAGAAAGGGTAGAAGATTCGCTGTATGCAAATCACCTTCAGGAGTAGAATCTTGGAGAATCGTTGGTATGGCTAAAACAAAAAAATAAGAGAGGTTAATGAAAAGAGAAACACTAAAAGAATTAGGTTTGGCTAGAGAGCCATGCATAGCATTTTGTGAACCAATGACGACAGAAAAAGATAAACACTAACTGAAAGGAGGATAAATAAAAGAAAATGAATGAAATTAAATTTTTAGGAGACTTAACATACGTAGACTTCAGACTCTATAAAAAAGATATGAAGTTTGGACCAGATAAAGTAGATTTTACAAAGGCTGGAACAAAAAAATTCCCAGTTAATAATACTGGAAAATAAGTATTGGTACTATGTATATAAAGGGAATTTAACTTAAACTAACATGGCAACAAATTTACCAATGGTAAAACCATTACTTGGAACTGCAGTAGGATTACAAAGCTTAGCTCTTGTAGGCGTAGCTGCAAATTCAATTCCAAAAGGTGCTTTCGACCTTAATCCTAGGAAAGGTAAGAAAAGAATAAAACCTGTAAACATGAAAAAGCAAACAGGCAATATGGTTAAGGGTGGAGTAGGATTACTGATTGGAATCCCACTTGTTGGAGCAACTGCCGGTATGGTTAACCAAATATAATAAACTCAATTTGAAAGGAGGAATATAAAACAAAAAAGATGGCTGTAAATAAATTAGTAGCTGCGTTCGTAACTTTAATTTTAGGGGTAGCCCTATTAGGTTCAGTTGCAACAGAAACAAACGCTACTACATCAAAAACATTTGCTAGGAATGAATCTTTTACAATCGATAAGAATGTAACGGTTATTAATACTACTTATATGTACACTGTAGCACAACCACCTACCGGATGGAAAGCTGATGATTGTCCATTAACAAGTTTTGTTCTGACAAATTCGACAGACAATACTCCTTGGACTATTACTACTGACTATACTGTTAACCTTGAAAACGGTACTTTCTATTTGAAAAATACTGCTGCTGTAAGATTAAGTGCAAACAATTTAACTTATGTAAGTTACAATTATTGTGCTGATGACTATATCAATATTGGTTGGGGTAGAACTACAATCAATTTAGTAGGAGGATTCTTTGCTTTAGCGATATTATTTGTATCACTAGCATTATTCTATAGTATAGGAAAGGATGTAGGAATTGTTTAAATTTTTTATTTTTTTTTTAATTTTTAATTTTTAATTTAAATAACTAGATAGATATTTTTTTTTAAATCTTAGAGAGAACTACCATAAAAAGAAATCATTAATCTTCTTAAGTTTTTTATTAGCATCTCCTCCTAATAACTTAAACTTCTTCGGGGCCATCTTTTCTATTAGCTCTACTTCTTTTGTAGTTAAAGAATCTAAAAATTTTAATTTCTCATTCATTGATAATTTTTTATTACAATCAAATCCAAACAATTGAAATTCTTGGATACTAATCTTTTCTATTAAACCATACTCACACATCTCTTGAAGAATATAATAATCATACTTCCTTGGAACATTATGAATGCTCCTACGCCATACTTCTAGAATCTTTTTCCTAGGGATAATTCTATTACACATGCCAAATTTCTCTACTAAAGTTTTGTATACAAACAAATACAAAAGAGGTATTTCCTTATTAGGAGCCTTCATCTGGATTGGAGTTGCTAGAATTTACACTGAGGTCTGTAGATGGGATATAAATCTCATCATCTATCTGTTCGTTTTGTCCAAACGGACAGTTGTCAGCTATGTAAGCCCTGTAGGCTTTTATCTCTCCTGCGTAAATCAAAAATGAAGTGATTGTCATAAAAAGAATAAATAAGATTATCATATCTTCCATAGAAGGTTTTCTAAATAACCTTTTAATATTCTCAACATTTAGCCCTCTTCTTATCTTTATATCTTGTTTACAACTAGGACACTGCCTAATCACTTCTTTTTTATCCTCCTTTTTAGTTGGGTTTTCCATATTAGTAATCGTAAGAGATTATAGATTTTTGTTCAGGTACATTATCTACTCCATATTCAAATAGACTTTTTATCCATCTTATTAATTGATGTATTGGGCCTTGCAATTTTGAATAGAATAGAAATGCAAAAAATAATACAATACCTATAGGTATTGCAATATTTAAAAAACTATCCAGAGTCATCTTCTTTCCCTTTATTTTCTTCTAGTTTATCTTCTTGTTTTTCTTCCATGGTTATTAGTTTACATCCTTTTAATTTACTATCTCTTACGACTATTGCTGCTAACTCTTTCTCTGTCTTTGCAGCCTCATATTCTTCCAGCTCCTTCTCAGAAAAATTAAATAAATCGGCAAGGGCTGTAGGAATTTTATTTCGGCTCATTCTTATCTTGTTTATAAAATCTTTAGGAGGAGGCAGACATCTAATCCAGGCTTTCCAATGCCTATCAGTATAAAAGATTTCTCTATCTCTGATTAGGAAATTGAGTACTTCTCTATTGATAGACAGCACTACCTGTATCATTCTTCTTCTCCGTAATATTCATCAAGGAGGTTTTTAATTAAAACCAGTTGGAAAAATAAAAGCAATACTTGAAAGCTAATCATTAAAAGAACACTTTCAATAGTTGCAGTCATCGCAATTAATAATGATGGCATTATCATTATAAACATTGTCAATACTTTCTTATCCTTCTCTGGTTTTTGTTTCTGCTTTCCTACCATTTTATAAATTATTCTTGATATCTTCAATATCGTTTAATAACTTAGTCATTAAACCAAGTAATAAATTATCAATATTTTCATCTTCCATTAAAGGTTGATTAGTTTCAGTATCCATAACTCCAACTCTTTTAGGCATAATATACGGCTCAAACTTTGCTTGAGCATCTTCTGTCCTTCTTCCTCTCAGTGCAGGTGCCGCTTGAGCAGCAGGTGCAGGCGCAACCACATGCGCAGTTGGTGCTGGTGTAGTAGGAGGCTCAGCCATCTCTACTCCTTCAGGTAACTCATCAAACTCTTCTTCTTCTGTAAAATCTTCGTTCATCTTAATTCGTACCTCCTTTCATTTTATCTAAATCAGCATTATCTAAATTAGGGGGAGGTAATGAGACTTCATTTACTGGGACATTTAAAGGTAAAAATTCTCTACTACCTTGAGGTGCTGCTTTTAATAAGGTCTCCATTTGTTTTGTGGTCTCCATATAATTAACATATTGTTGATAGTTTGTAATCAAATAACTAAACATAAACACAAATCCCCAAAAGGAATTAAAAGAAGTGAGGCCTTTAAACCACCAACTAAAGTCTGTAAGAAATACAATATAAATTGTAAAGGCTATAAGACCTATCATAATAAAAAACATTGATAATATTGAAGATTCATATTGAGTTCTCATATCTACTTTTTTCATTATCTTAGCCATTATATCTGGCAAGGCATAAGCATACTCTTCTTGAGGGAGCCCGCGCTTTTTCTTATAAATCTTTCCAGCATATAAACCTACAAAACCTATAAACAACCAAGCTCCTAACAAGACTCCTGTAAACATAAAATAAGGTATTTCTAAATAATAAGCGTTGAAGACATACGCTAAGATTGTGATTAATATAAAACTAACTAAACGGAATTTTTTCATCGTTCTTTTTTACTCCTTTTTTAATCTCTTTTATTTCTAAAGTTGAACACCCACAATGTTCGCAGAGGGCCCTATCGCTCCCAACAAATTCTTCTACAGTCTCTCCTTTTGGTATTTTTAATTGCCCAACTGTATTACAATTTTTACATTTAACAGTCTCCATATAATGCTTATTCAATCCTCTAAAATCTATCAAAGGCATCTTAACTCCACTCATCACCTGACTCAATAAATTGACCAAGCAAAAATCCTCCTATTACAAAACCTATGATACCAATACCTAAAGCCCATTTGTATGAACAAGTAATTGTTATAGCAATAAGATATGGAATTCCTGCACCTGCGAAAGCACCTAGTATATTAAATCCTACTCCTACCTCTTCACCTACCCATTTCCTAGTGAAAACAATTAAGAAAAATAAGATAACTAATCCTAACCAAGCAAGGCCAAAACCTCCCATAAATCCTAAATCAAATCCTGCTCCAGTCATAATATTACATAGTGCCATTATTTATCAACCTCCCTTTCAAATATAAGATAATTTCCTCTTGCGTAGCTACATACCAATTTCCAACCTTGCTTTGCATAATCATTTAACATACTTTCAGTATCTTCTACATCTTTACATATCTCCTCACACTTGTAGTTATATATTTTTTTTACCATCTTTTTTAGCTCTCTCCTCTTTCTTTTTTTGTTGATACTTTAATGAGGCTTTCCTCATTGAAGCGTTGAATCTTTCTCTGTTTCTATTTATCCATTTCTTCATATATTTTTTTCTATAATCTTGATAATCTTCATCCTTCTTAATCTTATGATATCTTTTTAATGAAAAATATCTCCTATTACATTTTCTTGAGCAGAACTTACGCACGCTAAATCTAATACTCCCTGGAGGGATTTCCTTTCCACATTGCAAACAAAATTTTGATTTTTCCTCATCTTTTGTTTTCTCCTCTTTGACATCCATAAGTCACCTCTTTGTATAAAGTTTATTCTTCTTTATAAACTTTAGCATAATCATTTGATATAATAAAAAAAAGGTGGATGGGACAAAAACCCAAGAAAAATATACGGACAAGCAATTTTAAGAGCAAGCCCCATCCACTAATAAAAAATTTATTATATCTTTAAACACAAATTATGCTGTTGGTTCTGCCGCAGGTTCTGCCGCAGGGTTTTCTGATGCAGCGCATTTAACTTCTCTTACGTTAATTGCATCAACCATTCTTCCTTCAGAAACTTTTGTACGATAAGTCTCAAGGATAAGAATCCCTCCGACCCACTTAGATGTTTCAGGTGTTAAAACTTCAGATATTGCTCTAGCATTTGTCCTACTGCTATTGAATATCTTTTCTTCACCGTTAAAAGTTCCTGGGATATGTAACCTTTCTCCGCCAAACTTTTCATCTGTTTGAAGCTGTGCTTCGTCAGTTATTACAAAAGATTTCTCAGGGCTTTCTATTACATCGTCAGCTCTTAGGAATTTTCCACCAGCTTTTGTGTATGCGTCTATATCAGCCATTTTTTTTATTACCTCCTATTATTTAGTTATGTCTTAAAGACTATTAATTTAATTCTCCACTTAACGCTAATTCTAATTCTACATTTAATTTATAAAACTTTGTCATTTTAATATATCCTTCAATAATCTGATAAGGTTCAAATTTCTTTTTCTTCTCTTTTTTAAATTTCTTAATCAACCTCTCAATTTCTTTTTTAGAGCTTTCACTTATTTGTAATTCTTTTAACTTTGCTTTTGGCTTTGCCACTTTTTTTGGCTTTGCCACTTTTTTTGGCTTTGCTCTTGGTTTTGCTCTTGCCTTTTTCTTTGGCTTTCTTTTTGGTATTTTTTTCTCCCCGTACCAATCTATAAGCATTTTTTATCTCCCTTATTGTTATTTGTTTTTTTATTTTATTGTTTTCTTTAATTAATTCATCTGTATCATAATAACTGCAATCATGATATATTTTTTTCATCAAATGTGTTGAATCACTATTCCCTCGATAGCCATCCCTTGCCTCAAGCCAATCATCCCAATACACTTGAGGTTCAGTTCCTTCTGATATTGCCTCAGCATAGTTTCCTTTACTCCCCCATTTAGGAAATCTCCTTCCTGAATGTCTTCTATTCTTCTTACTTAGTTTCCATCTTTGGTGGATGAACCTTCCTGGATTTGAGGACAACTCCGCCTTTTCTTCTATGGACTCGAATAGCCTCTTCGCCCGTTTCTTGAGTTTTCTTTGTATCATATATCCGCCTCACATGTTTTATTGTAGGCTTTCCCGGTCCGCGTTTAAAATATATCCATAACTCAACAGGTATCTGATGATGCTTGCCCAATCTCACTAACTCTGTAAACTGTTTCCTTTCCCTCGGACTTGGATAGTATCGTTCTTTCTTAGTTTCTTTAACTTCAATGAACTTCATAAGCTTTCCTCTACTTGCGATTAAGAAATCTGAACTTCCTCCAATCGCAACTTTAATACAATTACCTTTCCCATAGATTTCTTCATTCTCTTTTTTGCATCTATACTCCGCATCGTATCCACGTCTTGCCATCCATAATTCAAAGAACAATTATCTTTATAAACTTTATGCGACTTAAGAATACGAAAGAGACTCAACACCTCTTTTTTTCATAGTAGGGACTTCGGTCCCTTCTGATAAAATGGCAGCTTAAAAATGTTTAAAGATAAAAGAGTAAAAAAGGCAGAGGCAATGCTTGATGTATTAGAAGAAAAATATAAAGAAAAATATAAAAATAATTATCTAAGTTCTTTTGTTGGAGGAATGGTAACTATCATATTAGGAGTCTCAGTATTAGAAGAATTAAATAAGGAATTAAAAAAATGAACAAAGGAGGACATTTAGCAATAGGGTTTGTATTAGGAATCTGTTTTATCTTAGTCATGAGCAAAACCTTTGGATGGTTTGATGTTATGAACTTCGAGGCATGGGGGGTGTATGTTCTAATTATTTTTATCTATGCACTACTTGCAGATGTTGACCATAAGATGTCTTCTATAACTTGGATTTTTATTGGGATGAGTGTCATAGGAATGTCTGCTGCTTTTTATTTTGATTTAAAATTAATGATGGGTTTGTCGTTAGGTTTATTAATTTTGACATTTACTGCCGCACAGTTTTTCCCTCATCGAGGTCCAACCCACACAGTTTGGTTTGGAGCATTGACTTGTATCCCAGTTTATTTAATATTAGGTTGGCAAGAAGGAATCTTAGCTTATTTGATTTATTATAGTCATCTATTTGCAGATGGAGAATATTTTAATCTAGGACTCTAATTCTTTTAGGAGAAACATCTTCCATGATTGTGATTTCATTTGGTAAATCTTTTAATCTTCCAACTGCATCTTTAACAGTTTTATCTTTAACCTTGACTCTTAACACAACTCCTCCAGCAGAATACTTTTTAGCAGTTTCTTTATTAGGAGTTAGATAAACATAAGGATTTATTCCTATATCTTTTTTCAATCCTTTCTTTCTAATCTTCTCAGCTGCTTGTTTAGAAGTTCCATGATAAAGTATAACATCTTGTCTTCTTTTATCAAATGGTTTACAATCAAAGAAATCCATAACTCCATCACGGTCTGAATCTTTAAAAGATGGTTTAAAAAATCTAGTCCTTTTCCTTTTTGGTTTTATCATTTTAATAATCATACTCGCCTATTTCAGCTAAAGCTCTTTGTCTTGGAGTAAGTTTTTTCCATTCGGCATCTGCATCTTCTCCAGAATCATCTGCTAAGAAATCTAAGTAAGGAGCATCATCATCTTGTCTTCTTTTATTAAAAGGTTTACAATCAAGCCAGTTTTTTACACCATCTTTATCAGCATCACCAAAAGGAGATAATTTAGGATATCTGGATTTTGCTTGACCCCAATTCATATTTTTCTTTAGAACAGGTTTCTTTTTTTTAGGTTTAAAATTAAATTCGGCTATGCTTATTTTTTCCATTTTAATAAGTGTCGTCGTCCTCGCAATCAAATAATTTATTTAAAGGTATATCAAAAATAGTTAATGGCTCTTGCTTGGTATTATTGGCATCATCTTTAATCATAACATCATCTCCTCGTTCCTGTGCCATTTGTAAATAATTAGCATCATCTGTTGGTGCAGGGGTAGCATAATCATCATAAGAATCATCATCATCATCATAACGGTCATCATCTCTTTCGCGAGACCTTTCTACAAGATGGTCGTATATTTCCCTCAGTGCTACTTCTTCACTGTCGCTAGGATTCTCTTCTACATAATCTTCATAAGAAGAATCTATCTCTTTCATAAAATCTTTTTTTTGTTTAGGGGTGAGATTTAAACGAACATTGAATTCATCCACAACTTTTTTATTTGGTGCGACCTTCTTAATTTCC
>Ga0114919_10004159_pt1 | contig 11632 bp, 7 predicted proteins | sample BlataG_FD_88682 | JGI IMG/M metagenome (GOLD analysis project Ga0114919, IMG submission 88682) | Deep subsurface microbial communities from Black Sea to uncover new lineages of life (NeLLi) - Black_00105 metaG | ecosystem: Environmental > Aquatic > Marine > Oceanic > Sediment | place: Atlantic...
GCAACACGCCCGAGAATATAAGCGAATGAGGCAATATAACGCGCCCGTTCCTCGCCCAGACCTTCCAGCTCCTTGACTATCTTACGGACCGTGTCGGTCTGTGTGGATGAAGCGGCTGCGGTACTATCAGTACCGGCTTCTTCATCCTTTCCAAGTCCCAGCCAATCAAGAATCGCCATTGATCTGTCCTTCAACGCAGATGATCGTCACAGCCCCGAACCGGCGGCTCAATACACGGTTACAGTACAGCAATAGTGAACGTAACTGCCAGAGCCAGGTTGGTGGCCAGGTTCCACATGACATTGCTGCCCAGGGCAGGTATAGGAACGGTTTCGGACGGGCTCTTGAAAGCCCAGAGAAGTGGTTTGACCAGCAGAATGGAAGGAATCATGGCCGCGAGCGCAATCACGGGGAAGACGTCGATGATCACTGCCGTGAGAATAACCGCCGGTGTAAGCAGCGCAGCGGCAGAGTAGACCAGAGCTGCGGATCTACGCCCCAGGAGTATCACCAGGTGCCGCCGGCCGCCGGCGCGATCGGCCTCTTCATCGGGGAACTCGTTAAGCAGCAGCAGATTGAATGTCATCAAAGTGGCTGGAAGTGAAGCCGCGAAGGCTGCTGGGCCGAGGGCGCCGTTCTGCACAAGGGCCGTACCCGCAACCGCAAGCCCTCCAAGGCCAAGGCCGGCCGCGATCTCACCGAGGCCAACTCTGGTCAGCAATATATTGTAACTGAGCACACAGAACGCTCCGAGGAGCATTATCGGCAGAAGGACCAAACCCACATTGGTCAGGAACCATACACCGATTGCCAGACCCACCGCGGCCGAGACCAGGCCGAAGATCAGAGCGGATCTTGAAGAGAGCGCTCCAGATGGCAGGGTCCCGCTTCCACGCGAAAAAGGCGTCCGCACCGTGTGAAGGTCGATGCCGGTACGCATATCACTCACTTCGTTCAGCACATTCACTGCGACGTGGAGTGCAACCAGGCCGACCAGAGCTACAAGGGTTCGGACCCAGCTGAAGTACCCGTCATAGGCTGCCGCACCCGCACCCGCGGCAACCAGGGTCACAGGCAAGGAAAGGAAGGGAACGCGGGCTACACCAGCGTAGGCTTTCGGATCCATCGATGTTCCTCATTTAATAGTGATTATCCGCATTCCTCCACCTGGATCCTGGCGTCTATCGCGACAGAACCCTTCTCGAACGACACCAGCGGGTTGATATCCATCTCGGTAATCCGCTCGTGCCTCTCGGCAAGCTGGGCAAGCTTGAGGATGGTTTCCATCAGGGTATCGAGGTCCCGCGGCGCCTCGCCGCGCACACCTTCGAGCAGCTTGTGCATCTTGACCTCGCCAATCATCTCCCTGGCATCGGTATCGAGTATAGGGCAGAGGCGGAGGACCACATCCTTCATCACCTCAACGTAGATACCGCCCAGGCCGAACATGACCATCGGGCCGACACCGGGCACCCTGGTGATACCGACGATGGTCTCCAGCCCGCTGGACGCCATCTGCTGGACCACGATCCCGTCGATTGCCTCTGAATGGGTGGAAACTTTCCGGATGATTCCGCTCACCGCTTCCTCAACTTCCGCTCCGGTCTCCATACCCAGGGCAACACCGCCTACGTCTGTCTTATGCACGATCTGAGGACTCACGATCTTCAGAGCAACCGGGAAGCCGAGCTGTACTGCGGCGTCTGCAACCCGCGCCCCAAAGCCATCGCCGCCCCTGTATTCGACGAACCGCCACGGGCAGACTGTGACACCGTAGGCCTCGAGCACTCTCAGTGCATCGGGTTCACTGAGCTTGCACTGCCCGGCGGCCAGCGTCGCATCAATGATCTCCGAGACGGTCCCGTCGTCAGTCTCAAAGGAAACCGGCCTGCCGACTGGTCTTTTCCGCTTCTGTGCGTAGCGCCACATCTCCCCCAGAGCCCGCGCGGCCGACTCTGGAAAGATGTAAGCGGGCACACTCGCATCGTGCAGCTGCGCCATTCCCGCAGGAAGACCTTCCCGCCCCATCAACACCGCAAGCATCGGCTTCTCCTGGTGCCTGGCGTTGACCCGGACGATCGCCTCGGTGATATCTCTCGTCTGGATGCCCAGGGGCGGTACGAAAGCGGCTATGGCGGCATTCACGCCCGGATCTTCCAGCACACATTCAAGAGCAAACCCGTACGTCTCGGACGTAGCACTGGCGATCAGGTCCACAGGATTGTTGACACTGGCCTCTTCGGGCAGTCCTTCGCGGAGTTTCAGCTTCGTCTCCTCCTCAAGGGTACCGATCTTCAGGCCGTTGGCTTCACACGTGTCCGCGATGATGATGCCCGGCCCGCCTGCGTTGGTCACGATAGCCACCCGGTTCCCTGCCGGCAGCGGCTGATTGGAGAAAGCCATCGCGTAATCGAATAGTTCGTTGACCGAACGGGCACGTTTGGCGCCTGCCTGGACGATCAGGGCGTCGGTGGCAAGCGCGGTCTGGGCCAGCGCACCGGTATGCGAAGCCGCCGCCCGCGCGCCGGCCCCTGTCCGGCCTGACTTAACGATGAAGATCGGCTTCTCGGAGGTGATGGCACGGCCCAGTTCAACGAACCGTTTCGGATCGCCGAAACTTTCGATGTACATAAGAATCAGCCGGGTATTGGGGTCCTCCTTCCAGTACTCAAGTAGATCGTTGCCGGTCACGTCTGCCTTGTTGCCCGAGGAGACGAACATCGATAGCCCGATTCCAAGGCTCTTGGCAGAGTCGAGGATGCTCACACCCATCGCGCCCGACTGGCTGATAAACCCGACAGGACCAGGGGGCGGCATTACAGGCGCGAAGGTGGCATTCATGCGGATATCGGGATCGGTATTGGTCACACCAACGCAGTTCGGGCCGACCATTCGGATACCGGTTCCCTCAAGAACCTCCAGAAGCTCCTCCTCACGCTCAATGCCCCTGCCGCCGATCTCACGGAATCCCGCGGAGATAACCACCAGCCCCTTCACCCCGGTATCCACACAATCCCTGACCACATTAATCACCAGGTCCGCAGGCACAACCACTACCGCCAGGTCCACCGGCTCAGGCACCGCGCTGATGGAGGGATAAGCCTTGATCGAATGCACCGATGAAGCCGACGGATTGACGGGGTACACGGGTCCGTTGAACCCGTGGGCCAGCAGGTTGTCCACGATCTGGTACCCGATGCTGTCGGACCGGCGCGAGGCGCCTATGACCGCCACGGATCGTGGACGCAGGATGCAATCAAGATTCGCCATGATTAGTGCAGGTGGAGTTCCGCCTTTGGCATGGAGGCTGGATTCATCACGAAGGAGATTATTTGGCAGTACACATAATACTCAAGTAGAATCGCAGCCGCAGTTAGTACCTGACCTCTATTGCGTTTTCTGCATATTGTAAGCGCAGGTTCCAGTACTCAAACAGGTTACAGTTTGAACTGGATCGGGTATTGACGGTTTGTCCGAGGGAATGTTGCAACCGGAACGGAAGTCGATGGATCTGTCACTCTATCTCGTAACTGACCGGGCATTGGCGCTGGGCCGTCCAATCGAGGAGATCGTACGGCAGGCCATTTCAGGCGGAGTAAGCGCCGTTCAACTCAGGGAGAAGGAGACCCCTTCCGGGGCTTTCTTCGAACTGGCCCGCTCGCTGCGTGCGATTACCGGTGAGGCGGGAGTGACCTTCATCGTAAACGACCGCCTTGACATTGCGCTGGCCGCCGAGGCGGACGGAGTCCATGTAGGCCAGGATGATCTTCCGGTTGAGACGGCACGCAGACTGCTGGGGCCGGGGAAGATTCTGGGTGTCACCGCGGCGGACGAGCAGCAGGCCAGGCTTGCCGTAAAAGCCGGGGCCGATTACATCGGATGCAACGCGGTGTTCCCCACTCCGACCAAGACCGATACCGGTCCGGCCATAGGTCTGGAGGGGCTGAGACGGCTGGTGGAGTCTGTTGACATCCCGGTTGTGGCCATAGGCGGAATCAATGCGGACAACGCAGGGGAAGTAATGGCTGCCGGAGTGGCCGGTATCGCCGTCGTATCGGCGATTGTATCCGCCGAAGAGCCTCAGAAGGCCGCCGGTGAATTGAGAGAAATAATTGAAAGAGAAAAAAGTGGAGGCTGAGGTCCCTATGGATGAAAAGGAACTGAGGGCGCGCGCAGCAGCAGACCTTGAGCTGATTCGTGAGAAGAGACCCCTTGTCCACCAGATCACCAACTACGTGGTGATGAACATCACCGCGAATATCACCCTTCTTGTGGGCGCTTCCCCGGTCATGGCTCACACCCGGGAGGAAGTGGTCGACATGGTCGGGCTGGCGGGTGCCCTGGTGCTCAATCCCGGCACCCTCGAACCGGCCTGGGTAGAGGCGATGATGATGGCCGGGAAGAGGGCGGGAGAGCTCGGCATACCCGTTGTCCTCGATCCGGTGGGCGCAGGAGCCACTCCCTACCGCACCGAGACCAACCTGAAGTTCCTGGAAGAGCTGGACCTTTCCATCATCCGCGGCAACTCTGGTGAGATCGGCGCTCTATCGGGCGCGGGAGGCACCGTCGTGGGCGTGGACAGCATCGAAGGTGTCGCCGATCCCGCCGAAGTCACCAGTGCGGCCGCCCGGAGCTGGGGAAACGTGGTGGCCATAACCGGTGAGCGCGATATCATCTCGAACGGCGAGACCGCAGTAGCGGTCGACAACGGCCACCGGTGGCTGACCAGTGTGACCGGCACCGGCTGCATGGCCACCACCATGATCGCCTCCTTTGCAGCCGTCGAAGAGGATCACCTCGTTGCTGCAGCTGCGGCTCTTGCATGCTACGGGTTGGCAGCGGAAATCGGGGCGGGCGAGGCCGGCGGTCCCGGCACCTTCCAGGCCGCCATGTTTGACGCTCTTTACAACATGACTCCCGAAAGGCTCGAGGAGGGCGCCCGGATCAGCGTGATCACCCCCTGTTGATTCAAAACTCAGCCAGTGCGCGGACAAGGTTAGCCGCCGGTCTCAGCCTCCTTCTCGCTTGTTGAGCGTCACATCGAGCACTGTCCAGCCTTTAGCTCCAACCCTGACGCCGTCAACTCTTGCCGCACTCATCCCCTCAGCCTCTATCTCAACGCTGTATTCACCGGGCTGCAGAGCACGATAATAGCGGCCGGTTTCTGAATCTGTCGTCCGGGGAGTAACGCCCTTGGTATCGAAAGGCAGTATGCGCACTTTCGCTCGAACAGGCTCACCGGTTTCATAGTCGGTGACCACGCCGGTGAGACCCGGTCCGTGGGCGCGCGCCAGAAGGTAGTGAGCCCCCGGCATGTTGTTCTCGATTATCCTCTCCAGCACCTGCTCCGGGTATACATGATCGTATTTCCCCAGCTCGACCATGAAGTCTATCGTTCCCAGCACACCGTAGTAGTAGTTGGTCGTATAGGCGTCATCATACGTATTCCTCACAGCCTCGTAATTGAAGTCATCATTGAGGCACCTGATCCTCCCGGCGATCGCCTCCGCCATATCGGTCAATAGAGCATCCTCCGGGCTGTATGTTTCCTCTCCCTGGTGCGTAATCAGCCATGGATAATAGACCCGCGCCTCGGCACTGTGATAAGTGATAGAAAAGAGAAACTTCTCGCGTTCGACAAAGGCGGCCATTGCCCTTGTCTCCCCCTCGGATAGAGGGGTCGGGCCGCGATAGTATCGTGACGCCGGGTCGTCGCTTCCGCTCGACCCGAAGTGGAAGTCGAAGTTGCGGTTAAGATCCACACCGTCGTCATCCGACAATCTCCCGTCACCGTCGTTGTCACGGGCATTTTTCCGCCACATCGGATGGTCCGTTGTAGCGATAGAATAGCCGTCCACATTGATGACAGGTACGAACCAGATTTCCAGCCCTTCGACGGCACGCGTAATCGTGTCAACTCGTCCGTAATCACTCACCAGCTCATCTATCAACGCCAGGCACATCTCAGTGCCCATGATTTCATTGCCATGGATCGCCGCCGAAAACAGAACCTTCGGCTCATCTTCACGTGCCAGGGCATTATCCGAGATTTTAATCGCATAGATATCTTTCCCGTATTTCTGTGTCTTGCCTATTGATTCCATGAAAGTGATATCAGCAAATCTGTGATTAATCCTCCTCAATTCATCGATGATCTCGTGATAGGTATGGTATCCGGCAGGGAGTTCCATCCGGGGCCCCCATACCATTCTTTTAAATAAATCTCTCTCACTCCCTTTCATGATCAGTTCAACATCATTCACCTCCTCGCGGAGAGCGCCTAATTCATCGTCATCCGCAATGACCCAGAGGAATCCCGGCCCGATATTCGATACAAATCGATAATCGAGTGATCTGATCTGCCGGATCAGAGACATAGCCGTGCTGTCCTGCTCGACTTCTTCGATCACCTCACTGCCCGAAACAACCACCTTTACAAGATTCCACTGCTTTTCGGTTCCATCTGAGGATGGAAAACGCACAACAGTGACAAGAACCACCAGCAGCACAAACAGGCCCGCAATCATCGCGAATGTCTGTCCGTACCTTTTCATCAGGGCATCTCCTCTGTCACATATGACGAAGATTAATTCGTTTCTGGTTTGGAAACGAGCAATTTTACGCAAGGTCAAGGAAATCAACGGATTGCGCGGAGGCGTACTCACTGTACGCCGCACAAGAAATCCGGCAGATTGACGCCGAGATTGCGCAAAAGAGCCGTTTCCGGACAGAAACTGATTTGAAGTGTGACGACACCCCCAATATACTGCGGTCCACCTGTCCAATTCCTGCTGCAATTACAAGTATTACCCGCATCTTCAGGATGGGATGAGCAATTGGAACCTGGTTGGATCTCGATAATCCCCGCCCTGCTCGCCGTTTTCCTCGCCTTTATAACGCGTGATGCCGTTATCAGCCTCGCTCTGGCCTGTATAGCGGGCGTCATCCTCATGGGCCAGGGGATACAGGGCTTTCCCGCCCTCATCACGAGGGCACTGGGCAACGAAGACTTCATCTGGATCTGCGGCATCGAGTTCTGCATCGGTATTCTCATCGCCTTTTTCCAGCGCAGCGGCGCTGTGGACATGTTCTCGAACCGGGCTCAGGGGTGGGCCACAAACAGAAAAAGAGTCGGAACCCTGGGCTGGGGTATGGGTCTTTTCATCTTCTTCAGTGATTACTTCAGCCCGCTGTTCGTAGGGCCGGTCATGCGCAACCTGACCGACCGCTTCCGCATCTCGCGTGAGAAGCTGGCATACATCTGTGATTCGACTTCCGCACCGTTGGTCGTGCTGGTGCCGATCACCGGGTGGGCGGCGTATCTGAGCGGACTGGCAGTAGGCCATGCGGGCATCGGCAGCAGGGAGGAAGCGCTCAAGCTGTTCCTCCACAGCATCCCGTTCAATTTCTATGCCTTTCTCGCGGTTATCATGGTGCTTCTCGTCGTGCTCGAGATCGTACCCGATTTCGGTCCCATGAGGAGGGCCGAGGATCGAGCCAAACGAACAGGTAAGGTGCTTCGAGACGGAGCTGTACCCATGATGGGAAGGGAACTTACACAGCTCGAGGCCTCATCATCGCCGAAGCCCGGAATCATCCTGAATTTCCTGCTCCCGGTGTTCCTGATAATCACCGTGAACATTTCAACTTTCGTACTGACCGGCAGGGCCAGTGTCCTGGAAAGTTTCATGCTGGCCTGCGCCGTACTCGGCGTCACCATGTGGATCCAGAGAGTGGACGATCTGGCCGGGATCATGAAGACTGTCTATGCGGGGATGAAGGGGGTGATGCCCGCCGTCATCATTCTGGCATTGGCCTACTGCATCAACACAGTCAGCCGGGAGATGGGAACCGCTGAATTCGTAGTCAACAGTACACAGGGATGGATGTCCCCCGTCCTGCTCCCATTGCTTCTGTTCCTGATCAGCAGCTTCATCAGCTTCTCGACCGGTACATCGTGGGGCACCTATGCTATCATGATCCCGATCGCGCTGCCCCTTGCTTACCAGTTCGCCGGCCAGGAGGTGGGCACCCTGGTCTGGAGTTCATTTGCAGCCGTGGCAGGCGGCGGAGTGTTCGGTGACCACTGCTCGCCGCTTTCCGACACCACGGTTCTCTCTTCACTCGGAAGTGCATGCGATCACATCGACCATGTTAAAACCCAGCTGCCGTACACACTGACGGTAGCGTTTGCAGTATCAGTGCTTTACATATTCGTTGGAATCGTCCTATAGGAAGTGAGAGGGGGTTTTGATGAGAGACTATGCAGTGATCGGCGCCGGACAGATGGGTCGAGTCATAGCAAAGGAACTGATCGACTCCGGAACGGGCTCGGAGGTTTCCCTGTTTGATATCAGCGACACACTGCTGGCCGAAGCCGCACACTTTATCGCCAGCGATCGGCTCAGCACGCAGGTATTGGACATCACCGACACGGCTACGGCTTCCGCCGCCCTCGAGGATCACACCGTCGCTATCGGTGCACTGCCGCACAGCATGAGCTACCCGGCCATCCAGGCAGCGATCGGCGCCCATATCTCCTTTATCGACCTGGTAGGCGAAGCTCCCGAAAAACGTGCGGCACTACACGACCAGGCGGCAGATGCCGGCTGTCTGATCGTCCCCGGTATGGGGGTGGCGCCCGGTATCAGCAACATGTGTATCGGCAGGGGAATGGAGCTGCTCGATGAGACCCATAACGGATCGATCTATGTTGGCGGGATACCGGTAAAGAAAGAACCGCCGCTCTACTACCAGACCGTCTACCTGCTGGAGAGTGTTTTCAACGCCTACCTGCGTCCGGCCACAATCATCGAAAACGGGGAACATGTAACAGTCGAGCCTCTTTCAGGTCTGGAGGAGATCTCATTCCCCGAACCGATAGGAACGCTCGAGGGATTCTTCACTGACGGTCTCGCCTCTCTGCCGTTGACGGTGGGCGGCGACATCAAGAATAACCTTTTCGAAAAAACCCTGCGGTATCCCGGCCATTTGGAATGCATGCGGGCATTGAAGGAATGCGGCCTGCTGGATGACCGCCCCGTCATGATCGGCGGGTCGGAAATCGTACCACGTGACGTATTGATTGAACTGCTCGGGGAAAAGCTGAGGCTCAGTTCGGAAGGTGATATCCTTGTAATGCGCATAGAAGTGGAAGGCCTCAAGGAAGGGAAGGAGCAGCGGCATATATTCGAGCTGGTTGATTATCTCGACACCGAAACCCAATACACTGCCATGGCACGCACGACAGGGTTCCCCGCAGTGCTCGCAGCCCGCATGATAGCCAATGATGAACTGCCCGAGAGAGGAGTCTGGTTCCCCGAACAGCTCTTCACCGGCGACCGCTTTGAAAGAATGATCGATGAGCTGGCGAAAATGGGGGTGGAAGTAAAATATCTGGTTGAAGCATAGCTTCGCGATACAACCCCTTTATGCCGGCATACTAAAGTATTAGGCTAACGCTATGATATACCTCGACTACAACGCCACCACACCCATCGCTCCCGAAGTTGCATCCGCCATGAGGCCCTACCTGGAAGGCTTCTTCGGAAATCCCTCCAGCAGCCACCGTCTCGGGGTCGAGGCCAGGATGGCTGTTGAAAAGGCCCGCAGGCAGGTGGCATCGCTGCTGGGCTGCAATAGTGATGAGGTGGTTTTCACCAGCGGCGGCAGCGAATCGAACAATGCCGCTATCAAGGGCACAGCTCTGGCCCTGAGCGATAAGGGACGACACATCCTCACCTCGGCCATCGAGCACCCGGCGGTGACCGAGGTATGCCGGTTTCTGGAGGAGGATGGATTCCATGTCACCTACCTCCCGGTTGACAGCACCGGTCTTGTGGATCCATCAGACGTCGAGGAATCGATCACCCCCGAAACGATCCTGGTCTCGATCATGCACGCCAACAATGAGGTCGGGACGATACAGCCGATCGATGAAATAGCCCGTATCGCCCGTGAAAGGGGCGTGCGCTTCCACTCGGACGGGGCCCAAGCGGTGGGCAAGATCCCCGTGAGTGTGGATGAACTGGGGGTGGATCTCTATTCGGTGGCAGGCCACAAGTTCTATGCCCCGAAAGGGATCGGGGCACTCTACATCAGGCGGGGCATCAGGTTGGAGAAGCTCATCCACGGTGCCGACCACGAGCAGAACCGCCGCGCCGGCACGGAGAACGTGCTGGAGATAGTGGGCATCGGCACAGCCGCTGAGGTGGCCGTCCGCGACCTGGAACGAAACGCCTCCCATATGCAGGAGATGCGGGACCGGCTGCACGAGGCCCTATCGGACAGGATTCCCGATCTTCACTTCAACGGGCATCCCGACCGGCGGCTACCCAATACGCTCAGCATCTCCTTCCCCGGCCTTGAGGCCAATACCATCATAGATGAGCTGGAAGAGGTAGCCGCCTCGGCGGGGGCCGCCTGTCATGCCGATCAGATCGATATATCACACGTCATCGAGGCGATGGGACTGCCCGAGGAAGTGGCAATGGGAACAATCCGATTCTCCGTGGGACGTGAGACGAAATCCGAGGAGATCGACAGTGCCGCGGAGGAGATAGCCGAAGTGGTCAACCGTATCAGGGGTTCAGGTGCCGTGGAGGCGGAGACCCCCTACTCCATGGAGGGACCGGTCAAGCTCACCCACTTCACCCGCGGACTCGGGTGTGCGTGCAAGATCCGTCCCCAGATGCTCGAAGAGATCCTGGCCCGGCTGCCTGCTATCGAAGATCCGGCCCTGCTGGTAGGCGCCGAAACGGCCGACGACGCTGCCGTTTATCAGATATCCCCCGAAGTGGCGGTCGTGGTGTCGGTCGATTTCTTCACTCCGATAGTAGACGATCCCTTCGCCTTCGGGGCCATCGCCACAGCCAACGCGCTGAGTGACATCTACGCAATGGGAGCCCGCCCCCTCTTCGCGCTTAACCTCGTTGGTTTTCCGACTGCGCGTCTCCCGCGGGAGGTACTTGATCAGATCCTTGAAGGTGCCGGCAGCAAGGCGGCAGAGGCAGGAATCCCCATCGTTGGCGGGCACTCTGTCGAAGATACCGAACCGAAATTCGGGATGGCCGTAACCGGCGTGATCGACCCGGCGAAAGTGCTGACCAACCGCGGCGCACAGCCAGGCGATGCGCTGGTACTGACCAAGCCGATCGGGGTAGGAATACTATCCACCGCAGCCAAGCGCGGTGCGGCCAGCCCCGAAGGCATCGCCAGTAGCATCGCATTGATGAGCGAGTTGAACAAAGGCGCCGCCGAGGTCATGGAACAATTTCCGGTCAGCGCCTGTACGGACATAACCGGTTTCGGCCTCCTGGGTCACATGCTGGAGATGACCACCGCCAGTAGTGTGGAAGCCGAAATCTGGGCCGACACCGTCCCCTTTGTGGATGAAGCGCTCGACCTGGCGACCGCCGGATTCGTGCCCGGGGGAACCAGAGATAACCTGGATCATGTCAACTCCATGGTCAGGTGGGACGAGGAGATCCCGGAGATCGAGCGCCTGTTGTTGTGTGACGCCCAGACCTCTGGAGGGCTGCTGATCAGCGTGGCCGAAGGTCGGGCTGAGAATCTACTCACAGCCCTGCGGGAGTCAGGAGTGAGCGAGGCGGCCTGGATCGGGAGGGTTTCC
>Ga0114919_10004161_pt1 | contig 11630 bp, 10 predicted proteins | sample BlataG_FD_88682 | JGI IMG/M metagenome (GOLD analysis project Ga0114919, IMG submission 88682) | Deep subsurface microbial communities from Black Sea to uncover new lineages of life (NeLLi) - Black_00105 metaG | ecosystem: Environmental > Aquatic > Marine > Oceanic > Sediment | place: Atlantic...
AACAATAAGTGGTATTATTATTTCCAGCGGGATGATCTGCGCTATGGAAGCGTGACCAACCGGCCAAACAAGCTGCATGGGGTGAAGCTGAACTTAAATTTCAGGCCGAACCGTAAGGCCAGTCTCTCGGCAGGTCTAAAGGCGAGTTTCGGAACGAACAGCGACACGGACAGCCTGGATTTCGAACGGACCCAATTGCAGCCTCGACTTTCGGCAAACTTCGCCCCCACTCCGATGTGGAATCTCTTCGGCAATCTGGCATACTTGTATGATAAGTCAACCGGTCTGGCGGCGGTAGCGATGATGGATGGGTGAGGGGGTCATCTTAGCACCACAGGTAGTGGTGATCCCAAGCATTACGGTTCTTTCTTCGCCCAGACCGAGTACCAAAACGAAGCGATTTTGTTCTCCGGGAGCATTCTGTTCCTGGCCAGCGACAGGTTGAACCTTAACCTTAGCGGGAACTACATAGACAGTAAGGGCACTCTGAAGATGGGCGAAATGCCCCAGGTTCCCCAAGAGGTCACAGGCAATATTGCCGCAGCGGATTACGATTTCAGTTCGATTAACCAGTATTCTGATTTAGCCTATGCCCAGTTCGACGTCTCGGTGGGAGCAGAGTACGCGCTTTCCTCGAGGGTGTCGCTCACCGCAGATGCAACCTATATCGACCTAACCGATGACCAAGGATATGTTTACGGCATTGAGTCGGGCTCGTTTTATGTTGTCCGAAGCGGAGTAAAGATAGGCTTCTGAAGCTGCAGTTAATTGCTGACTTGAGCCGAACGGTCTTGGCAGGCCGTTCGGCTCTTTTCTTAGTCTCTTTTCGGGACAGAATATGTAGCATCCACTTGGCAAGTTATGGGAGGAAAAACGATTGCTGTCCGGCAGTCGAAAAAATCATGCAAAGAAGCCCCAGATTTTTCTTGACAAACTGCGACCGGAAACATAAATTAAGACGAATTATGTATGGTTTGTTTGCCCCGGTGCCAAAAAGTGTGGTAAGATCAAAGGGTTTTGAATTCATGAGCGCCCCAGCGGAGAGTAAATTATATCTTGATCTTTGTCAACAGATATCTGACGCCAGGACGGCCTTCAAAACCAGCCACCAAGATCAGATTGAGATTCCAGATCAGGAGATACAAAGGCGGGCCGAGGAGCAAGAGCCACTTTTTGACGTCCAGCGGCTAACAGCAGAACGAGAGCTCTTGGGCGAATTCCTCAACGATTTGCTTGCTGTGCTGAAGGCCAACGAATTCTTCAGCCGTGAGGAAGTGGACAAGCTTGTCGCCAGCAAGGAGAAGATGGATCCGGTAGAGCTGATCCGGCCGCTGATCAACGGGGACTTGCCGAGCTTCAAGGCTTATGCTGCTCAATTAGGGCTCGAGACAGATTTAGTGTCGTTTGTCGGTCTGAACTTGAGCCAGGCTGTGGCTGAGCTTTACGCTGACAAGGTCAAGCAGAAAGTGGATCAGGAGAGTTGGTATAAGGGAAGTTGCCCGGTCTGCGGAAGTTATCCGGCTATCGAAAAGCTGAGAAGAGATGACGGCAAAAGAATACTTCGGTGTGGGTTGTGCGGAACGGAATGGCACTTCAAACGGATCATGTGTCCCTTCTGCAGCAACGAGGATCACAATAGTCTGAGATTCTTTGTTGTGGAGGAGGAGACCCCCACCGAAAAATCCGCCTTCCGGGTGGACGTGTGCGACAAGTGCAAAATATACATCAAAACCCTCGACGAGAGAAAGCTCCCCAAATCCGAGAAACCCGATCTGTACCTGGAAAATCTGAATACCATATATTTGGATATTCTGGCTCAGAAGGACGGCTACGAGAGTCCGACGTACTGGATGCTGGCGCCAGCCGAGGGTTTAATCGTTTAACTGCTCATGTGAAAGAAATCACTAAGTACTAACTTTCTAAACAATGTCTTGGAGGGAGGTGACAGTTTATGAAAGGGACAAGATTAGCGATTATCTTCGTGGTGATCCTGCTGCTGGTATTTGTCTGGGCATTCGCGCAAACCTCGCAAAAGGGAACTCCGAAAAAAGAGGAACCAACCCCTTTTCAGACCAGATGTTCGATCTGCCATTCCCTAGAAGAGGTTAGAACCGGCATGGAGAAGATGATCATCGATATGCACGCTAAGGCGGGAATAAAGACCGGCGGTGAATCCTTAAAGGCAATTGAGAAGACCTTCACCCTGCTGCCGGTGGAGGACCCGCACAAGGGGCTTTTCCAGGAGAAGTGCGCCAAGTGCCATTCCATGGATGTGGTGGTCAAGGCTCACCAGACCATGGACGAGAAGGAGATGAAAGAGGTCATCGAGAAGATGGCTAAGAAGGAAAAGTCCGGGATCTCGAAGGAAGAGACAGAAAAGATCCACGAGTCGATGATGATTCTAAACGAGATTTACGAACCGGACGTGGAATTGATGAAGAAAGAGAAAAAATAACATAGAAAACGGTTGAGGAGGTGAAGCAAACATATGAAAATCTCAAGAAGAGGTTTTCTGAAGATTTCTGGCGGAGTGGCGACGGGAGCGACGTTGGGTACCTTTGGGGTTCACCTTAAAACGTCACAGGCACACGCTCAAACGCTGAGGACCAAGTATGCCAAGGAGAGCACCACCATCTGCCCGTATTGCGGGGTGGGGTGCAGTGAGATCGTGTCGGTGAGCAAGGGTAAGGTGATAAACATCGAGGGCGACCCGGACCATCCCATCAATCAAGGTTCGCTTTGCAGTAAGGGAGAGGCTCTGATTCAGGTGGCAAACAACGAAAGAAGAATGACCAAGGTTCTCTACAGAGCACCTTACAGTGATAAGTGGGAGGAGAAGAGTTGGGATTGGGCTTTGCCGGAGATCGCCAAAAGAATAAAGAAGACCAGGGACGAGGGCTGGATGGCGAAGGATGACAAGGGACGGGTGGTCAATCGCGCCGAAACACTGGCCGGATTGGGCGGAGCCGCCCTGGACAACGAGGAGTGCTATCTTTGGTCCAAGTTGGCCCGAGCCCTGGGCATAGTCTATTTGGAACACCAGGCGCGTATATGACACTCTGCCACAGTCGCCAGTTTGGCGGAAACTTACGGCAGAGGGGCTATGACCAATCACTGGATCGATATCAAGAATGCTGACTGCATTATGATCATCGGCTCCAACGCAGCAGAAAACCATCCCATATCCTTCAGGTGGGTCAGCAAGGCCATGGAGAACGGCGCCAAGCTCATCAACGTCGACCCCAGATTCACCCGCACCTCAGCCAGAGCCGACATTTACGCACCCATAAGGTCGGGAAGCGATATCGCCTTCGTCAATGGGCTGATGCACTACATCACAGAGAATAATCTCTACAACAGGGATTATCTGGTTGATCATACCAACGCCGGCTTCCTGGTAGATGAAGGTTTTGGATTTTCGGATGGGCTTTTCACCGGCTATGATGAGGCCAAAAGGAAATACGGAAAGGAGACCTGGAGATATCAACTGGATGGGGACGGAAACCCCAAGAAGGACCCAACTCTTCAAGATCCCCGTTGTGTGTTCCAACTCCTGAAGAAGCACCTGGCACGCTACACTCTGGAGAAGGTCTCCAGTATCACCGGATGTCCTGTAAGTTTGATTGTGGAGGTGGCCAAGACTTACGGAGCAAGTGGAGCTAAGGATAAGTCAGCAACCATCATGTACGCCATGGGTACCACCCAGCACACCGTGGGAACGCAGAACGTGCGCAGCTATGCCATGCTTCAACTCTTGTTGGGGAACGTAGGAGTGGCCGGAGGTGGAATCAATGCGCTGAGAGGGGAATCCAATGTGCAGGGTTCCACTGACATGGCTCTTCTGTTCCATATTATCCCCGGTTATCTTAAGGCTCCAAGAGTGGAAAACCAGACTTTGGCCGACTACTTGGAAAAGTGGACGCCCAAGTCGAATGATCCCAAAAGCGCTAACTGGTGGCAGCACACGCCCAAGTACATGGTCAGCCTGCTTAAAGCCTTCTGGGGAGATAAGGCGCAGAAAGGCAATGAGTTTGCCTACCAATATCTTCCCAAGGTGAGCGCTAATTATTCCCACATCTCCATGTTCGAGGCCATGTACGATGGAGAAATAAAAGGTCTGATCTGTATGGGCCAAAACCCGGCGGTGGCCGGCCCCAACGTCCTGAAGGAGCGGAAGGCTCTTCAGAAGCTGGATTGGCTGGTCGCGGTGGACGTGTGGGAGACGGAAACCGGAGCCTTCTGGACTGACCCCGACGTGGATCCGAAGAAGATAGGAACCGAGGTCTTCATGCTTCCTGCGGCTGCTTCCATGGAGAAGGAGGGAAGCATCACCAACAGCGGTCGCTGGATGCAATGGAGATATCAGGCTGTTCATCCCACGGGAGACGCTAAATCCGATCTCTGGATTCTGGATCAGTTCTGCAAGGAGCTGAAGAAGCTGTACCAGGCCGATCCCGGCCCGTTCCCGGGTCCCGTAGTTGACCTCGACTGGAACTACGGTCCCGGAAGGGAAGAGCCGGATGTGCATCTGGTGGCCAAGGAGATCAATGGTTACGATCTCAGCACTGGTAAGCTGGCACCGTCCTTTGGCAAACTGAAAGACGACGGCACCACCTCTTCAGGTAACTGGCTCTATTGTGCCAGCTACACTGAAGCGGGTAACATGGCTGCCCGAAGAGATCCCACGGATGCCCCCAATAAGATCGGTCTATATCCCAAATGGTCCTGGTGCTGGCCGGTTAACAGGAGGATAATCTACAACCGGGCTTCCTGTGATCTGGAAGGCAAGCCGTATGCTCCCCACAAATGGGTGGTCAAGTGGACCGGTCCCGACACCAAGTGGACCGGAGACGTTCCCGACGGTGGTTGGGCTCCGGGCACGAAGTACTCCTTCATCATGAAGCCGGAGGGCCACGCCCGTCTGTTCGGCTTCGGCTTAGCGGATGGCCCCTTCCCCGAACACTACGAGCCTCTTGAAGCGCCGGTGAACAATGCCATGAGCTCTCAGCAGACCAACCCGGTCATCAAGATCTGGGCTGGTGAGATGGACGAAATAGGTTCCGTGGATAAGTATCCCATTATCTGCACAACCTATAGGGTTACTGAACACTGGCAGGCGGGTCAGATGACCAGAAACAGCGCTTGGTTGGTGGAACTCATGCCTGACATGTTCGTGGAGATGAGCAAGTCTCTGGCTGGCGCCAAGGGAATCAAGAATGGAGACAAAGTGAAGGTAACCACTGCGCGGGGTAGTATTACTGCATACGCTGTGGTCACCAGCCGATTCAAGCCGTTTAAGTTGAATGGAAGTTCCTTTGAACAGATTGGGCTACCATGGCATTACGGCTATAAGGGTCTGGCGACAGGGCACAGTGCTAATTCACTGACCCCCCACGTGGGAGATGGCAATACAATGATTCCAGAATACAAGGCGTTCCTCTGCGACGTCGAAAAGGAGGTGGGTTAATATGGCAGAAAAAGCGATGCTTCTGGATATGGAGAAATGCATAGCCTGCCGCGCGTGTCAGGTGGCTTGCAAACAGTGGAACGAGCTTCCGGCCGAAAAAACCACCTTCTTTGCTGCAGCCGGAGGCTATCAGAATCCAATCGGGCTGTCTCCAAAGACCTACACCTTGGTGAAGTTCTACGAGGTGGAGGAGCAGGAGAAACTGAAGTGGCTTTTCCGGGTGCACCGTTGCATGCAGTGCGTTGATCCGGCATGCGTAAAGGCCTGCCCGGTAAGTCCCAAGGCTATGACCCGCGACGAGAATACCGGAGCGATATACGTGAATCGGGAACTCTGCATAGGCTGCGGAGCCTGCCGGGAGTACTGTCCCTTCACCGTTCCGGTGATTGACACCGATGCCGGGAAATCCACCAAATGCACCTTTTGCTTCGACCGCCTGGCTGAGGGAATCGAGCCGGCCTGCGCCAAGGCCTGTCCCACCGACTGCCTGGTTTTGGGCGAGCGGGATCAGATACTCGAGATGGCCCACAAGGCAAAGCAGAGGTTGGTGAATAAGGGAAGAAATCCGGTGATATACGGAGAGAAGGAGCTGGGAACCGGGACCAAAAAGATCTACGTGCTTCCCGAGCCTCTGGACCTGTATCCGGACGTTCTCAAGAGCCCGAAGGTTTCTGAGGATCTGGGTTTCTTCCACCAGATGCTGAAACCTTTTGGTGCTCTGGCCCTCACCGCTTCCGTGGTGGGAATGGTGCTGGGCAGGATGAAGGAAGTAAAAGAGAAGGACAAGGTCAAGGTCAAGCCTTCGTGAAGATCAGAGGTTAAGTTCTTCTAGACCGAAGGATTGCCGGCAGGAGGAGAAGGAGGGTGTTATCAAATCCCTTCTCCTCCTGCCTTTCTATGTTCCTTCGAACAGACAAAGAAGACGTTTCGCTTTCCGTATCCTGATAAGTGAAGCGCTAGTGGTTAGTGACAAAAGTTCGGTAAATCACTATGGGGAGTAAAGCGCCTTGTCATTGCGAGGCATAGCCGAAGTAATCTCATCGGGAGTGCCACGCTCACTCCGTTCGCTCGCAATGACACCCTGCACTATGAACACCGAATTTCTGTTACAATCCACTAAGAATCGAGTATCAGTCAACAGAGATGAACATGCACGACAAAAAGAGATCATCCCCGGAAGACAAGGTTAAGCCTCAAAAAGCTACCCGAATCAAGGATGGCAACCGTGAGGAGATAATCGAGACGGTCGCACAGGAGGCTGTCTTAAGGATTTTCTTGAACGACCGGGAGATGGTTGCTCTCTCCTGCACACCGTACGATCAGGCCTTTCTGGCGGTGGGATTCTTAGTGTCCGAGGGATTCCTGAAAAGCAAAGATGAGATCAAAAGCATAGATCGCTCGGAGAGTACCATCACGGTTCATACTGATGCTTCATATGAGATTCCGGAGGGTTCCGAGCTTAAGGGAGTCCTAACGTCAGGATGCGGAAAAGGCAAGACCTTCACCGACTGGGAGAAGATAAATCCACTGGAGGACATCATGGTCAATCTGGATTTGACCTTAAGTTCCAGCGAGGTGCTGGAGCTGATGTCCCAGTTTGAAAAAAGATCGGAGCTTTTCCGCCAGACCGGGGGGGTACACAGCGCGGCGCTGGCAGCAAAAGATGGTATCGTTCTGTTCAACGAGGATATCGGCAGGCACAATGCCGTGGACAAGGTGTTGGGTGAAAGTTTCCTCAAAGAGCTGGAGCTGAAAGACAAGCTCCTGGTTACAAGCGGAAGGGTATCCTCCGATATAGTATCCAAGCTGTGGAACTGCGGCTTGAGCATGGTGGTTTCACGGACCGCACCGACCAGCCTGGCGGTGAAGATGGCTCAAAAACTGGGAATCACCATTGCCGGGTTTGTGAGAGGAAGAAGGATGAACGTCTATAGCTTTCCGGCGAGAATACAATGATGAGCTGACTTTAAGTGGCTGCGATCCCCCCCCTTTTTTCTCTCTACTCTCCCAACAGATCTCTTTCCACATGATCAGCAAGCTCTCTGACATGATGCATGGAGAAGACGGGAACCGAAGCGTCAACTTTCCGGTCACAGACTATAGCTCTCAGGTTATCCTCGGGCCCGCAGACGGGAACCTGGTCACGGGAACCGTCCATTATCTCGATCTTGGGGTAAGGAGAATCCTTGAACCCTTCCCCTATGATAAGATCACATCCCTCGAAGAGAAACTCCAACAGCTTCTCCGCACTTCTGCCCTGCCCCCGATTTGAGAAAAAAGCAATCTTGTGGGGTGACAAGATCAGAGTACTCTCCGCCCCGGCCTGAGCGTGTCTGAAGGAATCCTTTCCCGGGACATCAAAGACGTGATCGGAGGTGGTGTGCTTTAAGCTTCCCACCTTGTATCCCCTGCTTGTGAATTCAGGAATAAGTTTCTCCACTAAGGTGGTCTTTCCTCTTTTCTTCCTGCCTACCACCAGAACGATTTTCACTTCCTGAAAGCTCCTTTCTCCGATTTACGCTCGGCCAAATCTAGATGAAAACTTGCGGCGGCGCAAGAGTTATTTTCGGGGCGGGGCCTGGCAGATGAGAAGAAGAGAAATATGACACCCAAAGAAGCTCTTCTGACGCGCACAGGGACAGACGCCACTTTTTGCGATAAAACGGTGGTTCTGAGGGATCATTTCCGCATAGAATGGCGACATTCGGCTTCGTTCTGCGAAGGTCTGCAAAAAAGCGAGAGATTGATGCAAAATGTGCTTGACAAGGGTTGGGGAAGGGGATATAATTCATACTTGATTTAGGCGGCTGAACTTTAGAGGAAACGGATTTGAAAGAGATCTCAAAAAGTTAACTTTAACCAAGGAGTCCTCCAAAATGAAGTTAAAGCTGTCAGGTGTAGCCATACTGGCTTTTCTCTTCATCTCAGTTTCGGCCTCCGGCGAGCAGATGTTCGGCCCGGATATTGAGGTGGATACCACAGACTATCCTACCATACAGAACTTTTTCCTGGCCCCGTTTCAGCTCACCGACTACAATTTTATGGGAGGCGGAGCCAGGGCCAGAGCGATGGGAGGAGCTTTTTTCGCCGTATCAGACGATCCCACCGCTGGGTCCTGGAATCCAGCCGGTCTTATCCAGCTGGACAAAGCTCAGATGAACTTGAGCTTCAGTTCGTATATGGGTCGAACGGAGTATACCTACTCGCCCATCCTGGACTATAGCTTCGGCGACGAGCAGGAGCACGATGCCAATGCTATTTCGTTCGGAAGCGTGGTCCTACCGTTCACCCTCCGGGAAAAGGAAATGGTGTTCGGCGTGCTCTACCAGAAACAGGCGGACATCTATCAGGATAACCAATACGTCATAATCATGGATGCCGCAGCCTTGTGGGACGCGGACTCGATCGCGATTAGGGAGAACTACGCGCTTCCCCCGATAACTGAAAAGGTGAAAGGCGAACTGGGTGTAATCAACCTTTCAGTGGCCTCAAAGCTCGTCGAATCCCTCGCGTTTGGAGCAGGAATCAACATTTACACCGGGAGCTTCACCACCGATGGCGATTTCCTCTATCCGACCAGGCTAGAAGAACCATACTACCCGAACCCGGAGGACGATAGGGTATATCCTGTGGTTGACGTCAGCCAACGCTCGGCATTCAGGTTTCGGCCCCACACCGAAAACCATTACTCCGGCTTCAATTTCACCCTGGGACTCATGTACACGCTGGAGAAGCTCCGTCTGGCAGGTGTGGTGAAGACTCCCTTCACTTTGAAAGAAGACAACGATGTAAAGCTCTTCACCGAATGGATTCAGGAAGGTCAGGTCCATTACCTCTCTTATATCTTCTCGCCGTTTTTTGAGACCGACAGAGAGTGGGAGATGCCGACCATGGTCGGGTTCGGCGCCTCCTACCACGTAAACTCTCTCACACTTGCCGCGGATGTGGAGTGGAGAAATTACTCCAAGACCGAGCTGACTTACCGAAGAAACATCGGCAACCCTGAAGACCTTAAGGTGACCACAGGCGATTACCTCACGGACAAATGGTGGGCAGAGGTAGGAATCGAGCCTCCTTTTGTCCCCAGCCTCAACTGGAGAGATTTGACACAGTTTCGTGTAGGCGCCGAATATGTAATCAGCACCGGCCTCGGAGACATTCCCTTGAGAGTGGGGTTCAGGACCGATCCCCAGCTTTACACAGCCTTGCGTGAGTCCGGTGAGGTTTACCTCAGAAGGGACTTCACGCAGTTCGAGGTCGTGGAGACTGATACGGTTTACTGGGACACACCTCGTTTTCTCCAGTCCGAGGGCGGAGAGAACAGCGGATCGTGGGTAGAAGGGAAGGTAATATCCTTGGGCACCGGCATAGCCTGGAGCCAAATTAGGCTGGACTTAACCTATGAGTTTGCTCGATATGATGACGTGACCAATGAGTCATCCACCTATCTTGGGCTCTTCCAGCAAACCCAAGCCAGCACCCCGCCGTGGTTCACTCTTCAAAAGAAGCTGGATGAAAAACAGTTTACCCGAGAGGAAAGCAATAAATACAGTCGCATAATGGTGAGTTTCACCGGGTTCTTCTAGAGAAAAAGTCCACAACATAAGAAAAAAGCGAAGCCGGCCCCCAAGGGATAGGACTTCGCTTTTTTTATGCAGATCAGGCGACACGCAAAAAACGCTTGCTTTGACCGGATTTTGACTTAAATTTCCAGTCATCCGGCCGAAAGCTCAGAAAGACGGCCGACGGCACGACGCGTTCTTGCGTATTTCTTTGAAACCATATCGAGACGGCCCAAAGTAAGGAGAGACGTATGAGCCCTCACAGGATAACAAAGAAAGAGATGAAGCAGGATAAATTCGTCACCTACTCGCTGCAGGTTAGCGAGTGGATCCAGAAGCACCTAAACGAGGTGCTTATGGCAGCGGGTGGCGTGGTCCTGGTTGCGGCGGTACTGTTTTTCATCTTCTCCTCCCAGGCAAAAAGGGAGCGAAAGGCCGCTGAGCTTTTGGGAAAGGCAAACTTAGCACTCCAGAGCGGGAACATGGGCGGGGCGGTGGATGATCTTCAGGCCGTGGTTAACAGGTATAGCAGCACCGAGAGCGCGGGGCAGGCGACCTTCTATTTGGCTTATGCTTACTTTTATGCCAAGGATTATGTTCAGGCTCAATCCCTGTTTGAAAAATACGTACAGAAATACAAAGAGGATCCGCTTCTTTCTCAATCAGCGCAGGCGGGAATCGCGGACTGCCATATGCAGACGGGAAAGCCGGTTATGGCCGCAGAGAACTTCCTCAGGGCGGTTTCCTTAGGTCCCCAGACGTTTTTGGCACCCCAATATCTCCTTCGGGCGGCTTCTGCCTACCTTCAGGCCGATCAGAACGACAAGGCCAGAGAGACACTGCACCGGTTGATAGACGAGTATCCCGATTCCCGGGAGGTCCACCGGGCAAAGGTGGACTTGGCTCAAATCGCCGGATAAGAATCCTCATGGCCACAAGAAACGATTCTTCCCCAAAGGCGTTGAGCTCGAAGAAGAGTACCGATTCTCCCGCCCTTTCGGTGGCCTTCCTCTGGCACATGCACCAGCCATACTACAAGGATCCCCGAACAGGTCAATACAAAATGCCCTGGGTGCGCCTGCACGGACTCAAGGATTACTACGACATGGCGGCGGTGCTGGATGATTTTCCTCAGATCCGGCAGACCTTTAATTTAGTTCCCTCCTTGATCGAACAGATTGAAGATTATGCACATAACCGGGCATATGACGAGCACCTGCTTCTCACCGAAAAGCCGGCCAAGAACTTGACTGACGCTGAGAAAGAGAAGATCCTCTCCGGTTTCTTCAGCTGCAATTTTGGCACCATGATCGATCCGTATCCCCGATTTCGGGAGATCTACCGGAAGAGGGGAGAGGATCTGCAGAATCTAAGATCAAAGATTCGCAATTTTGACGTTCAGGATTTCCTGGATATACAGGTCTGGTCGAATCTGGCGTGGACAGATCCGGTCTTTAGAGAAGACCCCCTCATCGGTCACCTGTTTAAGAAAGGCCGGGATTTCACGGAGGAGGAGAAAAAGCAGTTGCTCCACAAACAGAGGGAAATTCTGGCCAAGATTCTTCCCAAGTACAGGGAGCTGCAGGACCGGGGACAGATAG
>Ga0114919_10004162_pt1 | contig 11630 bp, 11 predicted proteins | sample BlataG_FD_88682 | JGI IMG/M metagenome (GOLD analysis project Ga0114919, IMG submission 88682) | Deep subsurface microbial communities from Black Sea to uncover new lineages of life (NeLLi) - Black_00105 metaG | ecosystem: Environmental > Aquatic > Marine > Oceanic > Sediment | place: Atlantic...
CGGGGCCTGCGGTTTCCCCCACTGATAAGTTGCGAAAAAACAGCGCCCTTACGCCAGTCACTTCAGAAAAGTCCACCCTCTTTTCTTGGGTTACAAAGATTGTCAGGTTGTGCAAAGGTCTCAGATTTTTTACTATAATGTGCCATTTTTTTCTTTTGGATTCAAGTCTAAAGAGAAAAGCACAGAATAATTCCTACAAGTTTCTTTATAGGCATTCAGCGGAAAAGATTAAAAAAAAGTTTCATAGGGCATAGCGGTTATAGCATAGAGAAATTGGGCTAAGTTCATTCCTTTTTCTTAAACACCTTTAATAGCTCTTTAAGAGAGGATAGCTCTTTGCTTCCTAAAACATGTGCAGAGATAACATATATAACAAGCCCTGCGCATACTATTATCAAAACTCCTAAAGCGAGATGAAACGTTTTCTGTGCCACAATACTACTAAAAACCTTGAAGGCCAGAAAATAAATGCAGATACCCATAATAAGAGAGGATATAAAAGACCTTACCATTGAGCTTATTACTACCCTTCCCTCAATACCCCCCAGTCTCTTTTGTAATAAAAAAATGAGCATAAATAGTTGCAGGGTTGAAGCAAGGGAAAGGGCCAAGGCAAGCCCTCCATGCTTTAGGGGACCCATTAAGGCAAGAGAAAAGGCGATATTTGCAATCATAGCCACCACTGCCACTTTCACAGGGGTTTTGGTGTCTTGCAACGAGTAAAAGGCTGACACAAATACCCGAAGGCCAGCAAAGGCCCAAAGTCCAACAGAATAATAAAGGAGAGCCTGAGCAGTCATTATTGTGGTAAATGAGGTAAAGGCACCCCTTTGAAATAATAACGTAATGATTGGTTGTCTAAGAACAATTAATCCTACCATTGCTGGTATAGTAATAAACATAGTAAGTCTCAGGGCATAAGAAAGTGTTTGTTTTAACCTATAAATATCCCCCTCTGCCGCCTCTCTTGAAAGAGATGGTAAAACAGCCGTGCTGATTGCTATTGCAAAAACACCAAGGGGAAACTGGACAAGTCTATCAGCATAATAGAGATACGAAACACTACCCTCTCTAAGCAGAGATGCTAACAGTGTACCAATTAGTTGATTTATCTGGTAAATAGCTGAGCCAAAGATGGTTGGAAGCATTAACATACCAATCTTCTTTAAGGCCGGATGCCTTAGATTCCATTTCGGTGCAAAAGACAGACCTTTGCTCATCAAGAAAGGTATCTGCAATGCCATCTGAATAACCCCTCCCACGATTACACCAATAGCCAGGCCTACTGTTGGTGTTCTCATATAGGGAATAATGAAAAGAAGAACAGTAATCATTGATAGATTTAAAAAGATAGGTGCTATGGCAGGGGCTGCAAAATGCTTAAGAGAGTTAAGGATACCCATGAAAAGGGCAAGCAAGCTAACCAGAAATATGTAGGGAAACATGATCCTTGTCAAAAGAACAGTGAGGGCATATTTTTCACCCATGCCCCCAAAGCCCGGAGCGATAACTCTCACAATTACCGGAGAAAGGATAATGCCGAGAATTGTAATAACTGTTACAATACAAACAAGAAACGTTAAAACAACCCGTGCCAGTAAAAAGGCCTCTTCTTTTGATTTATTCTGTAAGTACTCTGTGAAGACCGGGATAAAGGATACAGAGAATGAGCCTTCTGCGAAAAGTCTCCTCAAAAGATTGGGGATTCGAAAGGCAACAAAAAATGCGTCAGCAGACATGCCAGAGCCAAATAAATTGGCAATAAGGATGTCTCTTATCAATCCCAGAATCCTGCTTAAGAAGGTAAAAATACCGACTACACCGGCTGCCCTTGTAACAAGATCATTTTCATTCATGAAAAACCTTGACACAGTTTCAGGATTAGTTTAATGTCCCTTCAAAAAAAGATTGCAGGGCTCATACTCTATCATTTAGCGTGGAAAGATATTAAAATTTATGTAAAGCCCTGGCGCGACGTGATTTTAACAAGCTGTTGCCTTGTTAATATCAAGAACGCGGGAGCTAAAAAATTCAGCCTCTGCATGCCAGGCCTGCCCGCCATCTGGCAGGCGGGTATGGGCCAGGGTTTTATCAAGCTGCCTTTTTTGGCAGGTGCTTTATTTTATAGGAGGTAAAAACGTGGCGATTCACAAATCCGCTATCAAAAGGGATAGACAAAGCAAAGTGCAAAGATTAAGGAATGCAGGATACAAAACTATGGCCAAAAATGCAGTCAAAGAGCTACGACTCGCCATAGCAAATAAAAAAATCGAAGATGCAAATCTATCCCTTAATAAGGCTGTCTCCACCCTCCAAAAGGTTCAATCCAAAGGCGTGCTCCACAAAAATACAGCAAGCAGAAAAATCTCCAGATTGACCCGCCAGATAAACAAATTGGCTACTATGAGTGCCGAGGGAAACAAAGAAGAAAAATCAGATTCTCCAAAATAAGATCCCCCTTCGAACCAGTCCTGATAAAGCCATCAGCATCATATATATTGTCTAAAGCCTTCTCTAGTTCCTCTTCCTGCCAGAACCTTTCCTGCGCCAAATATTTCTCGATCACAAAAGTGGGCAGAGGTTGTAATCTTTTTATCGCTTCTGACCTCCCCCCTCCTTTCTTAAGCCCTGACTTGGCTTTCAAAATTAACCTAATTTGTCGGGCCAACATCCCTAAAAGGCCTAATAATGTCGTTGCATCCCGTCCTTGTGTTTCAAAAAGTTTATTCAAAACAACTATCGCATGAAAGGTATCTTTTTTAGATACATAATCTACCAGATCGAAAACCGTAAAAAGTCTGCTAAAGGTAGTCATTTCCTTTATTTGCTCTACTCCTATTCGGGAATGTGGATACCTCAGGGAAAGCTTGAATATTTCACTAAAAAGATCTCTTAAGCTACTCCCAACGATTTGATAAATAAAGGATGATGCCTCTTTATCAATATCCAACTCTAACTCCTTTGCCCTCTTTTGTAACCAGCTGTATACCTGCCGTTCTGATAACCTTTTAAAATTTACTGCCCTGCCAAGTTCCTTAAACCTTTTGTAAAAAACCCCTGTCAAATCTGTTGTGTTTGATATCCAGATAATACAAGTGGAGTCAACTGGATTGTCCATATAGGAAAGAAACTGTTGATATGCGTCTTTAGTAAAGTTCTCGGTTCTCCTCACTATGAGCAATCTATGGGGAGACATAAAAGGAACAATATGAGCCCTGCTGAGTATCTCATGGGCAGAAATCTCACCTCCATAAAGGGTCTCTACATTAAACGCTTTGACTTCGTCAGGCATAAAATCTTTTTTGATCTTATCAAGGGTTATCTCTAGCCAGAAATCTTCAGGGCCATAAAATAGATAAAAGGGTGCGAAAGCACCCTTATGTAAAAAAGTTAGGACATTCTCCGGAGTTAAATTATGCATTAGAACCTTTCCATGGTCCTTATATTTATTGTGTGACGTAGGTCATGGATAATCCAATCATACCACTATATTAACCAATCTTTTCTGAACAACGATTACCCTTTTTATTTCTTTCTCTTGGATAAAACTCTGAACCCGTGTGTCTTTAAGGGCCAAATCCTGAATCTCCTTTTCAGTTAATGAAACGAGTATCTCTATTCTGCTCCTTAGCTTACCATTTACCTGAATAACAACTAAGCAAGTTTCTTTTTTCAGGGCCTCTTCTCGGTAGGTTGGCCAGGAAACAATTGCCAGGCTATCACTATGATCGAGTGCCCTCCATAGTTCCTCTGTAATATGTGGCACAACAGGATGCAAGAGTATTACCATGGTATCCACTGCCTCTTTAATAACAGAGAAGGCGAGCTTAGAGATTTCTTTCCCATTACTGATAAACTGATTTACCGTATTAAAGAGTTCCATAACCGCACTGATGGCAGTATTGAAATGAAACCTATTTTCTATATCTTCTGTCACCTTTTTTATGGTCTGGTGTGTCTTCCGATGAATATTGTGCAAATCAGGTGAAAGGGATTGAATCGCATCATAGGGTTGAGCATTAGAGAGGATTTGCCTGTTTTCAACAACCAGGCGCCATACCCTATTGAGAAATCTCCAAGCGCCTTCTACACCCTCATCACTCCATTCGAGATCCCTTTCAGGAGGGGATGCAAACAAACAAAACATCCTTACTGTGTCGGCACCATATCTATTAATAAGTTTCTGTGGGTCTATCACATTTTTGGTAGATTTGGACATCTTTACAGAGCCCCCGATCTGTGCCTCTTTGCCGCAATGAGTGCATCTGCCTTCCTTTACCTCTTCAGGAAAAAGATAGCCATGTTCCTGGCACTTGAAGGTCTCTTTACATACCATACCCTGGGTTAGGAGATTGGTAAACGGTTCATCTATTTTCAGATATTCCATATCCCTGAGTACCTTTGTGTAGAACCGGGAATAAAGGAGATGCAATATGGCATGCTCAATACCGCCAATATATTGATCCACAGGCATCCAGTAAGCTACCTTTTCCTTATCAAAAATGCTATTCTCATACCTTGGAGATGCAAATCTGTCAAAATACCATGATGATTCGACAAAGGTATCCATGGTATCTGTCTCTCTTTTTGCTTTTTGGCCGCACTGCGGGCATGTCGTTTCATAAAAAGAAGCCTCATGTGGAAGCGGCGATTTTCCTCCTTCTTTTAAATCCAGATCAAGTGGGAGTAACACTGGTAGCTGATCCTCAGGCACGGGAACAGCGCCACACTGCGGACAATAAATAATAGGTATAGGTGCCCCCCAATATCTCTGTCTGCTCACTCCCCAGTCTTTCAGGCGGTAATTTATCGTTTTATAGCCCATTCCCTTTGATTCCAGATACTCAATTATTGAGTCCAAGGCCCCCATATTCGGCATCCCATTAAATGGACCAGAGTTTACTAAAACCCCTTCATCAACATATGCCTCGGTCATTCCCTCTTCAGTCAAATCTGTATCCTCTGGTTTGATGACAACCCTGAGGGATAAATTATACTTCTTGGCAAACTCAAAGTCTCTCTGATCATGGGTAGGGACCGCCATAATCGCACCTGTTCCATACTCATAGAGGACAAAATTAGCTACATAGATTGGTATCTCTTCTCCTGTTGCAGGATTCAAGCAATACCTTCCGGTAAATATTCCCTCTTTGGACGTAAAATCAGCTGTCCTCATAAATGTGTCTACCTTGAGGGTTTTTTCAATAAATTTTTTTACCTCTTTTTCTTGAGGCATGCCTTTTGTTAATTCCTTAATAAGCGGATATTCTGGTGCAAAACAAAGAAAAGTTGCACCAAAAATCGTATCCTGTCTCGTTGTAAAGACCTCAATAACATGATCAGAATCAACTACAGGAAATCTTAAAATAGCTCCATGGCTCTCCCCTATCCAGTTTTTCTGCATGGTAAGAACCTTCTCTGGCCAGCCTGGAAGCTTATTACAATAATCAAGCAATTCTTTTGTATAGTCTGTAATCTTAAAAAACCAGCTATCCATTTCCTTTAAAGTAACCTCCTGATCAGGATGCCTCCAGCAGCATCCATCTACAACCTGTTCGTTTGCGAGCACTGTCTGACAGAGGTCACACCAGTTAACATAGGTCTTCTTTTTATACGCCAGGCCTTTTTTAAACATCTCCACAAAAACAAGCTGCTCCCAGCGATAATATTCAGGCCGGCAGGTGGCCAGTTCTCTGTTCCAATCATAGCTAAATCCCATTCTCTGGAGCTGGCCTCTCATGTAGTCTATGTTATCGTATGTCCACTTAGCTGGATGTGTATTATTTTCAATAGCAGCATTCTCGGCTGGCATGCCAAAGGCATCCCAGCCCATTGGATGAAGCACATTAAATCCCCTCATCCGCTTATATCGTGCAACGACATCTCCTATCGCATAATTTCTGACATGCCCCATATGTATCTTGCCAGAGGGATATGGATACATTTCAAGCAAATAATACTTTTTCTTTCCTTTATCTTCAGTGACCTTAAAATAATCGTTCTTTTTCCAGAATGACTGCCACTTACCCTCTATTTTCTGAGGATCATACTTTTTCATTTACTTTGCCTCTATACTGTTATCAATTGCTATAGAATAATCCGATGCAGGCAGATCGAGAAATGTTCTTACCTCCTGCTCCAAAGATTGCAAGTCAGGAAAAATCTTTTTATCAATGGTAAAAATAACCTTTAATGAAACATTGACTGCATCCCTTTTATGTATACCGTAGCAGTCAACCAAATTACGTATAGTCAATTTTGTCAATTCTATGTAATCTGCTTTTATCCCTTTAATCCAGGGGACCATGATCCCAAATTCATATAATGCAAGCCTCTCAAGTGTCGATGATATTTTTTTGATAGCCGAGGATAAAACATCGAATGAATAATTTTTAGGTGAACCCAAGCTAACAAACAGCAATTTTTCAGCCTTAATCCTTTCTTGAGAAGCAATCAGTATAAGTTCATCTCGTTTTCCAGTGAGAAAATTTGTATCTACTAACTGGGTTAAAGTACCGGTTAACTTTTCATCGAGCCTGGAAAGGTATCCTGTAAGGAGTGATGCATCGTTAAAGAGGAAGGCAACCACGGCCTGACACCATAGTTGATCTAAAAATCTGTGAGTTAGCCTTAAATCCAATCTCATATTTAAGTTGCATAAATTTAGGAATTTATGGATTTAGGGATTAAGGAATTCCTCAATTAGTAATTGTTACCCTGTGCTTTCTTATTTTATTTCACCGGGGGCCGAATTCTGGCTTTCTCGGATTAGAGAAGTATAAATCTTATCCAATATGCCGTTAATAAAGGCACCTGATTCCTCGGTTCCAAATTTTTTTCCTAAATCTACCGCCTCATTAATAGAAACCTTTGGTGGTATATCATCCCTGTATAAGAGCTCATATACAGCTAATCGTAAAATAGAGTGGTCAACTCTTGTTATCCTTTCCAAGCGCCAGTTTTGAGAAGCCCTGGATATCAAATTATCGAGCTCTTTGATATGAACGCAAACCCCCAAGGCAAGCTCCTTTGAAAAGATCTCAATATCTTTAGATATACCAAAGTTATTGCAGATTAAATCAAAGGCTACAGCAGGATCATCTTTTTTTGAAAACTCAAGATGAAAAAGAACCTTTATTGCCAGCTCCCTCGAGCGCCTTCTCTTTCCCATGTTCTAAATTTAGGGCTTTGCCCCAATGGAGTACTGGAGCAATGGATAACTGGAGTGATGGATAACCTAATCAAGGGCCTTAAACAGGTTGACCATCTCCATAGCCGAGACAGCAGCATCCCAACCCTTATTTCCGCTCTTTGCGCCAGCCCTCTCAATAGCCTGTTCTAAGGTATCACTGGTTATCATTCCAAATGAAACCGGAATCTTACTTTCAAGGGCAATCGTAGCTATTCCTCTTGTTACCTGTGAGCTGATGTATTCAAAGTGTGGAGTAGCACCCCTGATTACAGCACCCAGACATATCAAACATTCAAATTTACCACTCAAGGACAATTTTTTTGCCATAGAAGGGATTTCAAAGGCACCAGGCACCTTAACAATAGTTATCTGGTCATCAGATGCCCCATGCCTTTTTAGGGCATCTAGGGCCCCATCCAGCAATCGTTGACATATAAAATCATTAAAACGACTTACAACGATTGCACATGTAATTCCCTTGGCAGAAATTTCTCCTTCAATAAATTTAGGCATTGGAACCCCCTTTGACTTTGTTAGGTTTGTCGTCTTGTTTCATTGATACATCGTTAATCAACTATTGATACTCATTATATGACCCAATTTTTCACATTTGGTTAAAAGATAGCGCACATTTTCAGGTCTTGGAGGAATTTCAATAGGGACCCTTCCTGTTACTGTTAGGCCATACCCTTCCAGACCAACTATCTTCTTAGGATTATTTGTCATTATCCTCATCCTTCTTACACCTAAGGCGACAAGAATCTGGGCGCCAACCCCATAATCTCTCAAGTCAGGCTTAAAGCCAAGCTTTTGATTTGCCTCTACTGTATCAAAACCCTTATCCTGCAATGCATAGGCCTTAAGCTTATTTGCAAAACCTATTCCCCGACCTTCCTGCCTCAAATAGACAACAACACCGAGTCCCTCCTGATCGATCATCTTTAATGACTTTTGCAACTGATCTCCACAGTCACATCGATATGAACCAAAGACATCCCCTGTCAAACATTCAGAATGAACCCTCACCAGAATATCTTTGTTAGGCTCAATTTCGCCTTTTACTAAGGCCAGGTGCTCACTGTTATCGAGTTCATTTATAAATGCTGTTGCCTTGAATTCACCAGATGGGGTTGGCAAAATTGTTTCTGCCTCTTTATGTACAAAGGATTCATTCCTCATCCGATAGGCGATAATATCAGCAACAGTAACTATTCTGAGATCATGCTTTTTAGCAAATTGATCAATATCAGGCCTTCTCGCCATAGTGCCATCTTCATTCATTATCTCGCAGATAACCCCTGCCGGTTTTAGACCGGCAAGTCTGGCTAGATCCACAGAGCCTTCGGTCTGCCCGGTTCTGAAAAGTACTCCTCCTCTCCTTGACCTTAGGGGAAACAGGTGTCCCGGCTGAACTAGATCATCTGGTTTCGCATCGTCGGCTACAGCTGTAAGGATAGTATGTGCCCTATCAGCAGCTGATATTCCAGTCGTTACCCCATTTTTTGCCTCTATAGAAACAGTAAAGGCAGTCTGAAAACGAGATTGATTATCTTGAACCATTAGGGGGAGTTTTAACCTTTCAACTATATCTGGATGAAGGGATAGACAAATCAGTCCTCTTGCATATTTAGCCATAAAGTTAATAGCCTCTGGGGTGACCTTCTCAGCTGCCATGGTTAAATCACCCTCATTTTCCCTGTCCTCATCATCAACAAGGATAATCATCTTTCCTTGTCTTAAATCTTCAAGCGCGCCCTTTATATTAGAAATTCCCATTGCTTTCTCCAAAACCATATCTGATCAACATATCCCTATCGATCCTTGATGGTTTTTCTTTAGATATGGCTGTTCTATCATTTAAAAAAAATTTCTCTATATACTTGGAAATCAGATCTATCTCTATGTTTACCCTGTCGCCGACCTCTTTTTTAAAAAGTGTAGTGTTCTTAGCGGTTTGAGGTATAATAGTTACATCAAAGGAGGTTTTCATACATCTGTTGATGGTTAAACTTATTCCATCTACAGCAATGGACCCCTTGTCTATCAAATACCTGCTTAAGGACTGATCAAGACATATTTGAATAATCCATGATCTTTGAAACCTTTCAACCTTTTCAATTATCCCTGTGCCATCAACATGACCGCTCACAAGATGTCCACCTAACCGGTCAGACAATCTCAGTGCCCTTTCAAGGTTTATCATCTCACCCTGTTTCAATTTTCCTAACGTGCTCCTGTTAAGGGTCTCAGCTGAAATATCCAGAGTAAAAAGCTCTCCTTTTATCTCCGTGATGGTCAAACAGACACCATCAACCGCAATACTTTCCCCTGAATGGCAATCAGAAAAAAAAGCAGGTACTCTTAGGATACAGACAGCCTCTGCACCTAACCTTCGTATGCTTTTTACCTCTCCAATTCCCTCAACAATACCGGTAAACATTGTAAGTGCCTAAAGTGCCTAAAATTTAACCCACCGTAATCCTGCCCGCCCCGATTGCATCGGGACAGGCGGGTCTGGCAGATAAAAGTGAACCAAAGTTCTCATAACTTAATTCACAATTTCTCAATTCCCCAATCCGCAATTACCTCCGAGGATATGCCTCAATCATAATATCATCATCAAATCTTCTGACCATTAAATCCTTTAGCAATGCACAATTCTCTATACTATCACATCCCGGTCCTCTCGAAAATGGTACGCCATTATCACCACCTAATATTTTAGGGGCAAGGAACATATAATACTTATCAACAAGCTCCTCCCTTATCATGGAACCAAATAGTGTTGCCCCACCCTCTACTAAAACAGAGCTTATTGACATTTTGGCTAATTCATCCAGTAAATTGGCGAGATCAATCCGCCCATTTCTTATCTGGCAGTTAACAACCCGAGCTCCCAAGTCTTCTATCTTTTTTCTCTTTGCACTGTCTACATTACTACCTACAGCTATGATGGTCAAGCCTGATTTAGGTGAATCAAACACCCTGCTGTGTAAAGGAATCCTTAAATTTGTATCTACTATTACCCGAAAAGGATCTGAGGTTGATCTTCCTATCAGATAAGGTGTCAGAAAAGGATTATCCACTATAACAGTTTCTACCCCAACCAGAACAGCATCCACTTGTTTTCTTAATGAATGAACAAACTTTCTTGATTTTTCACCTGTGATCCACTTTGAATCACCTGTTTGTGTAGCGATCCACCCATCAAGAGTAAGGGCCCCCTTCAAAATCACAAAGGGTTTGTCTTTTGTTATATATTTTATATAAACCTCGTTTAACCTTTTGCATTCTTCCTCTAACACGTTACATTTCACCTTCACCCTGTGAGAGGAAAGGAATTCACACCCACCTCCAGTAACATGTGGATTAGGATCAACCATGCCCACAACAACTTTCTTAACGCTGCTTTTCAATATAGCCTTTGTGCATGGTGGGGTTCTACCATAATGGTTACAAGGCTCCAGGTTAACATAGAGGGTGGCTCCTTTTGCGCTTTTACCAGCCTTAGATAGAGCCTCTATTTCAGCGTGTGGGGCCCCTGCCTTTTTATGATATCCAGAGCCAACAATCTGTCTATCCTTAACAACAAGTGCCCCTACTAAGGGATTTGGAGATGTGGAGCCCAGGCCCTTTTTTGCTAGCCTGAGCGTTTTTTTCATGAATCCTTCATCAATATCCATTGTCGCGAAAAATTATAAGTGTCTAAAGTTTGATGTTCTCGTAAAAAGTCCTTTTACTCGCTCATGATGCCCATTTTGGGATTCATGAAATGCTTCGCTAAATTCCAAAAACTCGTCCTAAAGGCCTCAAACAGTTTGGAATTTCTAACGCTCAGCATTTTATAAATCTTTTTCCAAAAGTGGCCAAAATCGCTTGCAAAAGATTTTTTACGGGTTAGTCAAGTTTGAATGTTACAACAACAACAGAGTCTGAAGGGGTATGGAACGTGGGATAATCTTAAGCAAAAATCGCATACAGAAAACCATAGTTCGCAATTTTCTCTTGGCGTTTGTCGATGCTATTTATCCTCTCCGCTTCTTTCATCAAGCAAGTCTTTCAATTCAGTCATGAATTCATTTATATCCTTAAATTGCCGATAAACAGATGAAAACCTTACATACGCAACATCATCCCAGCTTTTAAGTCTTTCAATCACCCTCTCGCCTATTTCAGAACTGTTTATCTCCCTATGACCACTTTCCTGAAATAGCTGGGCCAGGGAATCAACAAAATCATCAATCTTATTGATGCTTATTGGCCTCTTCTGGCAGGCCATTTGAATGCCCACTCTGATCTTTTCATTATTGAAAGGTTCTCTTCTTCCATCCTTTTTTACCACCATAGGCAAAACAGACTCAACCTTTTCATAGGTGGTAAAGCGCTTTTTGCAATTAAGGCATTCCCTCCTTCTCCTTATCATCCTCCCATCTTTACC
>Ga0114919_10004163_pt1 | contig 11630 bp, 11 predicted proteins | sample BlataG_FD_88682 | JGI IMG/M metagenome (GOLD analysis project Ga0114919, IMG submission 88682) | Deep subsurface microbial communities from Black Sea to uncover new lineages of life (NeLLi) - Black_00105 metaG | ecosystem: Environmental > Aquatic > Marine > Oceanic > Sediment | place: Atlantic...
GTTAAGGAGATATTAGGCGAAATCGATGCGGAGATACAAGTTGAAGTAGGTGGAGCATTACCTTCGGTTGATCCCGATGGAAAGGTAAAAGAATTAGAAGAAGAGTTAAATAAATTAAAGTCGAAGGATTAGATCTTTTTTTTTAAATTTCCCTTTTTGACTACCAAGCAAAATTATTTAAGCTTATACTCTATTTTTAATTTATTCTCTAATTCAATATTTAAAAGTGTTAAAAATGAATCCAGAATTAATAACGATTGGTAGTTGTACTCTTGATTGTATGCTACAAGTTAAGGATATCCTTAGATTTGAATTATTTGATAAAGAAATTGTTAAAAAATACACTGCAATTGAATATAGTCGCAAACTGAATGTTGAGGGTGTTCTATTTGTCCCTGGAGGTTCTGCTGCCAATATTGCGTCAAATTGTGCGATGTTGGGGTTAAAAAGCGTTTATCTTGGAGTATTAGGAAACGACTTTTCGGCAAGTATTTGTCTAAAAGATATGGAAAAAAGAGGAGTAGATCTTTCACATATCATTCAAACTGATGACGATTGTACGGCTTTCTCAGTAATTCTAAAAACTGAATGGGGAAAAGACAGAAGTATTCTTGCGTATAAAGGCGCAAATAACATGTTAAAACCAGAGGATGTAAAAGACGAATTATTTCAAGATATCAAAGCTTTTGCCTGGACATCGTTAACAACCGAAAATGGTTGTAGAGCAATTGAGAAAGCGCTAACACTCACTTTAGAAAACGGTGGTAAAGTATTTGCCGCACCCAGCATGTCAATTATTAAAAACAACCCAAAATGGGCAAAAATTCTTATTTCAAACTCAAATGTAGTTTCATTAAATAAAGAAGAGGCTCAAGAGTTTACAAACGAGACAGATATAGTTCATATGATTCATAAATTTTTAGATCTTGGCATTAAAGTAATATCCATTACCGACGGTCCCAATGGCTCAATTATATCTGATGGCAAACATATTGTGAACAGTTCAATTTACGAGGGGCCGGTAGAAGACACCACAGGAGCAGGAGACGCTTTTCTAAGCGGGCTTCTACTGTCCCAACTAAACGAGTTTAGTCTAGAGAAATCGTCTAAGATGGCAACAGCAATGTCTTACTTAGAAAGCAGAGAGATCGGAGTTCGAGAGGGCTTACCTAATAGCTTACGTGAATTAGAAGACTTTATCGATAATAATGAGATAAAACAAAAAGTTTCACAGATTGTTTAATTGAATGATTGGTTAAAAGAACACAGAATAAGGTATATAAGGAAAAAAGCAAGTAAATTGCATATTACATCTAATGTAGAAGTGAATTTTGAATTAAGAAATTAAACCTTATTACCTTCTTATTAACTCATATTAAAGCAATAAATTTTAATTTCTTAATATATTTTTTATATCATTAAACGACTTATACTAAAAAGCGCTGCTAGTATAGATTCTATTAAACATCTTAATAGAATGTAGATTGGTCCGTATACTCCAATGTTGCAAAGCAATATGGGTAAAACAGGTTGCCAACTTGGTGACCCGGGTTCGATTCCCGGGCGGCGCATTATTTATCTTTAATAATATTACATTCGAAATTCAGGAAAATAGTAATCTGAAATAGTATAACATATCATACTAATAATATCTACGTAATCTTAAGATAAGTGTAAATTTTCGTGAAAGGACTGTTTCACGATCTGTTTCTAAAAATAAATAAAAATCTTACTTACAAAGTTCCAAGAAAATTGGAAACCACGGAAGATTTAGGAACCTCAACCTTGAAATAATTTTCAACGATTTCAAAAAGAAAGTCGAGGTATGGTAGTTGGATTTTTACTTTGTGAATTCTAGATAAATCTTCAATTATTTTTTTCGAATAAACCTTCTCTTTCTTTTTTAAACCTTTAACTATGTCTACTATCGTTTCAGATAATTCGTAAGCTTTTTGAAGTCCATTTTCTAGATATATTAAACTGGATCTTGGTTCATACTCTTCTAAAAATTTTTGAACTAAGGATCTTTCTACGCCCAATTTTTTTACATCAATAATACCATCGTCGTCCTTTATAACATCCTTACGGTGAAAGACAATATAATCATCATAACTTTCGCTATAATATTGATCTTCTGAAATGACAACAAGCTCAGTTTCAAAAGAATTTCTTGTTATATAATCAAAAAACCTTCGTATATCATCAAACATAAATTGCTGGTCAAAAATTAAAACGATCTTTCTCTTATGTAATATAGCTCTAATTATGTAAGCGATTAAAGAAGCAGACAAATTAAGTTTGATTAAACTTAAATTAATTGAATCAAGTTGAGCGGAAGCCTTAGGTTCTATAATTTTTTTGGGAATTATATCAGGAAGTTCTAATTGGAAATCTGTAATAAATGTGTCTCTCACTATAAGGTTCTTATCTATGTAAGCAACGAAAGAATGTTCGCAAATAATTCCTTCTGACACATTTACTGCAAACACCCCTCTTTCAGCTTTTTCTACATCGTCTTCAGAAACTTCAATAAAACCTCTACCTGCGCATGAGGGGCAACGAACATCTATTTTCTTCATATTCAAAATTTTAATGATCGTAATATAATTTAAAAGTTCCTATTAAACACGAACAGTAATTAATTTTTAATTGCTTTATTATTAAAATTTTAACTGAGTTAATAAATTGAAATCGTTGATTTATATACAGTTTTGTTTAATCTCTCAAATTTTTTTAATATCTTTTAATTTTTGAGTATTTTTTCTCAATAAAATTAGCTATTAGTAAGGTAATTAATGTGGCCAAATTCTCCGCAATTAAAAATGACATGATATTGTTTAAGAAAATATAACTTATTCCATATGTACTAAAAAATAGAATAGTAAAAATAGGAAAAGTTATAATTAAAGGTCGAACAATTGGAAAATACAAGAATTTTTGAATTTTCGAAACATTTTGTCGCGATTTACTAAATTGAGATTGTAGTTTTTTCTTTTTTTCGACTTGAGCAAAGGATTCAAAAATAATAACCACGCCAAAAAATAAGGCTACTGTTGCTCCAATAGGGATTAGGATTACAACAAGATGATTACCTACGACTAAAATATATTGAGCTACAAATATAAAAAATACCTGGAAAAGCCCACAAGCACCGAATAGCATAAGTGCAATCGGTATATATTCCTTAGATGACCAGCGAAATCTTATTGGCATTTTAATCTAATTTTTTTCTGTAATTTGGTGGGCCAAGGGAGGATTGAACTCCCGACCTTCCGCACGTCAAGCGGATGTCATACCACTAGACCATTGGCCCGTGTTTAATTTCAATATAATAAATACTAAACTTAGAGATATGTATTTTATATTATTAAAAAATAAATATTTTATTAGTTTTCTTGTGAAATTATGTAATATTTAAATTTATATGAATAATTGTAGATTCAAGAATCAATTAAGGATTGATTTTATTTTTTAACTCAAAAAGACTTCTTATGTTTAAATCAGCTGAATGATTAATTTTTCCATTAGGATTAAAATAGCAAGAATTTATGTTAATTTTTCTAGCAGCCTGAATATCAATATCTCGATCACCAATCGAGAGTAGACTTTCTCTAGGAATTTTATATTTCTCAATCAGATAAAGAAATGATGTAGGGTTCGGTTTTTTGGGATATCCATGTTCATGTGTTACGATATCTTCAAAAAAATGTCTCATTTTGTAATATTTTAAAAGTTTATATAATTTTTTTTTTCCTCGATGAGTTACAATAAAATTTTTTCCTCCTTTATTTCTAATAAATTTAAGAATTTCTATCGCACCAGAAAAAGGTGGTTCTTCACATTCTTTAGTATTTGAATATTCACGAGAAAATTCTTGTTGAAGTTTTTCTCTATCAATATTTAACTCTTTTGATATTTGATTAAAACAAGAATAAAGACTATCCTGACACAATTCTTTGACATTGTTAAAATTTAAATCTTTATTATAATTTTTTTTTATCAGATTTAGTAATGTTGAGGCAATGGTGGGATATGTATTAAATAAAGTTCCATCAAAATCCCAAATAAAATATTCTAGTTTTTTCATCTTAATTAAAGGTCCAATTTTAAATGAAATTTAATAACATGATAAAATTGTTGATATTTAGTATTTTTAATTTAATATTAGAGAAGATTTCCTTTTTAAGGTATTAAAATAGAAAAAAAATTATTTATAAAATATTTTATGGTTTTTTTTCTCTTAGAGCTCTTACCATTGGTACTTCCTTTCCTGATAATATTTCTAACAAGGCACCTCCACCAGTAGAAATAAATGAAACATCTTTTGCGTATCCCGACATTTCTGCTGCAGTTCCCATTTCGCCGCCTCCAATTACGGCAAGTGCTCCCCCTGTTTTAGCAGCTTCAGCCATTGCTTCAACCATATCAAAGGTTCCTTTTCTAAACACTTCTCTTTCAAATATTCCTGGTGGACCGTTAGCGATAATAGTTTTAGCTTTAATAATTATACTTTTGAATTCTTCCGTAGTTTTAGGGCCAATATCACCAGTTACGGCATTATATTTCTTTAATTCGTCGATATTAATTACTTTTCTATTGCCATTATCGTCAATTACTAAGTCTTTTGGTAAAATTATTTTTTCTTTAAATTTTTCGTAAGTTTCCTTGATGTCCACTTTTGCCTTTTCTAAATCTTTTACTATTGCCGCCTTATTAGGTTCCCCAGTTTCAATTCCTATAGCTTCCATAATTAAGATTGCCGTTAAACCGGAGCAAAGTGCGTAATCTAGTTTTTCGTTTTCAAAATTAAATTTCATAGCTTTAAATTTATCTATTGCTTTCGCCCCTCCAATAAGCATTACCATAGGTTTTTCTGGGTTTTCTATTATTTTACTCATGTATTTAAATTCTTTAACTGTCGTAGGACCTGCAAGTAAGTTAGGCCATCCAATTATCGAAGGTTGTGCTCTATGGGCCGCACCAAACGCATCTGCGATGAAATAATCGAATAATGGCGAAAGAGTTTGAATCATTTCTAATTTTTCAGCTTCGGAGAAATTTTTAAATTGTTTATTTTCAAGTTCCCATGTTCGCACATTATTAAGAACTAAAACTTCGCCTATTTTGAGATCCTTTATTGCATGAATTGCTTTTTCTCCAAAAACATCTTCTACATACATTACAGGACGATCTAATAGTTTTCGTATTTCTTCAGCATGCATTTCCAAAGAAGTAAAATCTTTATCTCCTGGGCGAGATTGGTGTGCCATAATTACCACTGCACTATCTTTTAATTCTTCTAATGACGGAATTAAAGCATGAATACGAGGTGATTCGCGAATTCTATTGTTTTCAACGTCGATATTAGAGTTGATATCGACTCTCATCAAAACTTTTTTTCCTTTTAAATCAACATCTTTATACGATTTATAATCAAACATTTAAAACCACTTTTAATGGATATAATAATAGTATTGATTAATATCAAAAAAAGTTTGATTAGTTAATATTGTTTTTTAAAAAATTTTTTTATTATAATTAAATAAAATCATCGTAATGAAATATTGAAACAAATCCATTGGAGTTATGTTTTTAAATTTATTAAGACCAAAAGATTCTATTTATTGTATAAATTATTATGAACTGAAAGTTTGAAACGTTTTAGATTGGTGATTGAGTGTGGATGAGATTAGAGAAATTTTAAATAAACTGCTTGATAAGAAGTGTTCTATTGAAGAGGCAGAAAAAATGTTGAAGGCTAATGCTATCGAAGAAGTTGGAGATTTGGCTAAATTAGATGTCTTCAGAAGGTTACGCACTGGCGTTGTTGAGGTTATTTATGCGGAAAACAAAACGCCTCAAATGATCATAGAAATAATTTATGCGTTCTTAAAGAAAAATAAATTTGCTATTGTATCAAGATATAAAGACGAACAAAAGGCTTTAATATTTAAAGAATTTGGTGTTAAAGAAGAATTATCATTAGTTGTTAACGAATTGGCTAAAATTGTAATAGTAAAAGAAAAAGATTTCAAATTTAAAAAGAAAGGTGGAAGAATTGGCATAATTTCAGCCGGAAGTTCAGATATCCCTATTGCTGAGGAAGCTAAAGTAATTGCAGAATCAATGGGATGTGAAATCTTTACTAGCTACGATTTAGGAATTGCTGGCATCCATCGTCTTTTTAAACCTCTCAGTGAAATGATTAAAGAAGATATTCACGTAGTAGTTGTATGCGCAGGGATGGAAGGAACCTTGCCAGGAATTGTTGCAGCGCTCGTTGATATTCCCGTAATAGGAGTTCCCATATCTAGTGGATACGGTTTAGGGGAAAAAGGTATTGGTGCTTTAACAACGATGCTTCAATCGTGCTCACCAGGATTATTAGTAGTCAACATTGACAATGGGTTTGGAGCAGGAGCTTCTGCCGCTTTAATAGCTAATAAAATCGCAAAATAAATTTTTCATTTATGAGTTTCTTCTAACTAATGGTAAGAGGTTAAATTTGTATATTTTTAATAACAAGTTAATTTAAAATTAATATTATGAATTTAATTAAAGATTTATCGAACGCGGTCATAGAAGGAAATTCAGAGTTAGCCGTATCTATCGCAAAAAACATAATATCTCAAGGTGTAGATGTTAACGATGCGATTTTTAAGGGGTTAAACGAAGGAATGAGAATAGTAAGCGACCTTTACGCTAAAAGAGAATACTTTTTACCTGAAATTATTATTTCTGCTGATGCTTTATACGATGCTTTGGAAGTTTTCAAACCACATCTAGATCTTACAAACACTAAAAGCAAAGCAGTTGTCGTAATTGGCGTCGTACGTGGGGATGTGCACGATATAGGTAAGAATTTAACTAGACTTTTTTTAGAAGCTTCTGGATATAAGGTTATAGATTGCGGAAGGAATGTACAACCAGATATCTTTATTAAAACTATTAAAGAAAATAACGCAGATGTATTAGCATTATCTACTTTAATGAACCCAACGTTAGAGAGTATTACCAATTTAATTGAGCTATTGAAAGAAGAAAATCTCGAAAAAAAGTTAATAATAATTATTGGAGGTGCTGCTACGAGCGATCAATTTGCTCAAAAGATTGGAGTAATACATTGTGACGATGCTTCAAAAGCGGCTAAAATATTAGATGAACTAATATTGGAGGAAAAGAGCTAATGGAACTAATTGATACTGAATATTTTCGGGGGATATTAGGAAAATCAGGAACTAGTGTCCCTTCGTTTCCAATTATATTAGGTTACTCTATTTGGGCATATCACAAGCATACAGGAATACCAGCTTATGAGATAATGAAAAACGGTAAAAAACACGCCGCTGCTCAATTGTATGTCGCTAAAGAATTTAATTTGCCTTTTGTTATAAGTTTCTCTGACTTAAATGTAGTTGGTGAAGCCTTAGGTGCGACTTTAACTTACATGCACGATGTAATACCCATGCACGAAATTGCAGCGGTTAAAACGGTAGAGGATATCGAAGTTTTAGAAACGGCAGATCCTCATAAAGACGGTAGAATGCCAGTTATCCTTGAAACTTGCAGAAACTACGTTAAAAAATTTAAAAACTCAGAAAACATCATCGGTGCTGGAGTTGAAGGACCAATTACCGCCGCAGGTTCAGTGTGGGGTATGGAAAACCTAATGAGAAATATGATCAATAACCCAGAACTCGTTCACAAAATTTTAGAGGTAACGACAGATTCAATTATTGATTTTTTAAACGAACAAATGGAAACGGGTACTGATTTGGCTGTGTTATCTGATCCAAGCGCTTCGTGTACGTGCATTTCCCCTCAATTTTTTCAAGAGTTTGCTTTTCCCTATTATAAAAAAATTTCCAGAAAAGTAAATACTGTCGCGTTTTTGATACATATATGTGGAGAGGTTTATAACATATTAAAACTTCTTACGAGGGTCCCTAAAATACTAGTAATTAGCGTTGATATGGTAGATTTAAAGAAAGCGAAAGAAGCTTTAGGAAAAAAATTCATAATTCTTATGGGTAATGTGTCAACAGCAACCATGCGATATGGAACAGCTCAACAGGTCGAAGAAGAAGCGAAAATGTGTATTAGGGCGGCTGCAGAAGGGGGTAAATTTATGCTTAGCACTGCCTGCGATATCGCTCCAGGAACGCCCTCAGTAAATATTAAAGCATTAATAAATGCTGGTTCAAAATATGGAACTTATCCATTAATAAATCTAGAATCTTAATTTTATTTTTTATTATATTAATTCCTTAATAAATTAAGGACGATCAGTTTCTAATGAAAAAAGTATATATATATCAAAAATAAAGATTTTGCATAATTAAAATATAAATTTAAAAAATTATAATAAAAAAAGTGTATTAAGATGACACCTACAGACGCTTCTATTGAAGCTTTGTCAAAATTAAGACAGTTAAATCCCGAAACTGGATGGTATATAATCCCAATTTTAGCAATAGTTCTATATATTTATGGTGTTGAAATTAAAAAAGCAAGAGAAACAAAAAACTGGAACACAGTATTCGCTGGCTTGACGGTATTAGGCCTAGATCTAATTAACGAGATTTGGAACGCTTTAGTTTTTGCGTTCAGTAATTACTCCGCATTTTGGACTACACCAGGTGCAAGTGCCTATATTATTTTAATAGGTTGGAACTTAGAAATCGCTTTTATGTTCTCTATAGCAGGCATAACCTTTGCTAAATTTTTACCTGATGATAAAAATGAGAAGATCCTAGGACTTCCTAATCGATGGGCTATGGCTATTGGATTTTCATTATTTTGTGTAGCTGTCGAGATCTTTCTAAATTGGGGAAATTACTTAATTTGGGAATATGTCTGGTGGAATTGGTATAATCCCGTTTTAATTTTCTTAATTGGATATTTCCATTTCTTCGTTGGCGCTTTTTATGTCTACGACCTTCCAGAATTAAAGGACAAGATTAAAGTAGTTGGGATTATTTATGGAGTTGGCATAATACTTTTATGCATTTTCGGACCATTACTCGGACCATTAGGAATATTTTGAAATACGGAAAAAATAAACATATTTTTTTTTTAATAGAAAATAATAGACAATTTAATAATTAATTCAAACGCGCTTACTCAATCTATTATTAATTATCCTATTTTATTTGTATAGACATCCATTTGAACAATTTTTTAATGAGTGTAGCGAATATCGTTAAATTATTTTTTTACCCAAATCAATTACCAAAATCAATTGTTATCCAAATTGAGATTATTAAAACTCTATTGTTTTTTTAATATTCTTACACCTTTTTCTTCGAACCTAAAGATATATATAGATAGTGCAATATAATTAATATTGAAATTACTAATTCTTAAAAATCTAAAAAAAAATAAAATAAATTACAATGTAGTTGAGACTTTAAATGGTCGCAACAACCGATAATTTTCAGAAGTCTAAAGAATTTTTTGAAAGTGGCGATATCATTAATACTTTAATAAGTTTCAATGAAGTCATTGAGCATTACGATAAAACGAAAGTCTTTAAAAAGAATGAATTAATTCAATTTTTGAATGATCTTTTACAATATTGCCAGGATAATAATCTAGAAAACGAAGAAGCTAAGGTTTTAAGGACTTTAGGAAGAACACATACTAAGTTTAAAGATCATGTAAAAGGCTTAAAATATTCGTATCAAGCACTAAAAATCCAAAAGAAATTAGGAAAGAAGTTAGATGTAGCCGAAAGTTTAGTATTTTTGGCTGAGGATCTTGAAGTTTCTGGAAACTATGAAGAAGTTATAAAATCTTTTATTGAAGCGGCGGAGCTTTTCCATGAATTAGGGGAACTAGAGAAGGAAGAAGTTGTAAAAATAGAAATTGAACGCTTAAAAGACTTTTCTAAGCAAATGGTTGAAGATGAGTATTTCTTAAATAAATATCAAGTAGATAAATATTAAAATAAGAATGTTATAGCCATTTAAATAAAAAATTATTTTTTTTTCTTTACTTTTTTGTTTTTACTAATTATTTCGTTTTTTTACTGCTTTCAAAATGCTTTTTTATCTCAGACTGACAATAAAATAATATATCTTTGATAGATAAAGTACTTTCTTTACTAATTCTCTTAAGATCTTCAAATTCAGGTTTTACATTAATTACATTGATTTCATCATTCATTTTAACATAAGATATTTTAAAATTTAACTCATAAGTTTTACTATTTATATCAATTTTACTCTTTTTAAATTTACGATCAACGCATACTCGCTTAATCGTATAAAATCTTATACCTAACGTGCTTAACTCGTTAATTACTTTATACATTATCTCAAAACTGTTTTGAGGATGACACAATATTTTAATGATGTGACTAGGTCTATTTTTTTTAGTCACACTTGGTAAAACTTGAATATCAAGTATTTTTTCATTTTCCATAGTATTGATGAAGTTTCCTAACATCTCCCCTGATACATCATCAACATCCGTTTCTAAAACAGTTACATCTTCAACATATTTTTGTAATGGGTGCATATTGGGGGTGCTAATTGTCTCTTCGCTCTCGCCATATATTAACCGAAGGATGTTTGAGAAGTTTTTAAACTCTTTTTGCCCAGTACTATATGTTACTCTTAATATTTTCATCTGGTTCGTAAATCGAGCAAATTCTGGATTTAAATTAACTAAAAGCGCAGCACCCGTAGGAGTTACGAGTTCATTTTCGATAGGACCTCCGAATACTACTAGTTCGGACAGTTCTAAAATTTTAGCTGTTGCCGGAGCTGGTACAGGCAAAATTCCGTGCGCAGTTGTTACACTACCCCCTCCAAGCGGAACCTTACTATAATAGTATTTAAAACTTTCGTTAAAACCCCCTAATTTATCTAATGCTTTAGTTACTCCTAAAATATCAATTAAAGTGTCTACAGAGCTTAATTCGTGTAAATGAATATTTTCAACTATATCTCCATGAACTTCTGCTTCTGCTTCGAATAATGTGTTTAATACTTTTTTAGCGTATATTTTTGCTGGCTCAGAGAAGTTTTTTTCAAGTAGAAATCGTTCCAGTGCGTTGTAAAGTATGTTAGAAGTTCTATGGTTTTTAGATTCTTTGATAGCTAATTTAAGTTGATTAACATCGACTCCCATTCTTTTAACTTTTGTTAATTCAAGTTCGATATGGGAAACTCCTATTAAAAAGTGCTTTAATTCTTTTAAATCAGCTATAATTTCGTTTGAATCGGATACTAAGCTTAAAAGTGATGCCAAGAACATATCTCCCGAGATTCCTGAATTAGCTGTATCAATATATAAAGATTTCATTTCATGGGTTCTCTTACTTTTAAAAGTGGGTAAATTTAAACCTAATATTTTTAAAATATTTACTATACTAAAAATAATAAACTGTTATTATTTTATAATAAATTGTAATTAATTTCAATTTAATAATTTTAAATTTAAGAATAGATTTTTATTATTTAATTATGAGTGAACTTCAAACTATAAAGTGTTACTTAAATCAGTTACCAGCAACACTTCTAAAAATATTAGGAATTGCTCCTCCGCTCGGTATTATTCCAGAACCCGTCCAATCTGTGATCGATCTCTATCAAGGTATTGAAAGGATCAGTATAAACATTATA
>Ga0114919_10004165_pt1 | contig 11623 bp, 12 predicted proteins | sample BlataG_FD_88682 | JGI IMG/M metagenome (GOLD analysis project Ga0114919, IMG submission 88682) | Deep subsurface microbial communities from Black Sea to uncover new lineages of life (NeLLi) - Black_00105 metaG | ecosystem: Environmental > Aquatic > Marine > Oceanic > Sediment | place: Atlantic...
ATCCACCTGAATCCCGTCTGGAGAATCTTTAAGTAGGGACAGTATCTCTTTTTCAACTTTACTCATTTTCTTCCTCTATGGTTACCAATAAATCTTAATGAGATGGTGAAAATCTTGTGCTAATTTTGAATTTTCCCCTTATTGTTCCCACTTCTGCTTGTTTTTTTATTATTCGTGCTAGCAATATTGTATTTCATGGTAACCAATATTTGTTACTAATATAGGAAAATACTGAAACATTGTCAAGAAGTAAATCCAGATAATCCATCGACTCTTTATGTCTCCCTCTTGGCCTCCACTCTGACTCAGCTGTGGAAGTTAAAGCCCGTGTGGTGCCAGCTGAGGATTTTCTGCACCAGAGGAAGGCCGATATGAGCTTTTTCCGATCCAGCAGTTGTGCTAAAATTTCGCTGGATAAAAGCAGTCAGATATGGGCAGGAAATGTTACACATCGGAGCAGAGTATTACCATGTTTCGCGAAGCCAAAGTGCTCCAAAGCAAGGGAGCTAAGATGGGGGCAGGTCAAGATTCTCTCCACCAAAAGTAAAAAAATCCTAAACCTCTGACAAACAGGTTCTAATAAATTCCAGTCTCTGACTGTTTAAGGATTTCTATCATACTGATATTAAATGAGATGAATGGTGGGCGATACAGGATTTGAACCTGTGACTTCTACCGTGTGTAGGTTAGACGGAAAAAAGAGAAAGCGCAGAAAATAAACAATTTCCCCTGTAAAACGCAGAAAAACCAGGCTTTTCAGTTTTTGATATTTTTCGATATTTTTGGCTATTTCTCTATATGGCTGCAGAATTTTGGGCTCAGTATGGGCGCAATATTAGTTCTATTCTTGAAGTGTTAAGCTGGCAACAGCTACTGTGATATCTCGTGCTTGACATTTTTGCCATTATGGAATATATTCCGGATTAGTTTAACTATTAAGGAAGATAGTCCTAATATGCAGAAAGTCAAACGCTTGATGAATATCGATATTCCCCCAGGACAATCTGCGTTTCTATGGGGACCGAGGAAAACAGGAAAGTCAACCTATCTGAAAGAGGCGTTTCCACATAGTATATTGTATGATTTTCTAAAAACTGACCTGGCTCTGGAATTTGCTAAAAGGCCTTCGTTATTGCGTGAGCAGATTTTGGCGAAGGGCGAGAGCATTCTTAATAATCCAGTTATATTGGATGAGGTTCAAAAAGTTCCCCAAATACTGGATGAGGTGCACTGGCTGATCGAAAACAAAGGGCTGAGTTTTTTACTTTGCGGATCAAGCGCAAGGAAATTAAGGAGGGGGAAGGCGAATCTTCTTGGCGGACGAGCTTGGCGCTATGAGATGTTTCCATTGGTGTCAGCCGAGTTGGGAGATATAGATCTTTTAAGAGCTTTAAATCATGGCACGATTCCCGACCATTATCTTCGAGATAACTATAGAAAGTCCTTGAGTGGGTATGTCCGCGATTACTTAAAAGAAGAGGTCTTCGATGAAGGATTGACAAGAAAAATTCCAGCATTCGCAAGATTTTTTGATGCCGTAGGATACTCGCATGGGGAGATTACAAATTTCTCGAACATCGCACGTGACTGCGGCGTCGATGCCAAAACCGTAAAGGAATATTACCATATACTTATAGATACATTGCTGGGTCGCATGGTAGAACCTTTCAAAAGGAGACAGTCTCGCCAGATCATAATAAAAGCTCCAAAATTCTACCTGTTCGATGTCGGTGTGGCAGGAGCCATGACAAAGCGACACATATCAGAAGAGAGAGGTGAATTGTTCGGACGGGCATTCGAGCATTTCATATTCACAGAGATCTTGGCATACTCCTCTTACAGCGAATTTGACTACAGAATAAATTACTGGCGAACCAAGTCAGGCCTTGAAGTTGACTTCGTTCTGGGCGGCGGAGAAGTCGCCATCGAAGTCAAGGGAACTAGTCTCGTGGATAATAGGGACCTACGGCCTCTTACTGTTTTTCTGGATGAATACAAACCGAAGAAGGCATTTATCGTCTGCAATGAGAGGGAAGAGCGTGTGATTGGAAAGATCAGGATCCTACCATGGCGAAGATTTTTTGAGGATCTTTGGGGAGGCAGGATTATAAAATGAAGAACTGGCGGTTTAATACGCTTAGGCTTAGAAATTTTTTAATTAAATAAGATGCATTAAAGCTATGAGAGGAAGTGGTGGGCGATACAGGATTTGAACCTGTGACTTCTACCGTGTGAAGGTAGCACTCTACCACTGAGTTAATCGCCCAGCCCATATATTTTTATCCAATTTATCTACTGTTGTCAATTTTTTGATGCTTCTTCAGGCAACTGTTGTTACTGAGCCGAAGACCACAAAAACTTCTCTACTTGGACCAGCATTCTCAAAAACATGGAAAATCACCAAAAAAGGATATCCAATACTATGAAGGTTTCTCGAAAGCTGATTAGCTGCAGCGATCCTTTACGAGCTTATACTTCATTATACATGTTCCCAATTATATAGTTGTTCCTAACTAGATTAAAAATAATAACTTGGTGAGTATGTTTGATCAAGTAACAACACTTCCCTGAGGAAGCACCCGATATGTCGCCGATTATTTTATCTGATTTTATCCTCGTAATTGCTGTGCTGCCACATCCGGATTACTTTTCCAGTCTCATCCCTTTCAAATACCACTTCTTCGCCGAGGGTTTCATCCTTGCGCAAACGGCGGAACGTGTCTCCCTCGATGTGTTTCAGGAGTGTCAGGCCCTTGGCCGGATTTTCAGACGGCAGCCCGAAAACAGCCAGTTTACCCTGCCATGGAAGGATGGCCGTCTCCCCCCACCAAGGCTGTGCATTGTAATGACCCGCGAAGGCTTCGAGGTCAACCGTTGCTTTTTCCGCGTTGGCCTTGTTGGTGGCCTTCTTCAAGATATCTCTCATTCCTGTCGCGTATTTATTCGGGGAAACACCCTGGGCATTGATCATGACGATGAAGGCTTGTTTTTTGTGGGGATCGATATTCAGAGTGCTTCGGTAGCCTGGACAGGAACCTCCGTGGCCGACCATTGTTCGTCCATCCACTTCCCTGACCGAAAAACCCAGTCCCCAGGTGGTTTGCCAATCGGGGTTCACCCAATGCACACGCTGCATTTCATTGGAAAATATCACATAACCCGTATATTATGCGATGTATAATACTCTGGCCAGATGATTGGAGGCAAAGTGTCGCGAAATGTAATATTTAACGCCTTTTCCTAAATAAAGGTAGCACTTTGAGGCAGAATGTCGTAGTAGCTTCATCTTTGCTGCTATCATAGGGATTATCACGTTGCAGATTTTATGATGTAGAGAAAAAAATATTTTTTTGGCGTGAAGCTCTTTCTAAAGACCTGATTTACTTTGATATCAGGTTTATATGATCGACGATTTGGAAAGTCGCTGAATACCTGCAGGTCATAGTCGAACCATCCACATTGACTGGAAATGTCCTGTTATTGTCAGGTTCAATATTCAGGGACTTTTCAATACGATAAGATTCAAATCCCCAGAGTTCTGGCTGACTTGTTATGAAAGAATCCCAGGCATGCTTGAACTGCCTGGGTAAGCTGAGCAGTCCGAGATCCCTGATCGCGAATAAATAAAAATCTCCAGAGCCGAGCGGGACTGACTTTGCAAAAGGAAGATCAGAACCGAGGTCTCCGTTCACAATGATCATGGCTTGATAATATCCTTGTGAGACCTCTTTGCTGTCTACTGTTATACTCCACGATGTCTTTTTTCTCCCAATCCGCTTGATCGCCTTCTCCAGAATGGATAACAGTGCGCCGATAAAAAATGGACCCAGGTCACCAAACAACTGGCCCAAAATGCCCTTGTAATATTTGATGAAACGGTTCTCGGTGTAGTGGGGAACCCTTCCGAAAATTTCCGCTCCTCCATATCCCACGAAGTGGCGAGGCCTTACGCCTTTTTCTCCACTTACTGCCTGTATCACATCACACTTCACGATTCTTTTCTCAGCCAGTGATACAACAAAAACCTTTATGGCCCTTTCTATGTCATCAGGCATTCCCAGAGTCTTCCCGATGAGATCGGCTGATCCTTTTCGGAGGAAACCGAGAGTGATGTTCCTAAGTCCAACATTGGATTCAATGCATCCCTCAAGAACTCTGTTAAAAGTGCCAGAACCCCCAGCCGATATTATGGTTCTCCTTCCCTTCACAATAAGCTCATGGGTTAGTTTCATGGCCTCTGCATGGCTATCAACCGCATGAAGAGTGACATGTTCTCTTCCATGTTTTTTGAATAGGGGAACTATTCTGTGGACCTTCCCCCAGTCTTTGATTGAGCCGGATATCGTTGTTGCAATGACTTCAATCTTGCTATTACTCATATTCAGGTTCCCTTAGGCTTGAGCCTTTGGCGAATTCGATGGCTGATGCTGTCACTTTATCGATTTCTGATTCTCCATCAAGAATACGGGTTGGGATATTGAATTCTTTTTCTACAACATGGGTTACCAAGAGGTAGCCTTCACGCAGCTTAGCTAACTTTTCCTCTGTTTCATGGACCTGCCTTTGCTCGCCTCTGCTCTGGATTCTTTGGATTGAGACAGCTGGTGCCACATCAAGAAAGATTACGGCATCCGGGAGTCTCATATGATCAAGCCTGAAGCGCCTAAAAACAGCCAGCTCATGAAATTTTTTAAATATGGGGTCATCTTTTCTTATTGCTTCCCTCTTGCCTGTAAGAATCCTAATTGCCTTGGCGCATACCTCAGTATCGAAATATTCCTCCTTATATAATTTTGCCCATGCGGCTAGGTTGATCAAGGGACATCCATCCTGGACAATAATATCAGGTGTATACCATCTCTGCACTTCCCCCAAAATATGGTCCCTGAGCAAAAGCTCGGCCAGCTTTGGAATCTTGTACTGCTTCAGTGATTTTGCAGTCTTTGCATGTCTGCCCAATGCTTCTCTAAGTTTTTCGGTAAGAAGAGGTTGAAGTTCTTTTTGATTCTCATTCTCGTAGAATTCTAGGTTGTCACTAACCAGGCAAACACGAAAGGTATCCGAGAGTTTTTTCGCAACAATTCTGGAAAGGGTACTCTTTCCAGAACCGTCGATCCCATACACTGCAAACGCGATTGCAGGCTTGGATCGTTTGTATCTCTTGTGTCTTTTTGCGGTATTTGACTCAGACAGCTCCCGGATCATCTTTTCTAGGGAGGATGTGATATCCTGATCTTCTCCCTTGAACATTTGAGGAGGGCCAATGGTGACATAATTCCAGATGGGCATCGGGATGGCGCTTTTTTTGGGGAATGATTTCTCAGGGCCTGAGAGAAAAACAGGGATAATCGGAATATTCCTGTATTCAATGGCCAGCCTGCCCACTCCAGTCTTAAATCTTTTTATCTGTCCAGGAATTCCTCTTGTTCCCTCAGGAAAAATGATGATGCTATGCCCTGAGCTCAACGCTTCTTTCATTCCCTTCAGAGGGTCATCAACTTCCCGGTCTCTCACGATCCAGATTGGACAGAAGAGATAATTCACCAGCTTGAATAGGACCTTCCATTTAGAGAAATATTCTTCTGCTGCAACAGGCTGAGTCGTCAGGATCTGTTTAATCGGAAGAATATAGAACAGCAGTAAAATGTCCAGATGGCTGTTATGGTTGGCAATAATAATATACTGGTCTAGAGAGGCTAAATTCTTTCTACCAGCGACATTAACTCCGAAAAACAACTTCAAAAATGGCCTGAGCAGAAACAGATGAGTCAAAACTCGCAAGGAAAATAGGCTGGTGAACTTATTCATTTTAGAAGGCATCGGATCTCATGGAAAAAAACCGGAGGTAATGGAATATCACCGGTGCCGCATAAAGGAGTGATCTAAGGTTGTCTATCACCTGGCCTTTCCCTGGGAGGAGTTGATCTCGACTGATTCCAAGATCCTTCTCAATATATCTTATGGTATGACGTCCGATTGCTACGAGTACGGGAATTAATATCCCCAGAAATATACTATGGAACCATGGTATCCCTGTCCAATATGAAAGGGCTAGAGTGAGGATGACAGTAATCGGAGCCGAGACGAAATACTGGGTTAAGACATTGCTCCAGCGATGATTCTTCCTTTTCCTCATCAGGATGGCGATTAGGTCACAGATGGCCACATTGAGAATCAGCATGATTGCCCACCATGTAGAAAAAAGCAGCAGGTAGCCAATGTGACCGATGCAGTAAATGAGAAGAAAGAGCCCTAGGTCAATAATTCCTATAGACAGAAGAGTCCCTTTGATCTCCTTTCCTCCTAACGTTACAAGGAAGGGGATGACAAGAAAAGCATAAACAGGAATTGAGATGATGAACATTCCATAGTAGTCGAACTGGATAAAGATAATCATGAATGGAATCGAAAGATAAGCTCCCATGATACCCCACCGGTCCTGCAATCTGATGTCCACCAGAGTAAAATACTCTCGTAAGGCCATAAAACAGAGAACCGCCAAAATCCAAATGGCTATTCCGAAGGAGATAACCTCTGATGCGGCGAATATTAGGGAAAATGTCCACAAGTAATTGATGTAGGATTTGTAAGGGAATCGAATCTTAAATATCTTTGTAAATAGTAAAAAAAGCGAAAGAGCAAGAAAAATAAGAATAACGAGAACTTTTGATATATCTGAAAACATTTGAAAAACTACAATGCTATAGTACTAATCAAAATTAATGATTTTTTCCCTGATTTAATCCCTAGTTTGTACAAGGTACTTATAGCACAGGAGAAATTTGATGTCAAAAAGATGGACTCCAATGCTTATATGTCACTTATGTATCTGAACGAACACATTAATGCAGAAAATGTTCTGCATAAGGTCATTGATTGTAGAGAAGCAGATTTGTAATTAATTAATCTAAGGCGAGAAGGTAGAAACGATGAAGAAAACGTCGCGAAATGTATATATATAACGACGTTTCTTAATGAGAATACGACTCGAATTGAGACGCTATAAAACAATTAATTATGTGATGCTTAGGAGAAGTGAAAAAAGGCTCTGAATTCAATCGAGAAATGGCTGAAGGCGTTATGATATTCTTTTATTGATGAAGTAATATAAAGATCAGTCTTGACTTAGCCTTTTTCTGTTTGAATTCCTCGCAACAACTTTCGCTGGCCAATCAACACACACAACCAGCCCGGAACAGAGAAAAACATCGCAAGCACTGCCGCATAAATAGCTCCAGTGAGATAGTGAGTATCTGGATTAGTGCTCAGTAGGTTGCCAGGAGAACCCCCGATTCCGCAGGCAAACCATGCGGCAAATAACAAGAACATATAACCGATCATACTCCATTTAGCTGCTGACTGTAGGTATCCTTTAGCCAGCTTGAGAAGCTTCATCCAATTCCAGACAATAAGTGCGAAAAGGATGAGACCGGCTGAACCAAATATGCCGAAATATAACCACATCCAAAGAGGATGACTCGCTGGAAAATTCATTGGATCACATCCTCTCCTTTTTTCCGTAGACAAGACCGCCAACCACCATCAGTAGAGCACCAAAAGGAGTGATAAATCCCCCGAGAACTGCTACCGTTACAGTAAGCTCAGTTTGAGTCCCGGGCGCTGGCAAGCCAACTAATAACCATATAAAGCCCAGAACGGTAGTATAGAAGGCTATGAGGACGCCTAAAAAGAAAATAATTAAACCCAGGGTTTTTGCTTGCATCACACCTCCTTTTTTACTCCAAATCATTTCGGCTTATATCATGTGGATAATATAAAGTCAAAAAAGTGAGTGCAAGAGTATCATTCCCTACTTATATTGTGAAATGTAATATTTAGCGGCGTTCTTCATTCTACCTATGGAAGAAATGAAAATGGCGCATAATAATTAATTTCGCGACATTTTGCTCCCAGAATGAGAATCTAATCTAGAAAACATTGCGAGTGAAGTGTGGGGACTCTAAAGGAATTAATCTATCGCACGAATAATTGTGGTATCAATAAAATGTCGCTAAATGTAGTGCAGGCATCAGAAGGAAATCCCCATAGTTTTTAATAGAAGAATTCTTGCTTTTTAAATTCTCGTTTGACTCTATCGTTTTGTGTGTGGTAAGTTCATTCCAGTCAGAATATCAGCGTATTCCATGAATTCTTTTCAATAGGAGGTCAACATGAAAAAGACATTTATATCTGCACTAATTTTTCTTTTCCTTTTAATTTTAATATGCACCTCTCCCATTTTTTCCGAAAAGCAAACGAAACCCGATTTTTCCGAAGCCATCCGGTTAATCGACACATGGCTTGAAGCCCAGTGCGATTATGACCATCTTCCCGGCATATCGGTCGCCATAGTCACGGATCAGGAAATACTCTGGAGCAAAGGCTACGGGATGGCCAATCTCAAAAAAGAAGTCCCTTCATCTTCCAGCACTATCTACAGTATCTGTTCTATTTCCAAATTGTTCACTTCTGTGGCAATAATGCAGCTCCGCGACGCCGGAAAACTCCGGCTCGAGGACCTTGTCGCTGATCATCTCCCCTGGTTTAACCTCCAGCAGCAGTACCCGGACACCGGCCCAATAACCATTAGATCCCTTCTCACCCATTCTTCCGGCCTTCCCCGTGAATCGGACTATCCATACTGGACCGGACCTGATTTCCCCTTCCCATCCCCAAAGCAGGTCAAGGCTAAGCTCGGCACCCAGAAAACCCTCTACTCTCCTTCCACATATTTTCAGTACAGCAACCTGGGGATGAGCCTGCTGGGAGAGATCGTTGCAGAAGTCTCCGGAATTCCTTACCAACAATATATCGAAGAGAACATACTGAAACCTTTACGGTTGGCCGATACAAGAACGAAACTTCCGGAATCTCTATGGGGAGGAAAATTAGCCACTGGGTACACCGCTCTTAAGCGTGACGGAACCCGCAGTATGCTTCCCTTATTCCAGGCCAGAGGCATCGCTGCAGCCGCTGGTTTCTCTTCGACAGTCGAAGATTTGGCCCGGTTTGCGTCCTGGCAGCTTCGCCTTCTGAATAAAGGAGGGGAAGAAATCCTCAAAGCGTCTACCCTTCGTGAAATGCAGCGTGTGCATTGGGTGAATCCCGATTGGCAAACAACATGGGGACTGGGCTTTTCAGTCAGGGAAGTGGATGGCCGGACAATGGTCGGCCACGGAGGTTCCTGTCCAGGTTACCGGAGCACTCTGAATATCGACACCTACAAAAAACAGGCCTTCATCGTCATGATCAATGCACAGGGCGTTTCCCCAGGCAAATACGCGACAGGAATGAGAGATATCTTGAAGAAGGTCACCAACAATGCCAAAGAAGAAAAAGCAGAGGTAGACCTCGAAGCCTACACGGGTTATTACAATGCACAGCCCTGGTGGGGAGAGACAGCCGTCCTTCCCTGGCAGGGTAAACTGGCTGTTTTTGGATTGCCGTCTGAAAACCCGGCCAAGGATCTGACACTCCTGAAACACATCGAGGGCGACACGTTCCGCCGTTTGCGTAAGGATGAAACCCTCGGCGAAGAAGTGGTATTTGAAAGGGATGAGACTGGAAAAGTAATCCGGATGTGGCAGCACAGCAATTACGAGGATAAAATCAGATAAAATAATCGGCGACATATTGGCCCGCCTCCCTTAAAATCGATCCGGATATTTTGAAAGGACACCAGCCCTGGTTTTTTTGAGGACGCGAAAAAGAGGGAGAGTTAAAATTAATGGTAAAAGTTGATAAAGGAAAAGCTTTTTGCGGGCTTGTAGAAGCCATTGAATAAATTATTTTAATAAATAAATTATTAACTTATGAGATAATTCATTGAGAAAATTTTATATTTGGGGCCTGATGTACGAGTGGTTAATAGAACCCCTGGTGAAAAAAACAAAACTAAGGGTAGCAGGATATGTTTTTCAATATAATCTTTTTCCTGTTCTTGATATCTGCTGCGGAACAGGGAAACAATGCCATTTTATCGGCCTCGATAAGCAAAATGTCACTGGACTGGACATAGATTTAAAAATGATAAATTATGCCTCTTCTAAATATCCGCGTATTCCTTTTGTGTGTACTGATGCTGCTAATATTCCAATTCGGGATAAAAGTTTTAAAGGAATTATTATTTCATACGCTCTGCATGACAAATCCCAGGAGCTGCGCATAAAAATGCTGGATGAAGCGAAGAGGCTGTTAACTCCAGAAGGTAAAATTATTCTGGTTGATTATGAGCAGCCATGGAATAGGCGGTCAAGAATAGGAAAATTTTTCGCCTATTTAATTGAACGGATGGGAAGTTGCAAGCATTTCAGGAATTGGCGACAGTTCTTAAAACAAGGAGGATTACGAGCGTTTGAAGAAAAAAACGGGCTTGTTGAAATTGAAAGACATAATATCGAATTAGGAAACAGTAGTATTGTGGTTGCAAAATTTGCTTAATATACTCCTGTACTAAACTTCTTTTTCTGTCCAGGCAAGAATTGAAGCAGGAAGAATATGTGATAAATATAATAAACAGGCTGCCGTAATTGCATCAATTGGCCCTCTATCTGCTATAGTAAAAACATAAATTGTTATCAATGCAATCAGAACAAATATTGTATAGGATTTACTTAATGCACCATATACAATTTGAACCTGGCGTTCGTCTAGTTTATCTTTTATTGAATGAGTTAACTTCCACAGGTGAGTTTTTACAAAGGCAATTCTAAAACTTAAAATTATAAGAATTAATGGGATAATTTCGAATAAAAGATATATTTTATTCAAGTGGAAAAAAGCATAAAGGTAGTTCATTACTAGCATTAAAATAACGCTGGTAGTATTTACTATTACCCATATTCTTCTCACTGATTTTGATGCTTTATGTGTCATTTTATTTTTCTCCTAATTTATTCTTAAGATTAACTAACTCCTGGCTTAAAGGTTTTAACCGTTGGGTTGAAAAGATTAGTTCAATTGGCAGTTTAAAAAATTCGCTTATCTTAAAAGCTAAATCCAAACTTGGATTGTATTCTTCTCTTTCCAAATACCCGACAGTTTGGAAGTTTACACCAATTTTATCAGCTAGTTCTTTTCTTGAGATGCTTCTTTCTTTCCTTAGAACACCAATTCGATTATATAGTTTTCTTGATTTCATGATGTAATTATAATATATTTTATTGTAAATATATAACAATTTATTAAAAAATTCAAATATATTTTATAAAAAAGGAGATTCTTTTTAGAACTCCCCCCTCTTTTCTCACCATCCTAATCTCATGCAGCAGGAATTTTAGGGGCTTCTTGCGATTTGAGTGAGGTCAAAGTCTGGGACTCAATACCCTTTTCCTCATTACGAAAGATGAGAAAGCCTATATATTATGGCTTCCATTTCCGAAAAATTATTGAAATTTAATTATTTAAAAGATAAATTTAGCTTCCACTCGCCTCATGCTCTCTAAAATGTACTCTGTAATCCTGGAGCAGACTCTAATAAACGCCAATAGATAATTGTTTCCCTATGCTGACCAGATTACTCTTTTTCTAATATCTCGAGATTGACTCTCTTTTTCAGTTTCATTCCAGCAGCACCGAGAATAACTCTGATAGCCTGAGCATTTCTTCCCTGTTTTCCGATAAC
>Ga0114919_10004166_pt1 | contig 11623 bp, 10 predicted proteins | sample BlataG_FD_88682 | JGI IMG/M metagenome (GOLD analysis project Ga0114919, IMG submission 88682) | Deep subsurface microbial communities from Black Sea to uncover new lineages of life (NeLLi) - Black_00105 metaG | ecosystem: Environmental > Aquatic > Marine > Oceanic > Sediment | place: Atlantic...
CCAGAACAGCATCGCGCCGGCGTAGGCGAGCACCTCCTCGATGTTGGGACTGAACAGCCATTCGGAGGTCAAGTATAGGAGCCAGCCCGTGACGCAAACCCAAGCCGCACCCCCGAGGCCGAGCAAGACGTAGTTCCACACCGCAAAGCGCCGAGCCGCACGCGGCGGCGTCCTCAGCTCCAGCGCGGCGTAGAAGCGGGCCGGGCGAAACAGCACCTGCACCTGGCTCTCGAACCAGCTTCCGGCCCTGGTCCAACGCTCCCAGGCGCAACCCTCCCGCCGACTACGCGGAGTCAGCGAGGATGCCAGGTCGAGCCCACACTCGGGGCAGCGGGCGTCGTCGGGCTGGTGCGTCAGGTCGTAGCCGCAACCCTCACAACGCGGGGGCAGCTCCGGCTTCGGCCCGACCACCTGCACGGCCTGCACCGCCCGCTCAATCCACCAGAGCAACAAACACATTGCCGCGGGCATCACGACGAACAAGAGCCCCTGCAAATGGAAGAAAAGGTTCGGCGTGGTGCCCAGGCCGGTCAGCTCGTAGGCAGACCAGTGCCCCGTGGCAACTATGGCCCATCCGAAACCGGCTGTCAGAATCACGACCAGCCCGGCACACGCAGTTACAGCGCGCAACGAATGGTCGCAGGAGCGCAACACCGAGCCTGTCCGGTGCACGCGCGGCAGGTTCAGCCAGGCCAGCAACGCCACGCCGGCACCGGTGAGCAGCAACACGAGTACAAAAATCAGTTCGGCCGGGCCGATCAGCGTGTCGCGGTGCCAGTCGTGCCATACTTCGACGAAGGTGTGTTGTTCGAGGTCGGGGGCCGGCAGGCCGAACCGGATGCCGGCCGAGGCACTGGTCGGCACGGTGGTCGGCGCGGGCCAGCTAAGCCGGACCGTGCTGCTCCAAAGGGTCAGTACGACAACCAGCCCGGCCAATGCGATGGCGTGGACGGCGAAGCTGATCCAAAACGCTCGCGGCGTTGCCGCCGTCAGACACGCGGCGGCCGCCCGCGGACGCGTCAGCTCGACCCACGGCGTCAGCAGCACCCGCCACCAGCGCGGACGATGCTGAGCGTCGTCCGCCCCGGCTTGTGCTTCTGTGGCATTCCCGGTGTCCCGACTCACCGGCCGCTCTCCAGTCCGTGGCTGACGATCATGATTCGGCGTAAGCGTTCAGGCCTTTTACGGCGTGGCAGCGGGCAGGACAAGGCCGCCGTCGCGCCTGACCGCCGCCCCGCTCGCAGCCCATTTCCCAAGCCTCTTGCGCTTGACATTCCCGGTGCCCGCGGGCTAGCCTAGCATCTCCGGCTTTGCCACGGCCGGGATGTTGCCCGTTCGCACGGGGCGCGTGGGCGTGTTGGTCCACGGTGGGCCGTCTGAATCGCGGCTGTCGGCTCAGGCCTCCGAGCGGGTCCGCAACCGCGCTTTCTCGACAGTACCACGTGGCAGTCTGGGATACCGAGCGTCGGCCGCGGCTGATACCGCCCCAATACCCGGTGGTGTAATTGGTAACACACCAGGTTTTGGTCCTGGCATTCCTGGTTCGAGTCCAGGCCGGGTAGCTTTGTTGCACGGCCGGCGGCGAGCGCCGCGCCGAACCATATGGGAGTCTTTCGAAGCATGAAGGATTTGCGAGTATTCGCGGGCCGCAGCAACCCGGCACTGGCGGAGCGCGTGGTCAGCTACCTCGGCCTGCCGCTGGGACGCGCCCAGCTCGAGAGATTCCCGGACGACGAAATCTCGCTCAAGCTGTTCGAGGACGTGCGCGGACGCGACGCGTTTGTGATCCAGTCCACCAGCCGGCCCGGCAACGACCATCTGATGGAACTGTTGATCTACATCGACTGCCTGAAACGGGCCTCGGCCCAGCGTATCACGGCGGTAATCCCCTACTTCGGCTACGCCCGTCAGGACCGCAAGGACGAAGGCCGCGTGCCCATTACGGCGAAGCTGGTGGCGAATCTGTTGACCACGGCCGGGGCCGACCGAATCCTGTCGCTGGATCTGCACGCCGCCCAGATTCAGGGGTTCTTCGACATCCCGGTGGACAACCTGTCGGGTGAGCCGGTGTTGACGGCACACCTGGAGTCGCTGGACGTCGGGCCGTTGGTGCTGGTCAGCCCGGATATCGGCAACGCGCGCCGGGCACGCGTGTACGCCGAACGGCTGGGCGGGGACCTGGCCATCATCGACAAGCGCCGCATCAGCGGGTCGCAGGCCGTCTCGTACAACATCATCGGCGAGGTGAAAGGCAAGACCGTCCTGATGGTCGATGACATCATCGCCACCGCCGGCACGGTCCTGGAGGCCAGCAAGCTCGTCCGGGAGCGCGGGGCCAAACGAATCATCGTGGCGGCCACCCACGGGGTGCTCTGCGGGCCGGCGATCGAACGGCTGGCCGCCGCCCCCATCGATCACGTGGCCGTCACGGACACCATCCCGCTCTCGGAGGAAGCCCGCCAGCGTATGCCCAACCTGAGGGTCCTGACGGTCAGCCAACTGCTGGGCGAAGCGATCCGGCGCATCCATCGCAACGAATCCGTGAGCAGCCTGTTTATGAAGTAGATGGTCGCGAGCCGGGGCGGCAGCGACCCCGCCAAGGAGCTGAGCGATGCAGATCGCGAACCTGAAAGGTGAACCGCGGCAACCGGGGAACCGAGGTGCCAACCGCCGACTGCGCAAGCGCGGCCTGGTGCCGACGGTCATCTACGGGCATGAGCAGGAGCCGGAGACCGTGGCGGTGTCGCTGCACGACCTGCTGCTGGCCCTGGAACACCTCCAGCACGTCATCCGGCTGGAGATCGACGGACAAGAGCAACAATACCTGATCAAGGACGTGCAGTACGATCACTTGCAGAAGACCCCCATCCACGTCGATCTGATGCGCGTCGATCCCAACGAGCGCGTCCGCGTCAAGGTCCCGGTCGAGCTCAAGGGCGAACCGCACGGCGTGCACGAGGGCGGCGTGCTGGTCCACGTCATCACCGACCTTGAGGTCGAGTGCCGACTGCTGGAGATCCCCGAAGTCATCCGGCCCGGCGTGGCCCACCTGGGCGTCGGCCAGGTCTTGCACGTCAAGGACATCGAGCTGCCCGAGGGCGTCGAGCCGGTGCACGACCCCGACGACATCGTCGCCACCGTACGCGCGAAGCGCGGCGTGCAGGCCGAGGAAGAGGAGCCAGTGGAGGAGGCCGCCAAGAAACCCGGCAAGGGGCCGGAGGTCATCGGCCGAACGGCTAAGGAAGAAGAGGATGCCCGCGAGGGGTAGTGGTGAAGCTCATTGTCGGGCTCGGCAATCCGGGTCGCCGCTACGCCGGCTCTCGCCACAACGTCGGCTATCTGGTTGTGGACGAGTTGGCCCGGCGTTGGCAGATCGACGCGGCACGCCACGACCGACGCTGCGAGGGGCTGCTGGCCGAGGGGTCGGCGGCCGGACAGCGCCTGCTGCTGCTCAAGCCCACCACGTTCATGAACCTCAGCGGCCGCAGCGTGGCGGCCGTGTGGCGCTTCTACAAGCTCGCCTTCGCGGACATGCTGATCGTACACGACGACCTCGACCTGCCGGTCGGGCAAATCCGCCTGCGAGCGGTCGGATCGGCCGGCGGACACAAGGGCTTGCTCGACATACTGCGACACCTGGGCAGCCCCGAAGTGCCACGCCTGCGAATCGGAATCGGCAAGGTGCACCAGGCGGCAACCGTCGAGTACGTCCTCAGCCGCTTCGAGCCGCAGGAACGGGACATCATCGAGCAGACGCTCGGCCGGGCCGCGGATGCCGTCGAGTGCTGGCTACGCGACGGAATCGACGCCGCCATGAATGCGTTCAATCGCAAATGCGAACCAGAGCCCCCGGACCGGGGCGACCAACCCCCGGCTACCGACCGGGCACAAGGAGATAGGTCGTGAGACGCTATGAGGGCTTATTCCTGTTTGACAACTCCGTGGCGCACGAGTGGCCCGCGGTCGAGCAAGAGGTTCGGCGGTTGTGCGACCGGATCGGCGGCGAGTTGCAGGTCTGCCTCAAGTTCGACGAGCGCAAGCTGGCGTTCGACATCAAAGGACGCAAGCGCGGCACCTACGTGCTGACGTATTTCGACGCCGCTCCGGAGCGGATCGGCGATCTCGAACGCGATGCGCGCCTGAGCGAGGTGATTCTGCGCGCGATGGTGCTGCGGACCGACAAGGTGAGCGCGGAACGCATCGCCGAGTTGAAGGCCTGGCCGGCCGACACCCCGCTGACGCCGGTCTCCGGCGACGGACGCCGGCACTACGACGAGCCCCGCGGCAGGCGCGAGCCCCCGCCCACGAGACGGCAGGAGACGCCACCCGAAACGACGGCGAAAACCGCGCAAGCGCCGAGCGAGGCTGCCGCCGACACGCCGACCCCCGAATCCGCGGCGGCGGCGCCGGATATCGCAGCGACGGCACCGGATATCGCGCCGACGGCACCGGATACCGCGCCGGCGGACACGCCGGCGCCGGCTGAGCCGGCGGCCGACCTGCCCGCAGCCCCGGACGACGCGCCTGTAGAAAACACCAACGACGCCAAAGAGGAGATCTAGGTAACTCTGGGGGCACCCCCCGCCGAGTCCGCTTGCCGGATCGGACGGAGGACAACAGCCCCAGGAAGGCTGGGAACGACCATGGCAAACTACAACAGGGTGATCCTGCTCGGCAACCTGACACGCGACCCGCAACTGAAGTACTTGCCGAACAATACGGCGGTGTGCGAGTTCGGCCTGGCGGTCAATCGCCGCTGGCGAGACGCCGACGGCAACCAGCACGATGAAGTGTGTTTTGTGGACGTCGCGGCGTTTGCCCGCCGTGGTGAGACGATAAACCAGTACTTGTCCAAGGGACAGCCGATCCTGATCGAAGGCCGGTTGAAGTTCGACAGTTGGACTTCCCAGGATGGAACGAAGCGCTCGAAGCTCAGCGTCGTCGTGGACAATTTCACCTTCGTCGGTTCGCGTGATGCGTCGGCCGGTGGCGGAGCGCCGGCGGGCGCCCGCGATGACCGTCAGCCCGCCCCGCCGCCGCAGGCGCCGGCGCCGTCGGGCGCCCCACCGGTGGACGAGGGGCCGCCCTCGGGCGACAACATACCGTTTTGAGCTCTAGCGGAGTGATCAGTATGGCTATGCAGAGAAGAAGAAGGCCACCGACGCGGAAAAGGAAACGCCGTGGGTTCGCGGACGCGGCGCGGCGTCGAATCGTGCGCGGGAAGGTCGATGAGTTCGACTACAAGGACGTGGTCACGTTGCAGCGGATGCTCACGGCGCACGGGAAGATGCATTCCCGTAAGCGCTCCGGGCTGACGGCAAAGGAACAGCGTTCGGCCGCGTTGGCGGTCAAACGGGCCCGCTTCATGGCCCTGTTGCCGTACGTCAGTTAGGCGCCGCGGGGCGGCCCCTGCTCCGGCCACAGACGGAGAAACGAATTATGCGTTTGTTATTGTTGAAGGACGTGGGCAAGCTCGGCCACGTGGGTGATATCGTCGAGGTGAAGCGCGGGTATGCCCGGAACTACCTGGTGCCCCAACGCCTCGCCGCCGACCCCACCGAGGAGAACATCCGGGCGATCGAGGAGGACAAGAAGCGGGCCGCCGCCGTCCGGACCACGCAGCTCAAGGAAGTCAAGCTGCTGGCCAAGACGATCCAGGACGTGTCGGTGACGATCGAGGCCGCCGCCAACCCCGAGGGCACGCTGTACGGCTCGGTCGGGGGCAAGGATATTGCCGAGGCCTTACAGGCCCTGGGCCATCCCGTGCTGCCCGAGCACGTGGTGCTTGAATCCCCCGTCCGGACCCTCGATAATCGCATCGTCACACTGGAATTCACCGAGGAGATCACGGCCGAGATCAAACTCTGGGTCGTACGCGAAGGGGCGGTGGAGCATGACGACGAAGCAGGCGATGGTATCGCAGCCGAGCCGGCCGAAGCCGCAGCCGAGCCCGAGGCAGACGCCGACGACGAGTAGTCCCGGCCCCGCGCGCGAGCGCGCCCTGCCGCACGCGCCGGACGCCGAGCGGGCCCTGCTCGGGTCGATGCTGCTGGAACAGACGGCGATCGGCGAAGCGATCACGATTCTGAAGGACGCCGGCGGCAGCGCGTTCTTCTTCCCCAAGCACCAGAAACTCTACGACCACATCGTCGAGCTCTACGACGAGAACAAAGCGATCGACGGGGTCGTTATCAAGGACGAGCTGGACCGCCGGGGACTGTTCGACGAGCTGGGCGGCTACGATTTTCTCGCCGACCTGGTCAACGCCGTCCCCTCGGCCCTGCGCGTGCGTCACTACGCCGAGATCGTCCGCGAAAAGCACCTGCTGCGCGAACTGATCGGCGCCACCCACCGCGTCATGGATACGGCCTATGAAGACGGCCGCCCGCCCGCCGAGATCCTCGACTACGCCGAGCAGGAAGTCTTCGGCGTCACCGAGCGGCGTGTCACCAGCAGTCCGGAAACGCTGCTGGAGCAGATCGACGCGTTGTTCAAGAAGATCGAGGACAAGCAGCCGCACACCGGCGAGGAAACCGGGTTCTTCGAGCTGGACGACCTGCTGTGTGGTTTGCAGCCGTCGGAACTCATCATCGTGGCCAGTCGTCCCTCGATGGGCAAGACGGCGTTGGGGCTGAACATGGTGGAGAACCTAGCCCTGACGCAAGGCAAGCCGGCCCTGTTCTTCTCGCTGGAGATGAGCCGCCAGCAGGTGGCCCAGCGCATCTTGTGCAGCCGGGCCCGGGTAAACTCGCACCACCTGCGCCGCGGGCGCGTTACCGACCAGGATCTGGAACGGCTAAAGCACGCCGCCGACGAGATCAGCGGTAAACCCCTGTTCGTGGACGACAGCTCCAGCCTGAGCATTCTCGAGCTACGCGCCCGGGCGCGCATGGCCTATCGCAAACACAACGTCAAAGTCATCTTCGTCGATTACCTCCAGCTCATGCACGCGCCCAGGTGGGAGACGCGTCAGACGGAAGTCGCCGAGATTTCGCGCGGGCTCAAGGCGCTGGCCAAGGAATTGAACGTGCCCGTCGTCGCGATGGCCCAGCTCAATCGCAATCCCGAGGATCGCACCGGCAATCGGCCGCGGATCAGCGATTTGCGCGAGTCCGGGGCGATCGAGCAAGACGCCGACGTCGTCATGCTGCTCCACCGCGAGTCCTACTACAAGACGAACCGGGCGGTTGATGACACGTTGCAGGGCGGTGTGGGTGGCGGCCCGCAGGCGGCTCAGACCCCGGAGGACACCACCGCGGAGTTGATCATCGCCAAGCAGCGCAACGGCCCGGTGGGCACGATCAGGCTGCACTTCAGCAAGCAGTGGACCCGCTTCGACAACCACAAGCCCGGGCAAGAGTACGAAACCGTCCGTGAAGCCCAGTACTTCGACGACGACGTCCAGTTCCCCTAGTGCCTAGACAATGGGTAGTGCGGGCGTCTCGCCCGCCTGAATGGTTCCCCCACTGCGGGCGAGACGCCCGCACTACCCGTCAATCGGTGACTGACGGAACACCAGCGCGCAAAAACGTTCATAACCACTGCACATGCGGACCGGTCAATTCTCGCCGGGCGTGCCGGATTATCCAAAGTTCCCAGTCAGCCCGTTTTGACATTCTGCCCGCTTCGGCTATAAAAAAGAGATAAGGCTGGTTTCGCGCGAGTGGCTTTCTACAGGTGCGTTGTGAACACCCCCCGCAGGGCAATCCACATCCGCGCAGGCGAAGCGGGTGCCGGGCAGGCCGTGGACAACTGGCTCGAACGCCACGGCGTCGAGCGCGTGTGCTGTGCGGACGCCCTGGACGCCTGTGCGTTCATCCTCAAGAACAGCGCGCACGTCCCCGACCTGGCCTTCGTGGGAGCGGATCGGCTGTCGGCCGACGACCTCGCCATCCTCCGGTACCTCCGCGAGACCTGGCCCGCCATCGGGATCGTGCTTTACGGCGAGCACGCCGAGTTGGATCCGCACACCCGCGCCACACGCACACTAGTGTGCCCGTCCCGGGCGGTGTTGGACGAAATCCTGGCAGCCTCTCCGGACCGCCTGCTCGCCCAGTTTTGGCGTCTCCCGTCATCGACCGAGCCGGATACGGAAGCGGATGATAGGTTTATCGGGCGCAGCGAGCGGCCCGCGGCCACGCCACACACCAGCAACGATTCCGATCAGGCAGACGCGAAAGGACCGGCGACCGTGAGCGAACCACTCAAACCTCCCCGCGACAACGATGCCTCTCGTTCACATCCCCCGCCGCCGAGCCCCGCCCCGCGGAGCATGCTCACGCCGGAGGAGTTGACCATTCTGCTGGAGGATACGCACGACTGAGGCCCCGAGCCCGTATAATAGGAGGCAGGAGGGAAAAGGCGAGCGAACGATGGGTGGTCAGACCCGGCTTCTGGTAATCGGGCCCAGCGCACTGCGCGAAGCCGTCGCCCGCGCCCTGCCGAACTGCGACGTCGCCCTGGCCGAACACGCCCTGGCAGGCGTGTGGCGAACGGGCCAGGAGACGTTTGACGGCGTCTGCCTGTCGCTCTCACACGGTCAAAAGACGTTTCGGGCCATTCGAAGCCTGCGAGAGATCCGCCCCAACGCGCACATCGTGGTCGCGTGCGGCGCGGCCGATGAGCCGGCCGCCCGCCACGCGCTGAGCCACGGCGCCGACGAGTATGTGCTCGAGCCGGTGCAGCGTGAGGATCTGGAACGCGCTTTCCACCTGCCGGCGCTGCACCGCCTGGCCATGCCTCCGGATACATCACGCCCGACCCTGCGTGAGGTTGTTCAGCTAAGCGGTGTTCTCAAGCAGCTCGGCGACGGTCCGGCGGCGACGCTCGAACGCCTGGCAGAGTTGATCCGGCAGGCCTTCGGCGCGGCCGGTGTCGCCGTCCAGCTCGACGGGCTGACCGCCAGCGCGGGCGATGCGACCACCCCGGTGTTGGAGGAGATCATCCTGCGGCAGGATAAGCCGGTCGGGCGGGTGGCCCTGGCCCGCAAGGAAGAGGGGAGTTACGCCGCCTCGGTCGGCACCCGGCTGGCCGAGTATGCCCGCTTGATCGACGTTACGGTCGCCCAAGCCCACGAGCAGGAACGCTGGCGGGACCTGGCCTGGACCGACGACCTCAGCGGGCTGCGAAACCGCCGCTACTTCGAGAAGGCCCTCGCCGAACTCCTGACCCGAGCGACCCGGCAGCGGCTGCACCTGACCATCCTGCTGTTCGACATCGACGACTTCAAAACCTACAACGACCGCTGCGGACATGAGACCGGCGACGAGCTCATCCGCGAGGTGGCGCGCCTGCTCACCCTCTGCTCGCGGGAGAGCGACGTGGTTGCCCGCTACGGCGGAGACGAGTTCGGCGTCATCCTGTGGGATGCCGACAAGCCGCGAGTCCCCGGCTCCCAGCACCCCAAAGAGCCGATCGCCCTGGCAGAGCGCTTCCGCCGGGCCATCGGGGAGCACGACTTCAAGTGCTTGGGAGCGGACAGCCCGGGACCGGTCACGATCAGCGGCGGACTGGCGGCCTTTCCCTGGAACGGCAAGACCCTCCAGGAGCTGCTGGCCGCCGCCGACGAGGCCCTCCTGGCCGCCAAACGCTGCGGCAAAAACCGCATCCAGCTCGCCAACGACACCGAGGCGCAACAGCAACCCTCAGGCTGACCCGGGTCATTCACCGTCACCCTGAGCGAGGTGAAGGGTCTGTCGTCGGATTCGGGGGATCCCGCACTATGTGACGAGATTCTTCGGTCGCTTCGCTCCCTCAGAATGACAGGAGTGTGTCGCTGACGGGAGTGCCGGCGGAGGGGGCGCCCGTCCGCCGGCCCGGCCTGGACCGGCACCGACCGCTTCATCATCACCAGTTGGTCGCCGACCGCGCTGCGCTCATACCTGGCCAAAGTCGGCGACAACGTCGGCCAGCGAAAGCCATAGACCGACGGCGGATTCTCTTCCGGCGCCACCGACCAGGAAGGCGCCCTGCGCAAGCAGGGCGAGGGCGGCAAGCTGCAACCCATCCGCCGTGAGGCACGCAGGGCCGGCCGCAACGAACCCTGCCCGTGCGGCTCCGGCAAAAAAATACAAACACTGCTGCGGCAAAGCCCGCTGACTGGCTGCACCACCAAGACGCAAACGGCACCGTAGCGGCCGGGCCCCGCACCGGCCGTCTTCATGTAGCGGCCGGTCTCCGTGCCGGCCGTCTTGATGTAGCGGCCGACGGCTCGTCGGCCGTGCGCGGGCCCGATAAAGTCGGGGCCGGCGGGGACGGGAGGCGAAGGTGCGCAAGATGCTCGTTTTGCGCGCCCCCTAATTGCGCACCTTCGTTATCGGGCCAAAGAGCCGCTCGCGGCAGGCGTAAGCCGTAGGCCTTAAGCTGAAAGCTCGGTCTGGGCGCGTACACGGAGGATGGTAGGCGGCGAGTTTTCAGTTTTCAGTTTTCAGTTTTCAGTTTTCAGTTTTCAGTTTTCAGTTGGTGGGGATTGGCGCGGAATGGCAGGGTTCAGGGTTCGGGGTTCAGGGTTCAGTGAAGGGGGATCTAGGGAACGAGGGACTTCGAGCGCCCAGGGCGGAAGCTTGAAGGGATTGAGGCTGTTGCCGGATGGTGGAAACTGGCAGATTGTGATAGTATTTGTATGGTCGGATTAAGGCATGCCCCGGCTTCGCGAGGGCATCGCACCGGGCGAACGGGAAATGGGCAAGAGAACCGCTGCTGAGACGCAAAGAGCGCAGAGGTCGCAGAGGAATTGTGGGTTGATCGAGGAAACGGGCACCGCGGGGGGTTCAGGGCTGAGGGCCCGGCGCGGGCACCGAAGCGACGTTGCGGATGGATGATCCGTTCGCGTGAGATAAGACACTGCTCCACAGCAGCGGCACACGGGCCCGCTGTCGCGCTGATGCGCGACCTGGGCCGGCAACGCGCTCGGCGGAAGCCAGTCGTGTAGGGCGGGCTCCGCCCGCCCGCCGCGGCTCCGGGCGGATTTTGGCGTTTGCCGGGGGTTGTCATTGCGGCCGGGCCCGGGTAGGCTGGACACGCGCATCTGGTAGAGGGAGTAGGCCGATGCCAATTCAGTGCGCTCTATTCGAGAATGTAGGTCGGGTCATTGACCCGGCATCTCGCGGGTATCAGAAATCGTCGGGTCGATGACCCGACCTACGCGCTTTGGGGCTCACATGCAGGGGAGCACGCCAAGCACGCCCGAATTGCACGTACGGGACATCATGACGACAGGTGTGCATACAGTCGGCATGGATGACTCCATCCTGGCGGCAAAGAACCTGTTTGACCGTGAACGCTTCCACCATGCCGTTGTCATCGATCGGAGCCAGGTCGTCGGCGTGCTTTCAGACCGGGATGTCCTCAAAGCGATCAGCCCGTTCGTCAACAGCGAGTGGATGGGACGGCCGCAGGATCACGCCACGCTCAGAAGGCGCGTTCATCAGATCATGGTCCGGGACCCGGTCACGATCGGCCCCGATGAAACCGGCGCCTCGGCCGCCAGACTAATGCTCGCTGAGCGGGTTTCCTGTCTGCCGGTCGTCGATGAGAGCCGGTCGCTGCTGGGCATCGTGACGATTCATGACTTCGCCGCATGGGCCGCCAAGGCGCTTCCTGAACGGCCGTCCGGCGACGATAG
>Ga0114919_10004167_pt1 | contig 11620 bp, 10 predicted proteins | sample BlataG_FD_88682 | JGI IMG/M metagenome (GOLD analysis project Ga0114919, IMG submission 88682) | Deep subsurface microbial communities from Black Sea to uncover new lineages of life (NeLLi) - Black_00105 metaG | ecosystem: Environmental > Aquatic > Marine > Oceanic > Sediment | place: Atlantic...
GAAACGGGTCACTCATGCGAATGCCTTCAATCAGGAACGGTGGGCGGGGCAAGCTGGAGCATAGCCTTTCTACGGCTGCAACAGAAAGTTGCCGTCGATCGGTGTATCGTATGCATTGATCCCTCCGCAGTGCAGCGATCGCCTCCGTCACAACTCTTTTCACTTTCACGCCGGAAATCTCGACCATGATCTCAAAGACGCTTATCGCGGCCTGTCTCCTCACTCTGATGCACCTCAACGCGGTTGCCGAGGAACCAGCAGCGGAACTGATTGCAACCAAGGGCAACTTGCTCTTCACTGATGATTTTCAACGGGAAGGCCTTGGTGACTGGAAGGTCATCATTCCAGGATTCCAGGTCTCAGACGGCATGCTCGTTGGCACCCAAGACCGAGAGGACCATGGCGCAGTCGGTCGGGTCTACCTCCCGATGAAGGACGTGATCGTCTCGTTCCGATTCCGGCTGACCGCCCCCACCCGATTCAACGTTGTCTTTGACGACAAGAACCACAAGGGCTCACACGCTGGTCACATCTGTCGGGTCGCGGTGTCTCCCCAACAGGTGCGGCTCGGTGACGATAGAGACGGAATCATGCGCAACGACATCTTTGCCATGCGACGCGATCCCCAGCAGAAAGTTGCCGCCGAAAAACTGATTCAAGGACGCGGGATCGCTAGCAAAGTGCTGATCAAACCCGGCCAATGGCACACCATGCAGGTGGAAATAGTCGGTCAGCAAATGTGTGTGAGCCTCGATGGCCGACCAGTAGGCTGCCTGCAGTCTTCCGGCATCGCCCACCCAACCAAGGAAAGCTTGCACTTCACAGTCACTGGGCAGCCAGTGCACTTTGATGACGTCAAAATTTGGCAAGCCATCTCAAACGATCGCATCCGCGGCTCGACTACCTGGGACTAATGAATCGCTTGGCACCAGCCAACGAACGCAGCCAAAGCGGCCGACCCGGTGTTGCGTCACCTTCGGTCACCAGTGCCGTTTTTTACAGCCGATTCTGAAGCAACAGAACCGCGCTATACGCTACGACACCGCCAACGAAAAGCGTCCCGCCGTTCAGGACCAGTTTCGCAATTGTTGATCTCTTTATTGCAATGACCTGCGCGACAAGAACGATGAGCGTGACCATCGTCAGCTTGAACCAGACCAATCCCATTGTGCCCCACCCCCTGATGAAATACTCAGCCACTGGATTCGATTCCACAACTATATTTCTCATCATTCCACGGTTGCTGAAATAGAGCAGCAGGAACGTCATAAAGAGATCGAGAAGGCTGGCCAGCACAAACCGGCAGGTCTCCGTCTCTAGCGGCAACTCACCACCAACGACTCTTCGCAGGAAAACAAAAAAACGATTATTCATTGCTGCAAACCGTGAACCGAGCAACCAGACGATCATCACCATAAAAATGAAGCGGTGGCCGGTTACCTCTGTTGGGGCGAACTTCATGCTAACAGGCAATCGAGATGACGATCTCAACATCTCCTGCAACGGAAGCTTCCTTAGCCAAAAATGAAGTCGCGACGTGGGGTTGGCCCTGTTAATGGCCGGTGGAAAAAGCCGTCCGTCTCCCTTGCCCGTGAATGCGGGCGACAGACAGCCCACCTGACCACCCCGGAAAACGCCAGGGTTTTTCAAGGCTGCTGATCACTGCATCTTGCGGCGGCAGACTGTTTTCACTGCCTGTACATCCAACGGAAATATTCATCCAGTCGATTCATGCAGCATTCGTCCCCCCCGGCTTTTGTTAGGAAAAGATTCGTGCCGGTAGCCCATCCTGGTAGCGGGTCGTCCTCAAAGCTTATTCTGTTGCAGCAGCGTCTGGGTACGATGGTGGTGACCCACGCGGGGAAGCAGAGAGAAACACATGGCTGAAAAGCAGAGTGAGTTCGACTTAGGGGATGATGCGCGACTCGCCGACGCCGACGCGCCGGATACGGAACGAATCGACAGCGGCGATTCCTACAACGCGCCGGAACGACACTGGCTTGCCCGCTTTAGTACGGTCGTTTTCTGTGTCGGGCTGCTCGCGGGCATGGCTGGCACGACAGCCGTCACCAATCCCTGGATTCAGCGGGACGTTTCATTTGTCTTCATGCTGCTTTCTGCGGGCACTGCCGCAGCGTTTTTCGGCATTCTCTGGCAGCTCACCCTGAGAGAAATCAGACGGCACAGCAAATCGCCGGCCGACAAAACGCGATACCGAATCACGACCGCCTATTTCTGGTGCGCTGTTGCGCTGGTCGTCGCTTTGCTCGCCGCCGCGACGTACTTCCTCATCAACTTGAAGGGCATGCAGCCTCAACTGACCACGCAGGCAAGGGCACGGTCCGCGATTTTTTCCTGAAGAAAATGAAGCCCCTCACCGCATGCTGCTGGATAGCGGCCGCCTTCATAGCCGGAGGAGAGAAGGTTGCCTGTTGTGAAAACATTCACGACGTGGCAAGCGATCTCAGAGTCCCTGCGATCATCCATGGCGATCCGGCACCGGGAAAACGCGTCAAGGCCGTCACGAATGAATGGCGGCACACTGACGTCCACCACCTGCTATATCTGCCAGACGACTGGCGGCCCGGACAGTCTTATCCCGTGCTTGTTGAATTTCCTGGCAACGGAGGCTTTCGGAATGATCTCGGTGACGTGTCGGATGGCACCCCGGCATCGTGCATTCTCGGGTACGGTCTCAGTGGTGGAACCGGGTTTCTCTGGGTGAGCCTTCCGTTTGTCGAGGTTGCCGCAGATGGCACGCAACGGAACTGCCTCACGTGGTGGGGAAATCTGCAAGCAACAAAACAATATTGCCAGGCGACCGTCAGGGATATCTGCAACCGATACGGTGGTGACGAAGCCCGTGTTGTCCTGTGTGGCTTCTCGCGAGGTGCCATCGCCTGCAACTACGTCGGGCTGTATGACGACACCATCGCCACTCTGTGGTGTGGCTCCTTTTGCCACAGCCACTATGACGGCGTCAGGAAGTGGCCATACCCCGATTCGGATCGGACTGCTGCGATTCACAGGCTTGGCCGTCTGAACAATCGGCCTCAATGGATATCGCACGAGCGGACTGTTGCCGATGTGGCTACATTCATCAACGAAAGTGGAGTGGACGGCTCGTTCACGCTCGTCCCCATCCCCTACCCAAACCACTCAGCCGCCTGGGTGCTACGTGATATTCCCGAACGAGCAGAAGCCCGACGATGGCTTCGCCGTACAGTTCATCGGTGAATGATTCATCGCGGCGGTTCAGTAGAAAAGCTCGTCCGGCTCCTCAACCCGCAAAACTCAGCAGGCCAACGTTCGCGTTGATTCGTCTGGCTGATGCCGTTCACCCAGGATCACGGGCGACCACAGGAATTCGTGGGTGAATGAGCCACCGCCACAATGGCGGCACGAGGGCAATCCAGAAACAGCCATAGTAACCAGTGGGGAGTTGTGGTGCTTCATCGAGCGGTTGCAGCTGCCAGAACGGCTTGCCTGCCTCAAGATGATGAGCAGGATGCCGAGTAAGTTCGAGCAGCGTCCAGCGGGACCAACGATGCTCGGACTGCCAGGAATGAGCTGCGGTCTGACGCTCGCCAATGTCTCGGTGCAGTCCGTAGTGCCGGATGTAGTTGATGTACTCCAACAAAAAAACTGCAAAGGTGGCCTGCACAAAAAATGCAGCTGCGGGTATCGGCCCAAGCCCCAGGAGGATGCCGCCAAGCAACACCAACTGCAGCACCGCACCACGGGCGATAGGGTTCGTCAGCGGCGAATGCCCCCGCTGGGCCTGCAACTGCCAGGCATTGAGGAACTGTCCCGGAACCGTGCGGGCGACAAACCACCAAACAGACTCGCCCTTGCGAGCCGAGGCGGGATCGGCGACGGTCGCCACATGCTTATGGTGGGTGCGGTTGTGCTCGGTCGTGAAGTGGAGATACATCACCGAAAGCAGATTCAGTCTGGCAATCCACCACGGCAGCGAGTGCTTCCGGCGATGACCGAGTTCGTGCGCCACGACCAGCCCCGAGGCCCCCGAACTGACACCGGTACTGAGGGCGGCAATCAGGACGACCAAAGGAGATGGCTCGCGATGAGCAAAGGCTAGCAGCGTGCCCACTGCAGCCAACTGCAGCACCGCGTGCAGGTAGAGCAGCACTGTAAATGGACGCCCCGATTGTCGTGGGGGGCGGGGAACGATCGCCTTGCCCAAAAGCAGATCGAGCACTGGCCCCAGACCGAGCATGAAAATCAGGCCAGCCGCCACCCAGGGTCCGCCGGCGAGATTGCCGGCGATCACGATCAGTGGGTTCACCAGACCCAGCAAATGCCAGGCCCAGGTTTCCGGCTTCAGGAGAGCTGCGGGGGAAGTCATCAGTTTTCGCTCCCAACTCATCGTACATCTTCAGCATATGCAGAATCCGCCGCGCCAAGGGTGGATGCTCCGTCAAAAGACCCTCAAAAAAATCGGGCAGCCTCGTTGACCCAGCGACAACAGCCGCACTCGATCGTCATTTTCGTGTTGATCCCTTCAACCCGAACACTTTCTTCAAAAATTACCGCTTTGTTTTTTGACAGGGTCAGGACATGTGCCATGTTTTGGGGAAGTCGCGGCCGCCTCCGCTGCTTCACCACCGAATAACGGATTCTGTGGTTACCTGCTGTCTGCTATCTCGTGTCAAGGAGGCTCTCCCATGAGTCGTGCGTTCTACCTGTGTGGCCTTTCGGCCGCTTTGCTGTTGTGTCTCGGTACCGTTTCCGAGGCTGGTCTGTTTGGTCACCATCGGGCCCATGGCCACTGCTGCGAGCCAGCTTGTGGATGTGAGCCGACCTGTGGTTGCGAGCCCACCTGTGGCTGCGAGCCGGTTTGCGAGCCTGCTTGCGGTTGTGAGCCCACCTGCGGCTGTGAGCCGACCTGTGGTTGTGAGCCCGCTTGCTGCGATAGCTGCTGTGGACAGAAGCGTCACAGCTGCAACCTGATGGAGCGGATCCGCTGCCACATGGCTGCCAAGAGGGCTGCCCGTGAAGCTCGTCGTGCCCATCGTCACTGCTGTGAGCCCGCTTGCGGTTGCGAGCCGGCCTGCGGTTGTGAGCCCACCTGTGGTTGCGAGCCGACCTGTGGCTGCGAGCCGGCCTGTGAGCCGACCTGCGGTTGCGAGCCCACCTGTGGTTGCGAGCCAGCCTGCGGCATCTGAGGAAACCCCGCTTGATCGCTGGCACTGCTTAAGAGTCAGCCTTCATGCCACATCGACCCGGTCGGGCCTCTGTGCCCGGCCGGGTTTTTTTGTGACCAGGCAGGCCGGCCGCGGCAGACAATGAAGCGATCGCGTCGGGGTATGCTGAAGCAACGAGGTTTCCGCTCTGACACCTGCCGATGTATCGACCTCCACATGGCCAAGATCCCAATCAAGATTTCCCGCTGGCTTGCAGATGAGGCTGACTCACTCAGGTTCTCCCCGCCGACGGCATTTGTCTACAACCCACTCAGCTACGCCCGCCGACCGCACGAAGTCTATCTGTCACGGTATGCAATGCAGGGCGTCGAAACGCTCTTGCTCGGCATGAATCCCGGCCCCTGGGGCATGGCTCAGACCGGCGTTCCTTTTGGTGAAGTCAACTTCGTCCGAGATTTCTTGGGAATTGAGGGCCCCGTGGACCGGCCCGCGCAGGAACATCCCAAACGACCGATCGAAGGCTTCGCCTGTAGCCGCAGCGAGGTCAGTGGCCGCAGGCTCTGGGGCTGGGCCCGCGACCGCTTCGGAACCGCCGCCGCCTTTCGGGAGAAATTCTTTGTGGTGAACTACTGCCCGCTGGTGTTCATGGAAGAATCTGCCCGTAACCGCACGCCTGACAAGCTGCCAGCAGCCGAACGGGAACCGCTTTTCGCCTGCTGCGACGAGGCGCTGCGGCGGCTGGTCGCCTGGTGCCGGCCGCAACGGGTGGTGGGCGTTGGCGGCTTCGCGACCGGCCGGGCTGCCGCCGCACTCGCCGACAGCAGGCTGCCGATCGGCACCATCCTGCACCCGAGCCCCGCCAGCCCTGCTGCCAACCGGGGCTGGCAGCAACAGGCTGAAAAGCAACTGGCGGCCCTCGGCGTCCGGCTGCCGAAACGAAAAGGTGTCAGCGAGCGCTTTTTCAACAGATAGCGAGGCACGCTGCCAGCTACCCAGCGCTGGAGGGAGACACCTTGCAGCGGTCAGCCAACTGCCACGAATCCCAATCGGGCTGCGGTCGGCAGGCCGTTGTTGGCCCGATCGCGGTTTCCTCGTAGCCAGCCCAACGGATGGCCCCGCCACGTTGCCACGGTCCAGCCTTGCGGCCCTGCCGACAAAGCCAGCCCCTGCAGGAACTGCTGCGCCTGCTCATCGGTGAGTTCCAAGGTCTGTCCGGGTTGCCAGCCGTCATCCCGACGGAGAGCGAGCGCATGGGCCGGCATCCAGTGCTTGCCGGGCTGGTAGGCAACTTCGCTGGCGTAACCGCCGGCCAATGCACGGCCCGTCAGGTCCACCGGCCAGTCTTCCCAGCGGCCGTGCTGTCGCAGCAGCCGACCGGCCCGAAGCTGGCCCACCGCTTCGGTGCCGATCACCAGCGGCTCGGCCCCTGCCCGCTCACCGCGACAACGCTGGCCAGCATCAGCACCCGCCTCGCCCAGCCACCGCAGCCGTACGGCGTAGGCCCCGGCGCAGCGATCCCGATGCGGATAAAGCCGATAGCCGCCGGGAGTGAGCGGCGACCGCCAGGGCTCAAGGTCAGCCAGCGGCTCCTCCCGCCAGCCGCTGTGCTGGCTGAGAAAGTCGGCGACGACCTCCTCATTCTCAGCAGCGGCAAACGTGCAGGTCGAATAGACCAGCCGGCCGCCCGGCTGCACCAGCCGGGCCGCCGCCGCCAGAATTCGTCGCTGCCGGGCGGCCGAGTGCGCGATCTGCTGCGGGCTGAAGGCCGCCACCGACTGCCGCCCCCGGCCCACCAGACTCTGGCCGGTACAGGGGGCATCGACCAACACGGCAGCGAACTGCTCAGCCCACCCGGCATCCAGCCGGTCGGGATCGGCCGCCGTCACGACATGTCGCGGAAAGCCAACCCGGGCCAGGTTGTAGACCAGCGGCGGTAGCCGCCCGCGAACCGGCTCGTTGGCCAGCAGGAATCCGCCACCAGGCCCAACCGTTTCCAGAATGGCCGAAGACTTTGCCCCGGGAGCGGCGCAGAGATCGGCAATCCACTCCCCCGGCTGGGCGTCAAGCAGCCGCAAGGCCAGCATCGAACCGGCATCCTGCACAAAGTAGGCTCCCGCCGCATGGGCCAGGAACCGGCCGGGCTGCTCAGTCGTCGGGCAGAAGCAGCCAAGTGGATACCACGGCACCTGCTCGGTTGGAAACGGCGGGGCCGCTTCAATGGCCCGACCGATCGCTGCGGCAGTCCGCAGCCTGATCGCCTTCGGCGGCCGGCCAAGCACCGCCTGTTCCAGCTCAGGCAATTCCGCCGTAGACAGCAGGCCGTCGAGTAGAGCCGGCAGTGAAACGGTCGCCTCGGCCGGTCGAGGTTGCTTCCGCTTGGCTGACGTCACGGCCCAGCTTCCCGCACAAACTCAATGCGGGTGAAGCGATTGAGCCCGGGCACGGTTGCCACCAGACTGCCCTCCTCCACAACAGTGACAGCAGTTTGCGTCACGCGTCGATCCTCGTCTGCTCCGGTGCGTTCGTGCATCGATTTGGTGATGATCTCTGCATGGTAGCGGGTGCCATCGGCAAACCCCTCGCCCCGAAAATCATGCGACAGCTTCCCGGTGTTGGCATGGACACCGGTTTGAATAGTGCTGGGAATGCGAACCGTCGCCGACGTGCGGCCGTTGGCCCCGGAGGCATACAACAACACGGTGAAACAGTTGCGGGTCCGATTATAGCCGGCAATTCGGTAGCGTTCGTTGCCGGTAAAGCCCTGGCCGGTAACGGCAATATCGTTACCCACCTCGCCGGCCACCGCATGGCGGATCACCTCATCAGAGCCGGCGGCCAGCCGGGCGAACCACCGCCAGGCATAGTAGTGCAGGTGGTTGGGATCGGCCGGGTGGATGTAGTTGTCAATCGTAAAGGTATTGCCCGACGCCTCAGCAATGGTGAAGGTGCGGTCACTGCCATGAAGGGCCAGTTTTTGCGTCACGATGCCGGGGCCGCCATCGCTGGCCGGAATGACAATCGCCGGGGCGATCTCGGCCAGCCGGCCGTTGTAGTCCCGCCGCTTGGTCAGGCCCATCGCCCAGCCGCTGGAGTTGTCAGACCAGGGCAACTGCGCCGTGTTCAGCCCCCGCTCCAGACATTGGCCCATGATCGTGACCGTCCGGGCAAAGGCATCGCGTTCATCCCGGATGCCATCGCCATTGACGTCGACCGCGCTGCCACCGTCATCCCAGGACACCCATGACTCGGCTGCCTGCACGCCCTTGTGCGGCAGGCCAGCTGCATCGAGCTTGCCGCGGACCAGATCGTAGTTGCCCCAGACGGAGGGCACGAAACTGCCGTCCATACAGCCGTAGCCGTCGTTCTGGTCCGAGACGTTCAGGTTCAGGCCGTCGACCAGTTGCATGAGTTCACTGCTGGCGACTAGTCGGTCATACATTTCATTGACACCGCGGCCGCCTTTGGCTGACAGCCCGGCCATCGCCCCGCAGTTTTCACAAGGGCTCATGCCTGAGGTCGAGAGCAGGACCGGGCAGGCTGGCTCAGCAGCGTAGACCTGACGAATCCGACGGGCCCCGGCAATAAAGATCTCGTTGATCAGAAAATCAACATCGCCCCCCTTCATCAAGCCCTGAAGGTTGACCTCGTGCGAGAGCTGATAGGCATGCACCCGGCCCTTGAAGTGCCGGGCAATCCGGCCAACGTACTCGGCAAACTCGCCGTCCTTGGGCCGCTCGAGGCCACCCACGCCCGAGGCAGAGGCCCATGCTGGACAACCAAAAAAAACAAATTCAACCTTCAAGCCGCGGGCCCGGCAGGCATCGACTGCCTGCTCGATGGTCTGGAGGTAAGCCGACTGATGCGTCGCGTAGTTGGTGTCGGCCACAGTCGGCTCGGCAGCGTTCCAAGCCACCCAGAACTGGGCATAGCTGCTGTCCGCGGCAATCACCGGCCGCGCGGCATCAAAGGCATTGTTCTGCGGCCGACCGACAAAGGGCTGCCAGCGGACGCCAATCTGCAGGTGGTCGGTGGTCCAGGCATAGTCGGCTTCCTGTCCTGCTGTCGCAGTGGTAGCCGGCACGGCGGCCTCGGCAGGATTTTTCGCAAAGGCGGCGCAGCTGCCTGACCAAGAAATCAGGGAACAACACACAATCACCAGCAGGCGAAGCGGAAGCAGCGTCATCAAAGTCTCCACGGAAGCGAGGCAAACACCGGCCGACAAAGACTGACGATCGGCCAGCTGCCATTCAACCGCCACAGCCCGCTGGCCTCTATCGTGTCTCTACCTGATAAAGCAATTTGACTGGCCATTCTCCTCAGCCTGCCAGCCGGCCCAGCTGCAGCCCGGCGACTACTGCCAGCAGGGCAGTGATTGTCGTGCCGATCACATTGGCAGCCGCCGCCAGCATCCTGCCCTGCTCAACCAGGGCAACCGACTGGAAGGCAAAGCTTGAATAGGTGGTAAAGCCACCCAGAAAACCGACCAGTAGCACCGTCTCAAGCCCTGTCGGCAAGGCGAAGCGGCCTCTGCCAATAGCCGTGATCAGCCCGAACACGAAGCCACCGAACACATTCACCGCAAAAGTACCCCAGGGAAAGTTGCGGTCACAACACCGCAGCGCCAGTTCCGCCACCCCTGCCCGGGCCAGCGTGCCGAGGCCGCCAGCTACCGCCAGGCCAAACAGATGAGACCACGACATTCTTTCTGTCCTTTTTCTGAATCCACTGGAAATGTTCGGCCACCACACCGAACAATTTCTTTCAGTCGATTTCGCACCCACAACTGTTGGGCGTTGCACCTGTTCTTGTCCGACGTGTGAAGCTGTGGTGACGCCCGGGCTGCGAATGCCAGCATACCGGCTGCTGGAGGATCATCGATGCCTGAACCACCGAAGCTGCCGCAGCCGCCCCTGTTGCCGCTGTTCGATGCTGCACGCAGGGTGACGCTGCGGGAACTCTGGCACGACCTGCTTGCCGGTGTTGCGCTGGCCACCTTTGTCATCCCCGCGGGCATGGGCTATGCCGTTGCCTCAGGACTGCCGCCAGTGCACGGCCTCTACGCCAGCATCGCAGCCCTGCTGGGTTATGCCCTGTTCGGCCCCAGTCGGCGGATGGTTCTAGGCCCCGACTCATCCCTGACCGCTCTAGTGGCCATCGCCGTGGCAACGCCACCAGCCGAGCCGCCGGTACTGGTCGCGCGGGCAGCGGTGTTGGCAATCCTTTCCGGCGGCATCTGCCTGCTTGCCGGAATCATCCGGGCGGGGTTTCTCACCAACCTGATCTCACTGCCGGTTCGCCTCGGTTATCTCAATGGGCTCGCGGTGACGCTGATTGTGAGCCAGCTATCTCCGTTGTTCGGCTGCACCAGCGGCAGTGGAGATCACCCGGGGCATGATTTTCTTTGGGAACTTCAAACCTTTGCGACCGCGGTCACCCGTGGCCAGCTTGTGCCAACCGCAGCGGCCATCGGCGTTGGCTGCCTGCTGGTCATCCTGGTGCTGCGGCGGTGGCTGCCGACTGCGCCGAGTGTGCTCATGGCGGTAGTCGGTGGGGCCGCTGCAGCCTGGGCCCTGCAGGCAATTGGCTGGCCTGCGCCAGAACTTCTACAAAGTGTTCCCACCGGGCTGCCGGTCTTTCAGTTTCCTATGCTTCCCTGGCAGGACGTCAGCCGACTGCTGCCCGCGGCCGCGGCGATTGCGGTTGTCGCGGCTGCCGACACGGCCGTGCTGTCGCGGGCACTCAACGACACGGTTGCTGGCGTGCCGCGGCCCAACCAAGAGCTGGCCGCAGTCGGCCTGTCGAATCTTGTCGCCGGTCTCATGCAGGGCTTTCCGGTCAGTTCCAGCTCCACCCGAACGCCGGTTGCCATGACCGCCGGTAGCCGCTCGCAGTTGACCGGCCTGGTGGCCGCGGGCTGCGTCGGCCTGCTGCTCATCGCCGCTCCCCACGCACTGGTGCTGATTCCGAAGGCAGCCCTCGCCGCGGTTGTCATCGCCGCAGCCGGCAGCCTGCTCGACCTCTCGGGCCTGGCCCGGCTGGCCCGGCAGCGGTTCGGTGAGTTTGCCGTCTCGATCGTCTGTCTTGCCGGGGTCATTTTCGTAGGCGTTGTCCCGGGCATCGGACTGGCCGTTCTGCTGGCCGTTGGTGAGTTTGTCTGGCGGGCCTGGCAGCCCTACTCGGCCGTGCTGGGCCGGCTACCTGGCCGGAAGGGCTATCACGACATCAGCCGGCACCCCGAGGCCCATCAGGTTCCCGGCCTCGTACTCTTCCGCTGGGACTCACCACTGTTCTTTGCCAACGCTGAGATCTTCCGCAGTCGCCTGCTTGCCGCGGTCGCGGTGGCCAAGAAACCAGCACGCCGAATCGTGGTTGCGGCCGAGCCGGTCACCGACATCGACGTCACTGCGGCCGACATGCTGCAAGACCTGAAGGCCCACCTAGCCAACCGCGGCATC
>Ga0114919_10004168_pt1 | contig 11620 bp, 9 predicted proteins | sample BlataG_FD_88682 | JGI IMG/M metagenome (GOLD analysis project Ga0114919, IMG submission 88682) | Deep subsurface microbial communities from Black Sea to uncover new lineages of life (NeLLi) - Black_00105 metaG | ecosystem: Environmental > Aquatic > Marine > Oceanic > Sediment | place: Atlantic...
TAATTCTAACAGTTGTAACTCTCTCAATTGTTGCATCTCTATCACTTACACTTACAGGTTGTCCTCCTGCAGCACCTACAGAGGAAGCTACTGAGGTAGAAGAAACTACTAAAGAAGAGGAAGAAGTAGAGGAAGTAGAAGAAAAAGAATCTACAGAAAAAACAATCGAGATAGAAAAAAATTTGGAGGGAATGAGTATTGGTGCTGCATTTCTAACCACAGCAAATGATTATACGAGAATAGAATTAGAAGCCATTCGAATAAAAATCGAAGAACAAGGTGGTAATTTAATAGTAGCAGATGCAATGGGAGATTGGCAAACTCATAGTAATAATGTTGAAAATTTTATCGAACAAGGAGTAAATGGGATAATTATTCAACCTGGAGCAGCACCATTAGTACAACCACTTGCTGAAAAAGCATATGATAAGGGGATTTTCGTTGTTACGACTAATATGGAATTTTGCTCAGAAAAGATTTCGACAGCAGTAATACCAAATCATTTTCTAATGGGGGTAGAGATTGCATCTCAGATGATTAGAAATATGGATATTACATATCAGGGTGAAGTTTATGTTCTCTTAGCGACAGGAATATTTGATTTTGAAGAAAGATATAAGGGTATAGAATCAGTTCTTTCAAATTTTACTGGCATAGAAATAAAAAGAATGAATGTTCCTGAGGACCCAACTTCAGTGATTTCAGAAACAATGAATAAAATGCAAAGTTTGCTTCAAGCTGATAGTGATAATAAAATAAAAGCTATATATGGAACAGCTGACTTTTTTGCTATCGGTCCTTATCAAGCAGTATTAGATTCTGGAAGAGAAGATATAAAAGTTTATGGGTCGGATGGTGATCCTATTGCTTTAAAAGCTATCCTTAGTGACGAAGATATTTGGATGGCAACTTCGCTAAGAATTCCCAGCCAAGATGGTTTGATTGCTGCAGAAAATTTGATAAAGGCTATTATTGGTGAGGAAACTCCATTGATTGCTGAGTCTCTATTCTACACAGTAACAGATTGGGATATCGTACAAAGAGTAGAATCATTATATGGTAAAGATTATTTAGAAGAGGTTTTAGAAAAAGAGTGAAAACTAATGATAATAAGACCTCTACTTCGACAAATTTACTAAATAATATATTGGTAGAAATAAAGGGTGTTACAAAAAAATTCCCAGGAGTCATTGCTTTAAAAGATGTAAATTTCTCTGTTAAAAAATCTGAAGTTCATGCTCTTATAGGGGAAAATGGTTCAGGAAAATCAACATTAATTAAGACATTAACAGGTTTGTATTATCCAGTTGATAATGGCAAATTTTACTGGGAAGGAAAAGAGATCATAATTAAGAAACCAAAGGTTGCGCAGGATATTGGGATAAGTTGTATCTATCAAGAAAGACAGCTAATACCCTTTTTTAATATTACTTCTAATATATTTTTAGGTAGAGAAATAGTCAAAAACCATATAATAGATAAAAGAACAATGTACAAAAATACTCAAGAGCTACTAAAATTAGTAGCTCTTGAGTGTAATCCAAATGATAGTATACATGATTTGAATTTAAATCAGAAACTAAAAGTCGAAATTGCTAAAGGTTTAGCAAAAAATCCAAAGTTATTAATCTTAGATGAACCTACAGCAATTTTGAGTTATAAGGAAGTTGAAGATTTATTTAATATTATTAAAGAATTAACTACAAAAGGGATATCAATAATTTATGTATCACATAGGTTAGATGAAATTTATAAAATAGCAGATAGGGTTAGTATATTAAGAGATGGAAAAATGATTGGAACCTATAATATCTTTGAAGTTACTAAAGAACAAATAGTACAGAAAATGACTGGTGGAAAGAAGATTATTCAAAAAGTACCTAAATTTAAAAACAAAGAAAATCCCATACTGCATGTATCAAATATATCTAAAAATAATTTATTGAAAGGTATTAGTTTTAAATTATTTGAAGGTGAAATTCTTGGAATAGCTGGTCTTGTTGGTTCGGGTTCAGAAGAGGTAGGAAATATTATTTTTGGTATAGAAGAAATAAATGAAGATGGGAAAATTCATTTATATAATAAAGAGCTTAAAATTAATTCAACGAGTAAAGCACTTAAGAATAAAATAGCGTTACTTCCAAAAGATAGAAGAGAAGATGGTATTTTTCTAAATATGTCAGTTGGAAATAATATAACATTGGCTAATTTAAAAGTAGTTTCAAAAGGAGGATTTATTAACCATTTTCTTGAGAGAAGAATTGTTAAAAAATTTATAGACTTGTTGCTGATAAAAACTAGTGGACTTTTACAAAGGGTTAAATACCTAAGTGGAGGTAATCAGCAGAAAGTGGTAATTGCCAAATGGTTAAATAGTAATGCAAAAGTGTTTATATTAATTGAACCGACTCATGGAATTGATGTCGGAGCTAAATCTGAAATATTTAATTTAATTCAAAAATTAGCTATTGAAGGAAAAAGTATTATTATTATTTCTTCAGAGATTGAGGAATTAGTTAAAAATTGTAATAGAATACTTGTAATGTATAAAGGGAAAATAGTCACAGAGTTTAATCAAAAAGATGCCACAATTGAGAAAGTTTTATTATATTCAATGGGTGGTAATGAAGATTAAGGAGATTTTTTGAAGTTTAGAGTAAATAAAAAACAAATAATTGATTATATTATAAGGTATGGTGTTTTAGTTATCTTTATTATTATGGTATTATTTTTTGCCTTACAGTCCCAGTCGTTTGTAAAACCATCAAATTGGATGAATATTTTAAAACATTCAGTACCTATCTCTTTAATTTCCTTAGGTCTTACTTTTTCGATGCTTGTTGGAGGCTTGGATATGTCAATTGGCGCTATTTATAGCTTTTCTGCTGTAATTTGTTCAGGCTTGATTGTAGCTGGGATGCCTATAATATTAGCTATAATATCTACTATTATTGTTGGTTTATTTTTTGGTTTGTTTAATGGTTTTGCCGCTGTCATATTAAAAATACCAGCTTTTATAGCGACGCTTTCAACAATGTTCATAATTATAGGTTTACAATCACTATATACTCATGGAGAAAGAATAGATATAAATAGTGATACATATTTTAGCTTTATTGGCAGAGGTTACTTAGGAAGATTTTTAGCATTTTCAGTAATCATTCTTTTATTATCAATTTGTTTTGCATATTTTTTTACGAAGAATATTAAAACTGGAATTTATATTTATGCTACAGGATTTAATTTAAATGCAGCTATCATTGCTGGTATATCTACAAATTTAATAAAAATTATAGCATTTATAATTTGCGGAGGGTTCTGCGCTTTAGCTGGTATAATACAGGCTTCAAATCTTTCGGGAGCATCAGCTTCAAGTGCAGGTATTAGTTTTATTTTAAATAGCGTAGTTGCAGTTTTCATAGGAGCATCAATGTTCAGGAAAGGAAATCTTAGTATAATTGGTACAATTATAGGTTCTCTTTTTGTAGCGGTTCTTACAAATGGACTGGCTTTTCTTGAAATATCACATTTATCAATTCAAGGAATAAAAGGATTAATTTTAATAATAGTATTGATTTTAAATAGTATTGGAAAAAAGAAATTTAAATATCATATTGGCCAAATGCCTGTATAGAAAAAGAGATTAATGGGGAATTACCTAGAGGATGCAAATAAAAAAAAAGTAATATTTAGAAATAATCTTTTATTTTTTTCAAAAAAGTATGCTTGTCTGATAGGAATATTAATTATATTAATAATATTTTTTGTTGCAATCCCCGGATTTGCAAACATTTCAAATTTAATTTCTATACTTAGGTTAATAAGTGTTTTTACTATTCTCGGAATGGGGGAAGCTATAGTTATGAGTATGAGAGGGGTTGATTTATCTATTGGAACTATGGCTGGTTTTTGTAGTTATCTTTGTGCTACACTTCTTGCTTCAGGGTATAGCATTAGTATGTCCTTGTTTATTACATTAATTATTGGTATTTTAATTGGTTTCTTTAATGCAATTATAATTTCTTGGCTGGATATCAATGCACTAGTTGTAACTTTAGGGACAATGTTTATATTAACGAGTATTGCCATGATAATGAGTAACGGTGGATATTCAATTTATTTATTTGGTATGACAAGTGCTAAAATTAATATTTTTTTAAATTCTGGGAAATACCTAATTGTTGGAATTTTTCCTATTAGTGTCATCGTTATGATATTAGTTAGCATTGTTTCATATTCTCTAATGCAACTTACTATTATAGGAAGATATTTTTATAGTATTGGTGAGAATGTAAAAGCTGCTTACCTATCAGGTATAAAAGTAAAACCATTTTTTGGTCTCAGTTTTTTAATTAGTGGTTTTTTTGCAGCAATAGCTGGTATATTATTAGTTTTAGGTTCAGGTGTAGGAACTCCACCTGGTGGTCCTGGTTATTTATTAGAAGCCTTAGCTATTGCTACATTAAGTACTGCGATATTCGGGGAAGGTGAAATAAATATAAAAGGTGTTTTTGTAGGTGCAATCTTTATAGGAGCCCTTTCAAATGCTCTTGTTTTAATTGGTATTGATCCAGGATATGAATTTTTATTTAAAGGTTTAATTATTCTTATTGGTATGGCTCTTGGTACTTTATTTAAAAAAGAAAGTAAATAGAAAAAGTATCAAAATACAAGCAGATGAATATATAAAAGATATTTTTTATAAGGAGAGATATTATGAAAATGCAAATGAAGGACAAAGTCTTTGTTAATCTTTTCTTTCACAATGAAGATTTTGTAAATGTAAAAGAATCTGTAAAGGCTATAGAAAGGGAAATAAATGTTTTAGATAAATATAAAATAAAAGGTGATTTATGGTTTACAGGTTTAACTGCAGAAAATATATTAAAAAGAAATTCTAGTATTATTGAAAAAATTAAAATAAACGATGTTGTAATAGGATATCATGGAGACTTGCATTGTCCATTTCCAACTCCTATTAAAAGAATTTCTGGACTGGATTGGGATAGGAGTATTAGTGAAATCGAAAAATGGGAAACTTCAAAGTTGGATCCTATTTCTGGAAATCTTGATTTATCAAATGAGGGTGGACTAAAGATAGTAAAATCGATATTTGATAAAAACCCAATAATTTCGGCAGCTCCAGTTTTGGGAGGAGCTCCTGCATGTTTTGTACATAAAAATTTAGGCATAAAAATGATAATAAGTCCTCCAGGATATAAAGACGAACACTCAGTTTACTGGTTTATGGGGATGTTAACTTATCCAAAGTCTAAAGATTTTTGGGGCGCGGTTCATATAAAATACAAACATGGAGGATTGCCAAAAGATCCAAATCCTTTTTTATCAAAAACTGCTAATTTACTAGATTATTTTAAATATATAACGTCATTTAAAAGAGGAAAACCATTTAATTTTATTTCAATTCCTATGCATGATTACGATTTTTATTGTCCTCACGGGTGGACAGAATATGATTCTTGTGTAATACCTCAAAGTTGGGCTCAATGCTATGGAATGAGAGAGGTTAATCCTCCCAAGCTTTATAAACCTGTCATTTTGAGTGATAAAGAACAAAATGAAATTTTGAAGGAATTCGAAAGTCTTATTAAGTTATGCGCGAATGATAATAGTATTCAAATTGTTACTGCTGAAGATCTTTGCAATATGATTTGTTCCAAAAAAACTAATATGGTCTTAACAAATAAACGAATAGATCAAGCTGTCACTTTATTATTAGAAAATTGGGAACAATCACCTCCTAAATATATTTCTTTAGACAGTAGATATTTCCTTTCATTATGTGATATTTTTCAAGGGATCGTTTTTTCTCTGAAATATTATATCAAGCATAAAAAATTACCCTCAAGAGTTGGAATTAAAGATATTCTAGGCCCCACAGATGTTCCTTATCATTTAGGTTTCCCTTCTTTTCGTCCAGCAAAGCAGGTAGATTGGCTTCCACCTACAAATTTAACTAGCTACAAAATAGGAGAGAGAATTATAAGACCTCCAAGATTAGTAAAGTTAAATAAATTATTAGATGTTATAAGAAATATACAAATAAATAATAAGGTTCAAGGAATTATAAAATTTGATGATATAGGAAATATAAATAGTGCAGAGTTTTTATATCTTGCAGCTCAAGCCTATAATAAATTGTCAAATGGTTCTAACAGTAATGAGCTTTTTTTTGAAGAATGTTATGTTGTACCACAGGATGTTTTGGAAAATTACTTTATAGCCTGTTTAGATAGTACACAAAAATGGTATGTTCAATTACAATCCTGGACAATGAAGCCGGCTTTATTTAAATGAATTTAAAAATAGCAACTGTAATTATAGAGTTGATTTTGATGGGACTAAATTTGAGATAGGAAGTTAAACTTTTAAAGTAATCTTCAGATACTGCTTTGGACATGGGTTTTATTAGGTAGCTGCATTTTTCTTACTGGGTGATTTCTGTTAATTCGTTTTCTTCATGGAAGTTTAAATAACTTCTAAAAATTGATATTAATTTATATAGGATAATTAGGGATAAGTTCTTGGTTTCTTTTATATGATAAATGTAGTAGCTTATGTGAGTATTTCTGACTATCTTCCACATCTTCTAGATGAAATAGAAGCTTCTCAAGTCGCTGTTTGGTTCTCTTTACTGAAAAGACATCTAAGGTATTAAAAGAAAAACAAAGTAAAACACCCACCAAAAAGAAAAAGCACAAACGCTATTGGAAAAACAGTGCCTCGTCCTATAGCGGAGCTGACAGAATAAAAATATCTCACAAAACCTTAAAGTCTAAAGACAGATGCCCTGTCTGCAAAAAGGGCAAGGTTTACGATATGGCCAGTCCTGCCCTGATTTTGCGAATAACCGGTCAGGCTCCGTTGTCTGCTAAAGTGTATCAATTACAGAAACTTCGCTGCAATCTTTGCGGCCAGGTTTTTACTGCTAAAGCGCCTGAAACATTTGGTGATGAAAAATATGACAGCGCTTCAGGAGCCATGATAGCCCTGCTAAGATATGGAAGCGGGCTGCCATTCAACCGACTGGCCCAGCTCCAGGCAAGCCTATAAGTTCCACTTCCACCATCAATCTAGTGGGAAATTGTAGAGTCAGTTGCTGATAAGATACATCCTGTCTACAGAGAACTTATTCGCAAGGCCGCCCAGGGTGATTTTATATATAATGATGATAGGGTAATGAAAATTTTAGACCAGATGAATTTACGAGATGAAGATAGAGCAGACTGCAGTGGCATGTTTACATCAGGCTTTATGTCAATAGCTGATAATATCAGGATTGCCCTGTTTTTAACCGGACATAATCATGCAGGAGAAAACATGGCAGATATCCTGACAAAAAGAAGTGCTGCCCTGGGTCCTCCTATCCAGATGTGTGACGGCTTAAGTCGCAACACGGCCAAAGATTTTAAGGTTATCTTAGCCAACTGCCTTACCCATTGGAGGTGAAAATTTGTTGAATTGGATAGAAGCTTTCCTAAAGAATACACGTACGTGCTCAAAACCTTGGAGAAAGTATATGAAGATGATGCATATACAAAAGAAAAGCATATGAGCCCAGAGCAGAGGCTTAAACATCATCAGGAAAATAGCCGGAAATTAATGGAGGATCTTAAAACCTGGTTAGCCGCCCAGTTGGATGATAAAAAAACTGAGCCCAATTCAGGTTTAGTGCAAGCAATCTCTTATATGCTAGCGCACTGGAAAGAGCTGACACTGTTTTTGCGTGTACCCAAAGCTAAAATGGACAACAATTTATGTGAGCGAGCACTTAAAAAAGCTATACTCCACAGGAAAAACTCATTTTTTTACAAGACCTGCCATGGTGCCTACATTGGCGATCTTTTCATGAGTCTTATTCATACCTGCAGTCTTTGTAATGCCAATCCCTTTAAATATCTTAAAACCCTCCAGCAACATTCTTATTCAGTTACTAAAAATCCTGAAAAATGGATGCCATGGAATTATGAAGAAACACTACGTTCTGCAACTGAATAATCTAACCAAATCTTAAAAATTACTCAAAACAATATGTGGCCAATTTATTACTGCTAGTTTTTTATATTTTTATGACGTCTGAAAAAATCTTATTTTATGCAGGCTTGCCGAAGGGACACGGTTTAAACTAATAATTGCAGTAAAGGGATTCAACCTTATAGTGATACCTGGCTATCTACAGAGCAACTTGAGCAACTTTATATTTGGATTGATAAATTTCAGAACTTCGAAGCCCCCACTCCCACAAGTGCTTTCGTCGAAAAACTTATTTTTTTAGGAATAGGTAAACAAATACCAACAAAAGATGTTAAAGCAGAGATATTAAAATGGATAAACGAAATCTATTTGTCAATTAAAGAAGATATCTTAAAGAATGAAACTGAAATGGGGAAGACAGCTTATATTTATGATGGAAACATTTGGTTTAAAGATTTGCCCAATGGTGAGAAAAAACAACTAACTACAGATGGAAATAATCACAGTCCTCGCTGGTCACCATCTGGTAAATATTTAGCTTATTTTAAGGATCATCAACTTTTCGTGATGAAATATTCAACTGGTGAAACCAAAATATTAGAAAATACTAAGCTTGAATCTAATTCTGAAGTTAAAAATTTCGCTTGGTCACCAGTAGAGGATATCTTAGCATACACAACACGTAGATGAGTTCCCTGTCTAGTTTAAAGATAGTAAATATATTCTCTTTGCTCGAACGGATAATGAAGGCAAAGCATCAATTTGGTTAATTTCTGTAGAAGGAGGCAAACCACAGCAAGTCGTAGAAGAACTTACATTTTTTTGTCGTGAGTGGTTTGGATACTATGGCCATATTATGTGGAATGATTATTTTGATTGGTGGATGGGAAAATAAAAATACCTGTTAAACCGAATATTTATATAAAATTAACTATTGGAATAAATATTTTTAAATTAAAATTATTATTTGAAAATTTGAATAGGTCATTAAAATACCTGATAATTTAATATTTTATCAAGAAAATACATGGTGAGGGACTTTTTTGTATATTTTTAATTAATTACAATTGTTTTAATTCTTTGCAGTCATTAAAAAGTAAAAATATTCAAATTTGTTTATTAAATAATTCAATTATCTTAATATAAATAATCTATTTTAATATCATATTCTATATAGAAATACATTTTTATATATTTTTTGAATAAAAAAACAAAAAAATGCCAAAGAGAGATATAAGAAAAAGTTTGAAAAGAAGAAGACCATTAAAACATTGGGAAATAAGAGAGAAACAAAAAGGCAAAAAAGGTATAAAAATCCCTAAAAAGAAATAGAGAAGTTATTTTAAAGTGAATTTTTTAATAATTTTTTTAATAATATTTTAATATTTCTAATGTTATTAATAAAATACTAAATACATACAAATTTTTCATTAGTAATAGAAATAAGTCAGGGAATAAGTAAAATTATAATCAAGTTTACATAATATACATTATCGGAACTTACTTTAAAAATATATTTATCAGGTTAAATATAAGATTTATATATTAACAAATATCTTGATATCTACACCATAGACATAGTCCGCTATTTCTCTTAGGAAATATATTTTCTTTTTTAATTTTATTAATTTTATCTACTAATAAATGAATAATTTCATTTGTCCATTGTTTCTTAAAAATCTTTTGTTCATCTTTTCCAAATAAATATTTGGAATGAATTATAACTCTATCCAAATGATAATTATCCATAGTCCAAATTCCATATGTTTTTATTTGTAGCAAATCGAATCTTCTACTTAAATAATGCATAGATCTTGAAGTTTTATAATCAATTACATGAAAAACATCTTCATTATCTCTAGCTAGTCTATCTATTATTCCTGTAAAATGATACTTGTCTAAAAGTAATAATTTAAATTTATGTTCCAATTTAATTGTATGAAAATTATCTTTTAGATATTCAGGATAATATTTTATCAATAACTCTTTTCCAGATTCTTTGTATTTGTATTTATTTTCACCATTTCTAATAATTCTTATTGAACTATCCCAATTTTCATACCAAGTTTTATTAAAGAAGTCAATTAATTCATTCAAAGATAATCTATGGGGTGAAGAATAAAGATACTCTAATGTATTATGGATAATTTTACCAAAATGTGCTTCTATTACTTGAAACGGTTCAGCAATTTCATCAATATATTTAAACCTATACATTTTAGGACAATTTTCAAACGTTGCGATTTTAGAAATAGAAAATACTCTCTCTTCTTCCATGCTTAAATATTTAAATATGTAAAATTAATTTCATTATCAATTATCTAAGTTAAAATCAACTAATGATCTTCAATTTTTTCCATTTTATTATATTTATATATAAAATCAAACCAACCTACTCAGTAGAGAATTAACTGCTTTAGGCTTTTTAAATATATCTCCAGCATTTATTCTAATTATCATATATCCAGCATTTTCTAAGACCTTGTCACGCACATCATCTCTATTAAACTGTTCTTGTGACCAGTGTTGCCTACCATCTACTTCTAAATCATATTGAGTACCAAAAGGAGATACTACAAAGAAGTCTAGATTGTAACGACCCTCTTTATATTGTGGAGAATACCATAGTCCCAATTTATCAAGAATCTCTGCTAACTTTTCCTCTGCTGGTGATCTAAAAGAACGCTCACCTTTAAAACTCTTCCTACTTCTTATAGCATATTCTGCAAAGGCTCCAAGAAATCCGCCTGATTTTTGGCACTCTTCTGAATTTCCAAAAACATGAAGAGCACCCCTAGCACGAGTAATTGATACATTCATAAGTTGATCAGTATTGGAAACCCAACGAGCTTTTCGTGGATGTATGCCTTCAGAGACAACAGGGGAATAAAATACTAAATCAGCTTCATCACCCTGAAACCTGTGAGCTGTACCGACTCTAATTCTGTCTTTTAACTTTTCAAACCAGGGGAGTTTTAATATAGCTTTCTCAATTCGCTCCATTTGGAGACGAAATGGAGTAACAATTCCAATGGTAAGTTTTGTGTGACTTAGTAATCCAGAATGAAACCACAGAGCAAGTGTTTTAACAATTTCCTTTATTTCCTCTTCATTATAAGCACTACGAAAAGTATAGGGAACTTTGCCCTTTACATCGTGCCAGAATAAGCCAAGATCTAGTTTACCAAGGCGCTGTGATAGCCATGGAATTTTGGTTCTTAATATAAGTGAACTAGAGTAGAATGTGCGATTAGAAAAGTCAATAATCTCAGGATGCGAGCGGTAGTGCTCAGAAAGAAATATTGGATCTCTACCTGTACGAACTATCGCCCTTTCACCAGCATCATAAAGAGAGTTAGATATGTAAGACAAATCAGATAGAAGTGGAATAGATTCAGTAGCTTCGGCAATTTGAGCTTCTTGATTCAGACTTAAAGTACTGATATGTCTTAGCTGATGTGGGTCACCTATAATAACTGATCGCTTGGCTCGGAACAAAATAGGAAGTGCAGATGCAATATCACATTGACTTGCTTCGTCTATCACTACTAAATCAAAAAGATTTTCAGTTAGAGGTAATGCCCGCCTAGCAGAAAGATTTGTTACAATCCATACTGGAAAAAAA
>Ga0114919_10004169_pt1 | contig 11619 bp, 8 predicted proteins | sample BlataG_FD_88682 | JGI IMG/M metagenome (GOLD analysis project Ga0114919, IMG submission 88682) | Deep subsurface microbial communities from Black Sea to uncover new lineages of life (NeLLi) - Black_00105 metaG | ecosystem: Environmental > Aquatic > Marine > Oceanic > Sediment | place: Atlantic...
ACGGAAATTCACTGAGCCGTCTATCCCCGCAGCATGGGCAAGGCCTTCCCTCCGGGCCTTGCCCCCTTTTTTGCGCCTGCCTCAATACCACCACGCCACTTGCCCCTTCACGCGGGGCGGCCTCCTGACCTCACCGGGCAAGAAGGTCTGTGCCTGAACTATCGCAGCAGGACCGGAGACCCACCGCGCAGAGAAGTTCTGCAAGTGGCGTTGTGGTTTTCATCCGACCAACCCCTTCTTCTAGACTGATGGAACCAACGCCCCCCGCCGCGCGTCTAAGGGGGTGGAAGCCCACTGTTCCAGGAGGAGGATGATGCGATGATGCGGACAAGGGGTGTGAAACTGGCCGCCGGTTTGGTCCTTGTGGCGGCGATAGGTAGCCAGGCGCAGGGGGCAGGCCTCCTCATGCCGAAAGACGAAAGCCTGCCACCGCTCGCCGTCAAGTATCTTCGCGTCGATGCCGCCATCGACAACCAGGTCGCGACGACCCGCGTCGTCCAGGAGTTCCAGAACTCGACCGACGCGGACCTGGAGTGCACGTACATCTTTCCGCTGCCGAAGGGGGCCGCCGTGCGCGACTTCGCCATGTACATCGGCGGCAAGCGCGTGAAAGGCGAACTCCTGGAAAAGGAAAAGGCCCGTAAGGTATACGAGGAAATCGTCCGGCGGATGAAGGACCCCGGCCTCTTGGAGTACATGGACGGGACGCTGCTGAGGTTGCGCATCTATCCGGTCCCCGCCCGGGGGACGCAGAAGGTGGAACTTGAGTACACCGAGGTCGTGCCGCTGGATGACGGCCTGGCGGAATACGTGTTTCCGCTCCGCACGGGCGAAAAGGCGTCGCGGACGCTCGAGGATTTCACGGTGGCGGTCCGCATCAAAAGCGCGACGCCCATCAAGAGCGTTTATAGCCCGACGCACGAGGTGGGCGTCTCCCGGCCGAGCGACCATGAAGCCGTCGCCGGCGTGGAGACGCGCGAGGCCGTCCTGGACCGCGACTTTCACCTGTTTTACACGCTCAGCAAGAAGGCTTTCGGGCTGCACCTGATGACTTACCGGCCGAACCCGGACGAGCCGGGCCTGTTCCTCATTCTCATCAGCCCTGCGGCCGAACTCGACGCCCGCCGCCGCGTGCCGCGCGACGTCGCCTTCGTGCTCGACACCTCCGGCTCGATGAAGGGCGAAAAGATTGAGCAGGCAAAGAAGGCGCTCGCATTCTGCATCGGGAAACTCGCCTCCGACGACCGGTTCGCCATCGTGCAGTTCTCGACGACGGCGCAGCAGTACGCCGACGGGTGGACGGACGCGAACGCGGCGAACAAGGAGAAGGCTTGCGCGTGGATCGACGGGTTTGAAGCCGGCGGTGGGACAAACATCGGCGAGGCGCTTCAGAAGGCCTTTAACCAGCCGAAGGAACTCCGGGACAGAAAACAGGTGCGGCTCGCAACGGTCATGTTCCTGACCGACGGCCAGCCCACCGTCAGCGTCACCGATCCGGAGGCCCTGATCAAACTCATCAAGGAACAGAACAAGCGCAACTTCCGGCTTTTCACGTTCGGCGTCGGCGACGACGTCAACACGCACCTTCTGGATCGGATGAGCGACGAGACGGGTGGCCTGCCGGAATACGTGCGGCCGGGTGAAGCGATTGACGGAAAGGTCACGCGCCTGTTCTCGAAGATGAGCCACCCTGTCCTGACGGGCCTGGCGCTGGAAATCCCGGGCGTCAAGGGCCTTGAGATCTATCCGCCGCAGTTGCCGGACCTCTTTCACGGGTCCCAGGTGGTGCTGGCCGGGTCGTATGAGGGGGCGGGCGATTCGGTTGTTCGCCTGCGCGGCCGCGTCGGCGAAAAGGAGAGGGAGTTTGTTTACGAAGGAACGTTTCCGAAGCAAACGGTGGAGCGCCCGTTCATCGGGCCGGTTTACGCCCACCGAAAGATCGGATACCTGCTCGATCAGATCCGCCTGCACGGCGAGAACAAGGAACTGAAGGACGAGGTCATCCGCCTCTCCCTCGCCTACGGCATCGAGACGCCGTACACCAGTTACCTGGTCCTGGAGAACGAGGAACAGTACCGGCGGTACGGCGTGGCGGTGACGACGGCAAGGCCCGGCGGTCGCAGCCCGGTGCCCGTGATGGAACCGAAGGCCGCGGCGGAACAGCGAAGCAAGGCGGCCGACCGACTCGAAAGAGAGTTCGGCGCGCTGGGCCGCCCGCCCGCGCCCGAAGGCGCCAGCCCCGCCGAAGTCCCATCGTCAACCGCCCCGACGCACATCGGGGTCAGCGGACTGCGAGCCGACGCGGACGCCTTCAAGGAAGAACAAACCGGCAAGCGTGCCGTGGAGATCGCCCAGGAGATTCAGCGCTTGCGGCAAGCGGAAAATTTCGCTCGCGACATGCGAGGCGCCCAGAACGTCCAGCAGCGCGGCAAGCAGCAGTTGGTCAACTATCGCGGCGTGTGGGTGGATGAGCGGTTCGGCGGCACCGAACGGGTGACGAAGGTCCGATGGGGTTCGAACGCCTACTTCCGCCTGGCCCGTGAGAGGCCGGACCTGCGCGACATCTTCACCCTCGGCCAGCAGGTGGTCGTCGTCACGGCCCGGAACCAGGCCCTCCTGGTTGATATCGAAGCGGGGCTCGAGGAGTTGAGCGACGCTCACGTGAAGGAACTTTTCACAGACCTCGAACCGGAGGAACCAGACAAGAACGAAAACGGCTCGCCCGCAATGGAGTCCACGGGATCTTCTTCCCTCCTGGACTTCCATCGGCACATGCGAACCGGTTAAGCACCAAGTTGACAAGGTAGCGCTAGGCGGTTGTCTCACAGAAAAGAGCAAACAGCGTGACGGCGGCGGCCCGCTCGACGCGGACCGTGACCTCTTCGCCCCTAAGCCCGGGCGGACCGTCGAAAACGACGAGGCGATGGCACCGCGTCCGGCCGCGCCACTGAATCCATCCGGCATGAGTGCGGCGCTGCTGCCCGTCGGCGTTCAAATGGGGGCGCGGACTGGGGCCCTCCACCAACACCTCGACCTCGCGGCCGACGAGCCTTTGGTTCTCCTCGGCGGCAACCTGCGAGACGACGTTCAGGAGTTCCTGATTGCGGCGGCGTTTTTCCTCCGGCGGCACATCGTCCACATACCGCCGCGCTGCCGTCGTGCCCGGACGCGGGGAGTATTTGAACACGAAGCACTGGGCGAAGCGCGCCCGACGGACCAGGTCCAGGGTCGCCTCGAAATCCGCCTCCGATTCCCCGGGAAACCCGACGATAAAGTCCGACGCCACAGCCACCTCCGGCGCCGCTTCCCGGACCATCGCCAGTCGGTCCAAGTAGTCGGCGGCGGTGTAACCCCGGTTCATCCGCGCAAGGACCGCGTCCGACCCCGACTGGGCCGGCATGTGAAGGTGCGGACAGACCGCCGGCACGTCGCGAAAGACCGAGGCGAGGCGCGGCGTCAGGGCCGTCGGATGGCTTGTGATGAAGCGAAGACGCGTCAGGCCGGGCGTCGCGGCGACCTCCGCGAGCAAATCGGCAAGGTCCCACATGTGCCCACCGTCTTCCCCGGCGTAACGGTTCACGGCCTGGCCCAGAAGCATCACTTCCCGGACCCCGCCGTCCACCAGGCGGCGCACCTCTTCGGTAACGGCCCGCGGCGGCCGGCTGCGCTCGGGTCCCCGCACATACGGCACGACGCAATACGAGCAAAACATGTCGCAGCCCCGCGTCGCCCGCACGAACGCCCGTCGGTCGCTGCGTTCGCCCTCGCGGCCGCGGACCTCAATCCCGTCCAGGCGCGAATCGGCCGGGCCGAACGCCTCCGCGCCGGCCTCACCGCGCCGCGGGTCGAGCGCCCGGGCGCGCCGGCCTGCGCGGGCCTGGTCGATGAGCGCCGGCAACTCCGCCAGCCGCCCGGGCCCGCAGACCACGTCGGCCAGCGGCGCCCGCTCCCAAACGCGCTCGCCGTACTGCTGCGCGGTGCAGCCAAGCAGACCGATTACCAGGTCCGGCTCGCGCTGCTTGCGGGCCGCCAGCGCCCCGATGTTTGAGAAGACGCGGTCCTCGGCGTGGGCCCGGACGCTGCAGGTGAGAAACAGCAGGACGTTGGCGGCCCCGGGGTCCTCGACCACCTCGGCCCCGGCGGCGCGCAAAATGGCCCTCACCAACTCCGCGTCGAGCCGGTTCATCTGGCAACCGTAGGCCGTGATATGGACGCGCGCCGGTTCCATGTGGATGGGCCATTATAGGCAATCCCGGGCGGTGGTTTCAAACCGCAAAGAACGCACCGTCCCTGTTCGATGGACCCCTGACGGGGTCCCTGTTCGATGAACTCCTCGCCGGGAGCGCAAAGAATGGGCTAAGGGTGAACGGCAGGAGGGCGCGAAGCGGTGGAAATCACTCGGAGGATGTTTTCCCGGCTGCCTGGGCCTTGGCCTTGGCGCGGAGTTCCCGGAACCTTCTCTGCAGGAGCGGGTCCTTCCCACCGAGCGGCGGGTTCAGGATCTCGAGCGCGTCCAGGCCTTCCCAGACCTCTTTTCGTTCGCCGAGATGGTAGCGGCAATCAAAGACCTCGTAGCGGTACTCCCACAGCCGCTCCTGGTCCGCCCTGCGGCCCTTGACCTCCTCCAGTTCGAGCATGATCCGCCACAGTTCCACGGCCCGCTCGAAGTGCTGTTTGACCTGCTCGGCGCTCGGCGCCTGCGGGCCGAGGCCCTGGTAGCAGCGGGCCATGCCATACACGCAATCGACCTTGACGGGTTCCTGCTCTTCGGGCTTCGGGCCGCCGATCTCCAGGTAGATGCCCAGCGCCCGGCTGTAATCGCCGACGGCGAGGTATAGTTCGGCCAGGTCGTACTGGATGTTTTCGGCCTCGAGTTCCTTGTTCTCGACGTTGCTGGCGGCGAGCCACTCGCGGAGTCGGTTGCCGAGCGCCTCGGCGTCCTTGACCTTCGTTGCGGCCGCGGCCGTTTCCCCGCGCTTGACGAGGCTCCTGACATCGTCGATCATCGCGCGGAACAGGCCGCGCAGCACCGGTCCGACATCCTCCGGCTTCGCGGCGCCGAGGAACTTGTCCAGCACCTGAAGCGCATCGTCGAGCCGGCCCAGTTTTTGGAACACGTCGATGCGCAGTTTCAGAGCGCGCCCGCGCATCTCCTTGCCGAGCGTGAACTTCTTTTCCATCGCATCAAGGACCTGGAGCGCGTCGGCGGGCAACTCCACACCGGGATACATATAAAGGTCGGCAGCGCGGAGGTGCGCCTCTTCGGCCCAATCCAGCAGTTGCTTCTTCTTCTCCTCGCCGACGTCCTCGGCCTGGACGGCGTATGCGGCAAAGTGAATCAGCCCTTGTGCCGCACGGCGGGCGTGGGAAAGAATCAGCGCCCTATCGCCGCTTTTGACGACCTTCTCCAGGAAAAGGTCCACGTCGCACAGCGCCACCCAGTACCGGGCGTCCGGGTAGTTTTCCGAATCCTGCGGGACCTTTTCGAAGTGTCCGATGGCCTCTTCGTATTTCCCGGCCCGATAAAGGACCGTTCCGTAAGTATACCGCTGGGCGGGGTCGGCCTGGAGCCAGTTATCTACGAACCAGGCCAGCGCCTTCTCATAAAGGTCGCGGTTCTCGTCTGTCTTCGCCAACTCATACAGTTCGCCCCGCAGCCCGACGTAGTACTTGGCCGCCTCGGACGCATACTTATATTTTGGATCGGTCTCGGCGACCTTGTGGAACAGTTGAGCCGCCTCCGCCTTGCGTCCCAGTTGATACAGGCACGCCGCCTGGCTGTATAGCGCGGCCACATAGTTCGCGTGCGACTCGCCGACCTTCTCGGCGTAAATTTGGTAAAGCCGCATCGCCTCTTCCAGTTGCTTCGGGTCCTCGGCTTCCCGGGCCTTTTCGTATGTCTTGCGCGCAAGGCTCCACAACGGCAACGGATCCAGATCTTCGGGGTCGGCCTCCTCGCTGACCAGATCCGCAAGGAGAACATCCACGATGCCACCCCAAGGACCTTTGCGATGGCTGACCGTCTCGAAGATTCCGAGGCCTTTATCTTTGAGGGCCTGGTTGTTCTCAGCCTCGCCCTCGAGCAAATATGACTCGGCCTCCAGTAGGGGGAGCGCCAGGCCGCGCAGGTTCTGCTCCAGTTTCGCCTTTCCGAAGAACTCGCGGGCGTTCTCAACGGCCTCCCGGCACTTCTTGTGCTCCCCCCTGCGAAGGTGCGTCAGCGCCTCCTCGAACGCGATGCGAATCTTCAGCGGCTCGGCGGTCTTCGGATCCTCGGCGTGGTTGGACAAGGCATTGGCGGTCGCAAACGCATTAAGGGCCTCCTCGGTCTTGCCCAGTTCCCGATGGGCCAGGCCGATCACCAGGTGCGCGTACCACTTGGCCGCCACCCGGTCCGGCAAATTCGTGTAGCCCTGGAACGCTGTGATGGCGTCGTTCAGGAGGTCCTCGCGCGACCGTTCGCCCTCGTCCGGCTCCCAATCTTCAGGCAGCCCCCACGCATGATAATAGGTGATCCAGGCCGTGTTGTGCTTCGCATCCCGGCGCAGGTCTTTCAACTTGCGCTGAAGTAGATACTTACCTTTATGCTTGGTATCCCGGTCGATTTCCGCGAGCCACTCGGTGATTCCCCGAAGCGCCGTGCGGTACTGCTCTTCGGCCACCTTGAGGAGGCGCGTCGCCTTTTGGCGGTTGCCCGCGCGCCGGTCGGTCACCTCCATCAGGTCCAGATCGTTTCGGAGCCAGTTTTGAAAGATCATCTTGCCCAGGTCGACGCGCCAGTTCAGGATTTGAAGTTTCCGTTCGTCGCGGCTCTCCCACTGGTCGGCGGGAGTCTTCGCCAGGGCCTCCTCGGCTTCGGCGATGGCTTCTTCGTAGAGCCGGCGCGACTTCTCGAACAAGGCGTCGCGTTCGGCCACGGTCTGCGCCAGGGCCGCCTTCTCGGCCCCCAGGGCGGCTTGGGCCGCGAGGCTCCTAGCCGCCACATCCGCCTCCGGGCCCTTCCCCTTCTCGTAGGCCTCCATGAGGCTCTTCAGGCCCCGCTCCTGGAGGCCCCTATAGAACAGGTCGCCCTCCTGGGCTGCGACGGGGGCGGTCGCGGCCAGCACCGCCCACAGGCAAAGCACCCAACAAACTGTCCGTCCGGTTTGCGCCACGTTCGGCCGTCCTCGCCTCTGGCGCCGCCCCGGTGAATAGACGTTGCCGAGAGGCTTTCATCCCGGCTTTTCTTGCCCGGCGACTCCGTATTCTTTCCAGGAGTGGGCCAGCGCTGTCGCGCCCTTCACCCATTGCTTTACGCGGCGGCTCTCCTCGGCGGCGAAGAAGGGCGCCTTCCGGCACGGTTGGGCAGAAATCCACCACGCAAACCGACAAGCGGCGCAGCAGTCCTATCGCGGCACCGCAAAATGGATGTTCGTGAAACGGGCCAGAATCGCCGCATCGAACGCCTTGACCACCCACTTGTGCTTGACCGACATCTGCGGCGCGATCAGGACCGGATGGTCCGGCGCGATCCCGCGACCCTGATAGTCTCTCAGCATGGCCTCAAGCGTATCGAAGTTGTTCCCGAGCACCTGGGTGTCGTTCAGCACGATCACGATCTCGTCCGGCCCGTACGTATCCTCCAGGCCGATTTTGATCCGCTCGATTTTCTTCTGTTCTTTCCCCGCCACTGGGCCGGAGGTTTTCGGCAGATTGGTCGTCAGATAGCCTTCGTGCGCCTGGAAGGTCGGCGTCAGAAGAAAGAAGATCAGCAACTGGAAGATGATGTCAATCATGGGGGTCATCGGCGGTTCCAGTTTGACCTTTTCGCGCTTTCTGCTGATGTTCCGCATAGTGTGTTCTCCCGGAAGCGGTTTTACCTCTCCTCCGGCTCCTCGATTTCGGTCGTAATCCACCACCCCTCGATGCCTGCGCCGCCGGCGCAGAGCATCACGCGGGCGACGTCCTCGTATGGAATATCCGCGTCGGCCCGAAGGATCACGTTCACCTTCCCGCGATCCCCCAACTCCGTTCTCGTCTTCAGATACTGTGTCAGTTCGCTGTTGGCCACTCCCGTGCTGATGTCCGAGGAGATCTCACTGCCCAGGATCTTGACCTTCGAGCCGTCCGGCTCGACCTTGACGATGTTAATCACGACGTTTCGGAATTGGCTGTAATCCATCACCTTGGCGGCTTCGGCAGCGGGCAGCATCACGTCCTCAATCTCCAACTGGACGAACTGACTGATCAGCATGAAGAAGATGATGAGGTTGAAGATGATGTCGATCATCGGCGTCATGTTGAAACTGACGCTGCCGGCTCGTGCCCGAAAAGGTTTCGCCATCGCTCGACTCTCCTCACGCCGGGACGAACTGTCCGCTCGACGCCCGGGCCTTCGCCCGCCGAAGGGCTTCTGCCCGCAGGCGGGTGCGTCTCACTCGCCCGCGCCGGGCTTGAAGTTGGCCAGCAATTCCTCGGCCACCAGCGCCGCTTCCAGCGACAGTTGTTCGACCCGGTTCCGGAAGATCGCATACGCCGCCAACGCCGGAATCGCCACGAAAAGACCGGCAAACGTGGAGAACAGGGCCGTCAGAATGCCGCCCGCCAGGTCTTCCGGGTTCGCCTTGCCGCCCAGCGCCTCAATCTTGCCGAACGCCACCATCATGCCGTAAACCGTCCCGAACAGGCCCAGCATCGGGCTGATGTTGCCGATCAGGTTCAGGTATTCGATCTTGCGGTAGAGGCGGCTGGCTCGCTCCTCGGCGGCGTCCCCCATCGCCTTCTCCATCGCATCGTACCCGTTGGCCGCCTCGACCAGTCCCGCGTGCACCACGCCCGACACAAACGACGGGTCCGCCTGGCAAAACTCCAGCGCCTCGCGGAACCGACGCTCGTCGAACATCGTTTTAATCTGCGCGACCGACAGTTCCGGCAGCAGCACCACACGCCGGATCGTCATGCCGTGCTCGATAATCAGCGCAATCGCCGTCACCGACAGGCCGAAAATGGCCAGAATGTCGAAAAAACCGATCCACGTGTTCCACGTCGCCTCCCACATCATCTCGGCGAACGACCTGTGGACGCGCTGCGCCTCTTCGGCCAGCGCGCTGGCGCTCCCAACCAGCACCACACACGACATCACGCCGAATAGCACCGCCGCTTTTCTACCCATGTCCGTGAACTCCTTCATCCCTGGTTTCCGATGGCCGAACGTTGTTAACCGGCGCCGAGGCGCTTCAGTTCCCGCGCCGCCCGCCGGGCGCCTTGTGTTCCGGCATAATCCCGCTGCGCCTCCTCGTAAACTTTCACGACCTCGTCGGTCGGCAGGTTGGCGGCCTCCATCGCCCGCCCGGCCAGCCACAGCGCCTCCGCCGTCCGCGCCCGGTCCTTGCCCGGATAAAGTATCGGCACGCGCAGAAGGGCAAGCGCCGCCGCCATGTGCATCCCGCGGGCCTCAAACAGGCGCCCCCGGTAATACGCCAACTCGTGCGGCAGGGTGCGCAGGTCGTCCTCCGACGCCTTCAACCGCGCCTCCGCCTCCTCGACCTTGTTACTCTCGAACAGCAGTTCCAGTTGTTTCAGGGTCGCCCACCGGCGGGCCTTGAGGTTCTCGCTCGCCAGAAACGGCTCTAACGACGGCAGCACCTCCTCCGGTTTCCCCTCCAGCAATAGAAGCGCCAGCCGCAGCCGCTCGAGGTCCGCTGCATACGGCTTCTCGCCGGCCTCGGCCAGCGCCGCCTCGACTTTCTTCAGCACCGCCTTGTTGGTGATAGAATCGCCACGTTTGGGCGCCGGCAACTTGAAGCCGGCGACCAGTTCCGGCTGCTCGCGGGCCATCTCCAGGTAGGCGTCCACCGCTTGGCGCAGGCGGCCCGAGTCGGTGTAGAGTTTGAATAGCCGCGACTTAATCAGGGGGTGGAGCCATTGCGGCACACCGGTCCGCAGGAGGTCCTCATAGGCCCGTTCGGCCCGGGCAAACGCCTCCTCCGCCCCCGGACCGCCTGCCAAACCTTTCCCGTAGGCCGCCTCCGCCCTCGCCAGGTCCGGATACTTATCGACCCGGATCTGGGCGATATCCGCCAGGGGAATGTGCCGCTTCACCCCGCGGGACTCAAGGACCAGGCCCGACCCGTCCAGCCCGACGACCGTCCCGCTGTAGCCGATGCCCGCTTTGGTGCGGACCGAATCGGCGCGCGCCGCCACCGCCGCCAGGGCGGCCAGCGCCACCACAGCGACGCCGACTCCGAGTTTACCGAACCAGGGCCTCAAGGTCTCTCTCGGACACAAACTTGTAGTTTCCGTTGTTTTCGTCGGCGATTTGCTTCAGCACCACTTCGCCGATGCGATACAGAAAACCGATCGTGTGGACCGTCACTTGGCCGTCGCTGTTCAGGTCCTTGACCTGCCCTACGATCGCCTTGTCGAACTCGCCGTCGGTCAAGAGGTAAATCAGTTCCGTCCGGCAGGCGAACGCCCGCTCGAGCGCTTTGGAGGGGTCCGTCTCCCCCTCGGCAATGACGTTGTCGACGAACTCGAACGCCATCTCCTTGTTGTGGTCGGTGGCGCTGACGAGCCGGCGCGTCGGCATCTCCAGCGGCGGGCCGGAAGAGTAGAAGATGATGTGGAACTCCTTTTCCTCGCCCAGTTCCCCGATGCTGCGCTTCAGTTCCCATTTGACGTAGTCGATCGAGTCGGTCATGCTGCCGGACCGGTCCACGACATAGACGATTCTGCGGGCCTCTTCCACGTCGCCGCCAGCGCCGAAGAACCCGCGGCCGCCGCTTCCCAGGCCCTCGAAACCGCCCAGTGTATTCCCCCCGCCGCCCACACCGATTACCTCAAGCACATCCATCTGGTGGTCCGCCACGTCCGGAAACGGATTCGTCAAATGATGGACGATGCCGCTCGGCCGGGGCGTCATCTTCCCGCGCGAGGGCTCCTGCCTCTTCAGCAGCAGCCGCTCCATCACCTTCCGTTTCTGCTGCGACACCACCGCCGACCTGTATTCGAAAGGCTCCTGCCCCTCGTAACTCCGCCACGTGAACAGGGCCGCCAGAAGGATGACGGCCGCATGGAGCAGGACGCTGGTGCCCCAACTCGGCAGATACAGGGCCAGCCAGCCCATCATCGTGTCCATCCCGGCCTGCTCTTCGGTCTCCGCCCCCTCCGCCGGGGACGGCGCCGGCGCCACGCCCCCGTCCGCCTGTTGAGCGTCCTGCGGCACCCCAATGGACCCGTTGCAGTGCGGGCATTCCACAGTCGCGCCCGGCGGTTCGTTCACCGCCAACTGTTTCCCGCACATCGGGCAACGAAACTTGAAGGCCATGCCCACGTCTCCTCACAGCCGCACCCGCGAAACGGCGACATCTTACGGGACCGGCGCCGCCCCTGTCAATACGCCTGAGGCGGACCTGACCCGTCGCGGTTCCGCCTCCACTATAGAATACGGACGAGGCGGCCATCCGTTCGAGGAAAAATCTCGCCGGTCCCGCCTGCGGCCCGAAGCCCGAGGCTGGCGTTGTCGGCCCAAAACGTCCTCGACGTGGCATTTCAGCCACGCCTCCGCCCGTTTGGGCCTGCCGCCTTGGCCTCGAACTTCTCGCTCAGCCTCGCGACGAGACCGGTTTTCGGATAGGCTCT
>Ga0114919_10004170_pt1 | contig 11616 bp, 9 predicted proteins | sample BlataG_FD_88682 | JGI IMG/M metagenome (GOLD analysis project Ga0114919, IMG submission 88682) | Deep subsurface microbial communities from Black Sea to uncover new lineages of life (NeLLi) - Black_00105 metaG | ecosystem: Environmental > Aquatic > Marine > Oceanic > Sediment | place: Atlantic...
CGTAGTTGAGAAGGTCCGTGCCTGCGATAACGAAAAGATACTGCTTACAGAACGGGGCACCTTCTTCGGTTACAATCGGCTGGTTAATGATATGACGGCTATTGAGCAGATGAAGAAGACGGGTTGTCCGGTTGTCTTCGATGCGACGCACAGTACCCAGCAGCCGGGCGGACTCGGCAGCGCCAGCGCAGGACGGCGTGAGATGGCTCCTATACTTGCCAGGGCGGCGATTGCAGCCGGTGCCAACGGGCTTTTCCTGGAAGTACATCCCGAGCCGGAAAAATCAAAGTCGGACGCCGCCTGCATAATGCCCATTGACCGGCTCGAAGATTTGCTGAAAATCTGCAAAGAAATATTCCAGCTCATACGCAAATCCGCCAGAGGCGGATAAATAAGCAATCATGCCAAAAGAACAGAAGTATTTATATGGTCCCGTACCTTCTCGCAGACTTGGTCGCAGTCTGGGTGTTGACATTGTGCCTTTGAAGGTCTGCACGCTCGACTGCGTCTATTGCCAGCTCGGCAGAACCACTGAGAAAACCATAGAGCGCAAGGACTTTATGGTTGTTGAACCGATTTTGGCCGAACTAAGGGAGACGTTGGCAGAAGGTCTGGAAGCCGACTACATTACTGTCGGCGGCTCCGGTGAGCCCACTTTGAATTCGCGGCTTGGTGAACTTATAGACGGGATAAAAAAAATTACTAAAATCCCTGTATCTATATTGACCAACGGCACGCTTTTGTACCGGCAGGACGTGCGGGCCGACTGTGCGAAGGCCGATGTCGTGCTGCCGTCACTGGATGCCGGCGACGAAGAGACTTTTCGCAAAATAAATCGCCCGCATAAGGATATTAGCATTGAAAAACTGGTCTCGGGTCTGTGTGCATTCAGGGATGAATTTGCCGGACGGATATGGCTCGAAGTTTTCTTTGTCGAGGGTATGAATACTGATATTGAGCATATTGCCGGAATCAGGCGGCTAATAGGGCGAATTCGTCCCGACAAAGTTCACCTCAATACCGCTGTTCGGCCAACTGCCGAGCCCCGCGTCGGAAAAGTAGAGGCCGACAGGCTCCAGGAAATTGCGGCTCAGTTGGGCAAGTCGTGCGAAGTCGCGGCTGATTTCACAGCGAGCTGCCGGAGCGCCCGTTTCAAAAGCGGGACAGAAAACGTATTATCAATGCTGAAACGCAGGCCTTGCTCGCTGGGTGATATATGCGCGGCTTTCGGCATTGGTCGCAATGAAGCGATAAAACATATCAGTTACCTTCAAGGTCGTGGGCTCATTAGTGCCGATGAAACGGCCGGACAGGTCTTCTACAAGGCCAATTAGATACGCGGCTCGGCGCCCAGAGACGAGACGAAAAAATTTTATAAATTTGTCCTCATTCTTTTCACATTCCCGTTCTATTTTATAAAGCCAGGGGCCTCATTGGCCGATAAAAGCGTTGTAGCGTTTTCTGAAGTGTTGATTTTATCTGAGCTATATTAATTAAATCGACGTTAGGCCAATAAAGAATATGTTTGTTTATGAGGGATGCCTGGCTGAGAAGGAATTCGCAGATAAGGTTCTCTCTCGAATATTAAGGATGCCTGTTTTAGTGAACAGCGCGAAGCGACAACTGGTTTTGAACAAAGGCACAGAGAAGTTCATTTTTCGTTACGAGAGTGGACGTGAAGATGAGCTTCTCGATGCACTGATTGAGCAGGCAAAAGACAGGCGGACGCAGTTTGATTGGTTTGATGCGGCTGTTTTGAGTTTCAAACTTACGCAGTCGCTTATCGGGCAGGCGGACGAACTTTTAGATGAGAATACGGATGCGCAGATTCATGCAAATTAGTTGCCGTGAGGTCTGTCCGGACGTGTAATTGAAAAAACGGAGACTTTGGAAAGGAACGAATATTTCTAACAAAACTTAATTGATAGGTAGATTTATGGAAGACAACACAATTATCCAAAAGTTTTTAGATTATCTGAGATTTGAAAAGAGGTTTTCCGAACACACCGCGAAGTGTTATGGCGCCGACCTGGGCCAATTCGGCGAGTTCCTGATAAGTACCTCCGACGGCGGTTCGCCGGAGCATGAGCAGGTTCCGCTGACCGGGCAGCATGGGGGCTCCGTCACCGCAGTGGCGACTCAGGCCGGGCCAAGAGTTGACCAGCTGCTTCTTGCAATGGATGTCAATACCGTTAGAACGTATCTGGCATTTCTGAATGAGAAGCAGTACTCTAAAGCCACCATTGCCCGCAAGCTGGCTACCTTGCGGAGCTTCTATAAGTTTCTTGTCAAGAGAAACGAAATCAGCTCCAACCCGGTGGCGGCGGTTAGAACACCCAAACAGGACAAAAAGCTGCCGCGATTCCTCGAGTATGAAGAGGTCAAGAGATTGCTCGAGACCCCGCCGATGGATAGCTGGCTGGGCGCAAGAGACAAGGCCATACTGGAAACTCTCTACAGCACCGGCATAAGAGTCAGTGAGCTTGTCGCGTTGAACATGGATGACGTCGATTTCCTGGGTGAAGTGGTGCATGTAAGAGGCAAAGGCAAAAAGGAGAGAATCGCACCTATCAGCTCATCCGCCTTGCAGGTTATTCAGCACTATATGGAGTTCAGAAATAAGCGGGCACAGAACAATCCTAATTTTGACACCAAGGTCCTGTTCGTGAACAAACACGGTCGGCGTCTGAGCACACGCAGTGTCCGTCGCAAGATGGATAAATACTTAAAAATGGCCGGACTGGACCCGGCTATAAGCCCGCATACCCTGCGGCACAGCTTCGCAACCCACATGCTCAATAATGGAGCTGATTTACGAAGCGTTCAGGAGCTGCTCGGTCATCAGTCGCTGTCAACGACCCAGATATACACGCATCTTAGCACGACAAAACTCAAGGAGGTTTATGAAAACGCTCACCCAAGAGAAAGCGGCGGAAACGGTGATGACTTGTAAAAGCCGGCGAATGACTAATCGACCAATAAAAAGGCCGCTTTTCGAAGCGGCCTTTTTTTATGAGATTTTGGCTTAACGTGAATTATGCAGGAGTTTAGTTTTCGCTAAGCTTCCGCGGTTCTGTTATTGATGCTGATGTATTCCGGTACAAGCTCCTTGATTTTCTGAGCTATTTCGCTGTGGTTTTGCGTCCTGGCAATCTCTATCAGCTCGTCAATACCCGCGCAAAGCTTGTCCCTGTCCATCGGAATATTCTTCCATATACTAATCTTGGGATGTCTTGTCCGCTGCATATCTTCGCCTTCTATTCGCAGCTCTTCGAAAAGTTTCTCGCCGGGTCTGGGGTTGGTAAAGACTATTTCGATGTCTTCTCCGGGTCTAAAACCGCTGAGCGTGATAAGTTCTCTTGCCAGGTCCACAATCTTCACCGGCTCGCCCATATCGAGCACGAAGATTTCCCCCCCCTTACCCATGCTTGCCGCCTGCAGGACAAGCTGGCTTGCCTCCGGTATGGTCATAAAATATCTTTTCATCTGCGGATGTGTAACGGTTACAGGGCCGCCCTCGGCTATTTGTTTCTTGAAGATGGGTACGACTGAGCCGTCCGAGCCAAGCACGTTGCCGAACCGCACGGTTACAAAGTGTGTTTTGCTGGTCCTGTCCAGGTTCTGAATATACATTTCCGCAATTCGCTTGGATGAGCCCATTATGCTGGTTGGATTAACGGCCTTGTCGGTGCTTATCATTACGAAATTGGTCGTGCCGTAATTGTCCGCAACATCGGCCACCGTTTGTGTGCCTGCAATGTTGTTCCTGACAGATTCTCCCGGGTTAAGCTCCATCAGGGGCACGTGCTTGTGAGCGGCGGCATGAATGACAACCTGCGGCCTGTACTGCTTGAAAATCTCCTCTACGCGCGTTTTGTCGGTAATGTTGCATATAACCGCCTTTAGATTGACGGTTGGGAATTGTCTGTGCAATTCCCGCTCTATGTAAAACAGCGGATTCTCGGCCTGCTCTACGAGCAGGAGCAGCTCGGGGTTAAAGTTGCACAACTGCCGGCACATTTCAGAGCCGATGGAGCCGCCGGCGCCGGTAACCAGAACCGTTTTGTCCTTGGCAAAGGCTTCTATCAGGTCCAGGTCAAGCTGCACTGCTTCTCGGCCGAGCAAGTCGTTAATATCGATATCTCGAATCTGAGAGACACGGAACTTGCCTGAGGCAATGTCAGTAAGGGAAGGTACCGTACGGAAGCGGATTTTCGTGCCCTCGCATACCTGAATAACGCGTCTCAACTCTTGGTGAGTTGCCGAGGGCATTGCGATTGCAATCTCTTCGATGTTTCGGTCCTCACAGACTTGCGGCAGTTGCTCAACGGTGCCGAGCACCGGTATTCCGTGAATATTGATGCCGCGTTTGCTCTGGTCATCATCGACAAAGCCGCCCACCTCGTATTCTAATACCTCCGCACGGTGAATATCCCGCAGCAGGGCTTCACCGGTATTACCGGCACCGATTATGAGAAATCGTTTCATCCGACCGGCCTCAACCGTGCGAAACTCCTCGTAGTACAGCCGTGTTACCATTCGCAGCCCGGCCAGCAGCAGAAAGGTGCCGAACAGGTCTGCCATAAACACACCCTGGTCAACGTTGGTTATGGCCTTTAGGGTTTCATTCTTCTGGAGTTTTTGGCGAATTGTAGTCCTGCCATCCGGCCTTTCGGGAACTGTAGAAGGTTCCATAAGTCGCAGAAATACGGCATACCACAAAGCCACGATTAGCAGGGTGCTGACAAGTGAGGCCCGCAGTATCCCGACGAGGTCTGATATGCCGACATAGCGCCACCAGCCGCGAAATTGCTTGAAGAGTCTAAATATGGGCAGCTTGATGACAAGAAAGAACAGTAGTAAAACAGGGTACTGCTGCACGAGCCAGTCGGGGACGGGGGGGCCGAGGTCCATATTGTGCGCTACCAGAAAGGAAAGCAGCAAGGAGGCGGCGAAGGCAATCAGATGAGCAAGCACAATAAGGGGCTTACGGAATCGCAGCAACGCGGCAGGAGGTTGAGAGACTTCTAACTGGTTTGGAGTTTCGTCTTCTTGTTGTATGTTTTCGTCTAACTCAGCCATATTCTCTCAGCGTCATAACCTCTGACTCTCATCGCTCACAAAAGGTTTTCTTATCTTACTCTTCCTGAAGCGATGAATCTACCTTGGTTTCTCACTGTGACTGCGGCGGCGCTTCTTCGGGCTTGGTCTCTGTCATTATCGGGGCAATTCCCGCCTCATCTAAACCCGAGTAAATATCCTCCAAAGCGGTGTTGTCAACTTTGTTGCGCATCAGTGAATAGATTATGGTGTTGGCGGAAAAATAGAAAGTTATTATCACAGAAACGACCAATCCGACGACAAGGCATAAGAACAACTGCACCAGAAAAGCTGCCACGGATTCGGTCCCGCTGGTTGCGGCAGGGCCGCTCGTGCCGAGCAGGTCCATAAATCTCGGCTCGGGCCATATTGCCGTTAGTTTGTTGACGCCATTGCTGTTTTCGGTCCAGACGCCTAAACTCAGAATCGAACGCGTGACCAAAAGCAGCAAAAAGGCAAAGAGCCGAACGAATAAGTAACAAATCGCACCATAGACCGCAGATACTGCGCTGTAAAAAACCATTCGCCAGGGCCTGTTGAACACATAACTAAAGGAACGGCTTATCACATCGAAGGAGTCTGAACCGTCGTATGCTACTGCGGGAAACATCAGATTAAACCCCGCAATCGCTCCTATTAAAACGACCGTTATCAGAGCGCCTGCAATCAAAGCGAGCAGCGTGAAGATACTCATTATCAGCTCACCGGCCCGCGGGATGTTGCCGAGCAGGCCCGGAACAAATATGAATAAACCTACGAAGATAATCATGCCGACCGGTATCAGAGGTGCGGCGAAAAAGCTCGTAAACCTTTTTATGCTGAAACGCAGCGCTTCGGTCAGGCCGGCTTTTTCACCGCGGGCAAATTGCAGTGCCGAAATTCGGCAGATGGCTCCACCGGCGATGGACATCACGGCAAGTTTTATTACAACGAAAATGAGGCAATAAACATAGTGGTATCTTACCGCCCATCCCACCCCCTTAAAGTAATCAGCGATATTTGTCGCTACACTCGTGAAGTTTAACTCAAATAGTTCTTTCAGTGTGGCATGGAATTTTGCCGACCCAAAGTGCCAGAGCGTTGAGAATACACCTGTTTGGTCACCTTTGTCCTTGTACTTGTCGATATGCGATTTCACTGCCACGTCGGGTTTGTCCGGGCTGTCCATATAAGCTTTCAACTCCGTCTCTTTGCCTTGTGTGCCCGGTTCGACAACCACTGAGTTGCTAATGTTGTCCATTATGTATCCGGCCAGACATATAACAGCCACGCCTAAAAGAGCGATACCCAGCTTGCTTGGCTGAATGGCCATACGGAATGCCCTAAAAATCTTCGGAAACAGAAAATTATCGAACAATTGTGAATGTTGCCTTTCACTGACCATTTTGCCTCCCTTCAAAAAGGCTTCAGTTTATCGTCTTTGCAAAATAATTACATAGGTATTTATATCTAATTATCGGTGGGTTTCAACAGATTTTATAATATTTTCTTTCTGACACGGCCGGTCACTTTCTTTTGGATGAACTGTCGGTGGGTCTCTGGGGAGTTTCGTTGGACTGCCGGCGTTGCAGTTCGGAAACTATCTTGTACTTTGCGTCAAGCCAGGCGCCTAAATCCACCAGCTTGCAGCGCTGGGAGCAGAAGGGAAAAGATTCTGCTTCTTCGGATTGTTTTTGAGATGGGGTCTTAACCGGTTTGTGACAGACCGGACATCTGTGTTTCATATCAAAGATTTGAATCTGGCGCCTATTCTTCCTGCTTTGTTACGAGCCCCTGCTCCAGCATTCGGGCATACTCGACACAGTATCGCGCCCAGGGTTTAGCTTCGAGCCGAGTTTTGGGTATCTGTTTACCGGTGCCTTCGCAGGTGCCATAGGTTTTTTGCTCGATACGCTCCAGGGCATCATCAATTTCTCTGAGCAGCTTTATTTCGCTGTCCATCAATTCTAAAGCAAATTCCTGCTCGTAGTTGTCCGTTCCGAGGTCAGCCATATAGATTGGCATGCTTGACAAATCGCCGGATGCGTCCAGACGGGATTTCTTAAGCGCTTCGTCTTCGATTTCGTTAACGTTTACCATTATCTCCCTGCGTTTATCCAGGAGTATTTGCTCGAAATGTTCAATATCGGCACGTGTCAAGCGTTTTTTCCTTGTCCGGGCTGGGTTTGCCTTTTTGTCGGAAGCCTTTTTGCGTTTTTGCGCCACTTGATTGTCTGCCTTTCTTACTACTAAGCTTTCTCAGTGTATCTATAGAAACATGATTATAGCATTTTGAAGCGGGCCATGTACAGTGTTTGTTTTGTCGAAACCTCAGAATTTAAGCTCCGTAAGTATAGTTACCATACTAAATTGTTCAAGCTAAAATTACTGAGAAGAGTGTAACGTATTGCAATACAAGCAGTTACGGCAGTGTACCGGCGGGCCCATCGTTGTTCGCTTTCTCGCTGATTTGCCTGCTGTCTTTTGAAAATTTGCCCAGAGGAATGAAGAATTTTTCCCGGCCGACCTTGCCCACGAAGACCCTCACACCAAAGACCTTTTTGATTTGCTCAGGCGAGAAAATATCCCCGGCACAGCCGTACTCGTAAGTGCCGTCGGCTCCGAGAAGCAGAATTTTGTCGCAGTATTGGGCTGCCAGGTTAATATCGTGCGTTACGGTCACGATTGTTTTGCCCTTTTCGACTTGTGTGGCTTTGAGCAAGTCATATATTCCAACCTGATGTTTCAAATCCAGAAAGCTTGTCGGCTCATCCAGAAGCAGAATATCTGCATTCTGCGCGAGTGCCCTCGCGATAAATACCCGCTGCCGCTCACCGCTGCTGAGACTGCCCAGCGGACGCGAGGCAAAATGGCCAGTATCGGTTGCATTGAGTGCTTCGACGGCTATCTGCCGGTCGGCTTCGCTCTCAAATCCAAATGTGCCCAGATATGGTGTCCTCCCCATCATTACCGTCTCTTCGACCGTAAAGTCAAATACCGGCACAAATTCGGAGGCAACGACGGCAGCTTTACGTGCAAGCTCTTTGACGGAATACGAGTCTATATCTGCTGCGGCAATCCTTATTGAGCCGGCATCTGAGCTCAGCAGTCCGCAGAGCAGGTTCAGCAGTGTTGTTTTGCCTGCTCCGTTTGGCCCTGCTATCCCGACAAAAGCACCAGGGACTACCTCAAAGCTGAGATTCTTCAGGATAGTATTTTGCGGCGTATAGCCGAAACTCAGATTTTCAACCTTTATAATACCGCTCATTTTAGCCAACTGACTTTTCTGCTGTATCTTGCCAGCAGGACAAGGAAAAAAGGCCCGCCCGCGATAGCTGTAATTACGCCTACCGGCAGCTGCTCCTGGCCAAAGACCGTTCGGGCGAGCGTATCGGCAATAACCAGAAATGTACTACCTGTTATGGCGCTGAGAGGCAGCAATTGGCGGTGGTCGGGCCCGAAAACCAGGCGGACTGCGTGAGGGATGATAAGCCCTACAAACCCGATGAGTCCGCTTAAGCTGACCGCGATGGCGGTTATAAAGGCCGCAAAGCCAAAAGCAAGCACCCTTGTTCTTTCTGTATTGACGCCGAGCTTCTTTGCCTGTTCTTCACCAAAGCTCAGGACATTCAGCCGGTGGCAGATAGTAAACAGACCGGTTATGCCTGCCAGAATACAAGCCGCACTAATCAGCAATACCGACCAGTCCTTTTCTGTAATGTTGCCCATCAGCCAGTATATCGTCGCCCGTAGTTGTTGACTGTTCGCCACCGAGGTCAAGAACATTATCACTGCTGAAAAGAAGGCGTTGACCACGACACCGGCCAACAGTAAGCTCGTCACCTGTGATTTGCCGGCAAAGCGCCCGACGTACCACACCAGCCACACAGTTGCAAGCGAGCCGGCGAACGCGAAGACCGCCATTGGCGAGCCGCCCCAGAAGCTCCAGCTTATCCCAGATAAAATCGCAATAATTACACCTAATCCCGCGCCGCTGGATATTCCGAGGATGTAAGGGTCGGCCAGTGGATTTCGCAGTATTGCCTGCAATGCGACGCCTGAACACGCTAAAGCCGCTCCCACCAATGCCGCCAGGATAATTCGTGGTAATCTGACGCCGACGAAGATGTCGTAATCAGTATTTTCACCCGGCCCGGCAAAAACCTTAGTTAAGGATATCTTCTCTGTCCCCTTCAAAGCGCAGAACCCCATTACCACCGCCAGCACCGCCAGGCAGAGGACAACTTTGATTGCCAGTTTTTTTGAGGTCAGAAGTTCAGCCATAAACTTACCTTGTTAGTTGAACCCCGTTAGAAATTCTATGAACGGGGAGTATCCCAAAAAACTGAAGATTTCTCCACAGGACGCCTTTCGGCGTAACGGGGTGAACTGCCGCGGGTTTTTGCTTGAAAATGTCCGGGTATAAGCAGCTCGCAATCATTTCAACACCTTGCGGCAGCCGTGGTCCCAACCTCAGGACCATATCCGAATCGACGACGTAAATCCTGTTATTTTTCACAGCCGCCAAATTTGGCCTTTTGCTCCAGAATGCTTCTGCGGCCCGCTGCTGCTCGGTGATACTGCTCGTTCCCATAGCCGATTGGATTATGACCTCAGCTTCGCAACTGATAAGCTGTTCAGTGCCGATAAGAGGATATTGTTGAATCGTGGGGCCGACGGCATTTTCTCCTCCGGCCAGCTCAATCAATTCGTTCACAAACGTATTTCTGCCGGCCACCCGCAGCGGCTCAGACTGCACCACCCACAATACCTTGATTTTATCAGTTGCATCGAGCTTTAAGCGCAAATTGTTCATTCGGCCTGTAATCTTTCCGACAAGCTCGTCGGCCCCCTGATGGCAGCCGGTTGCCTCGCCGATTTTCTCTATTGCGGTCAAGAGTTCCTGGATTTTCTCTATCCTCAAAAGCAGCACCTGATAACCCAGCCGTCTCAAGCTGTCTGCGACGGCTTTTTGCTGCTCAAACCACAGCGTAATCACCAAATCCGGTTTAGCCGCTATCACCGCTTCAGTATTCGGCTGCCAGAATGTCCCTACCTTTTTCTTCTCGGCTGCCTCAGCCGGATAGTCGCTGTCGCTTGAAACCGCGACGATTTTTTCACCGAGTCCCAATTCAAAGAGAATTTCGGTAATGTTGGGGGCCAGCGAGATAATTCTTTTGGGTGAACTCGTTGCCATTGAAGTTCTGGCAAGGCGGAGTGTTTTTTGTGACGCTGCACGCCAATACAAACCGAAGCCGCAGAATAAGCAGGTAATGGCAAAAATCAATAATATCCAGGGTTTCTTCACGGTCACGTCCGCTTAAACTGCTTTTCCAGTTCGCTTAGAGAAAACTTTATCGTGGTGGGCCTGCCATGCGGGCATCGGCTCGCGGATTCGGTCTTTTCTCTGTCCGCGAGCAGTTGCTCTATCTCGCTGTCGCTCAGCTTCTGACCTGCCTTTACCGCCGCCTTACACGCCGTCAGATTCAGAACCTCATCAAGCAGCCGCTCTGCGTCCGGCCCCGTATTCTTATGCTCGAGCAAATCGATTAAATCCCGAACGAAATCCAGCGGCGCCGCCTTCGACAGCATACTGGGAAATGCCTGGATAGCCATAGTCTTAGGGCCGAATGGCACGAGCTCGATTCCCAATTTGTCGATGAGTTCAGCATTGGCTTCAAGGGCACAGAGGTGCGAAGTGCTAACTTCAAAGCTCTCAGGTATCAGAAGCCGCTGCGATTCGAGTTTGCCCTGCTGTATTTGCCTGCACAGACGCTCGTATATTATGCTTTCATGCAGCGCGTGCTGGTCGATGATGACAAATCCGTCGTCGGTCTGTGCGACAATAAAGCTGTCGTGTATCTGAATAAATCTTCTTTCATCCGCAGGGGTTTGCGGTGCAGGATGACGGACGTGGCTTTCCGTCGTTTGCCCACCGCCAGCCCCGGGCGGGTACTTTACTGACGCCGGGGCAAATTGCTGCTGTGTCTGAACAGGCCTGTGCCTTCTGAAAAATTCTGCCATCGCATCGGCGATTTGTACATTTCTATGGCCTGTCGCGGAGGTCCCCTCTCTGCCGGTTGGATGCAGTGCCCCCGGCAGCTTCCCTTCTATCTGAAGGTCTGTGCTTAGAAGTTTTTCGCGCAGGGGAGCCAGGACCTGAGAATGGACCAAATTGGCATTATAGAAACGAACCTCATTCTTCGTCGGGTGCACGTTCACGTCATAGTCTTCGGGCGGCATTTGAATGAACAAAAAGACCACGGGAAACCTATTCGGCTCCAGCAGCCCGCGGTAGGCCTCTTTGATTGCGTGCGATATGAACTTGTCACGGATAAATCGGCCGTTGAGAAATACATATTGAAATTTGTTGCTTGTCCTCGAAATGCCGGGCTTACCCAGCAAAGCGGAGATATGCAGCCCTTTTTCATCGCTTTCGGTCTCAATTAAACTCTCCGAAGTTCCCGTTGACAACATCGGAAACAGTGCACCTATACGCTCACGAAGGCACTGGTTGGCTGACAATCGGTAAAGTTC
>Ga0114919_10004172_pt1 | contig 11608 bp, 18 predicted proteins | sample BlataG_FD_88682 | JGI IMG/M metagenome (GOLD analysis project Ga0114919, IMG submission 88682) | Deep subsurface microbial communities from Black Sea to uncover new lineages of life (NeLLi) - Black_00105 metaG | ecosystem: Environmental > Aquatic > Marine > Oceanic > Sediment | place: Atlantic...
CAATTAAAGCACCTTTAAATAACTAAAATAAACTAAAAAACAAATGAAAAAATTACTATTAACATTAACATTATTAACTTCGGTTATATCACACTCACAGAACAAACAATATTATATTGAGGTAAATGGTGGTGTAACCACAACAATTAACTCAGAAGATGAGGTTGTAGACATTACCGATATGAGTGTAACATATGAAGATAACACCAAACCAACCGCATCATTGTTGTTCGGAACTAATATCCCAATGGGTGATTATAGTTTAATAGATTTACAGATTGGTTTTACCTACCCTTATATTGTATCAGGAAAGATAGGTGTTGGTTCTTATTTTGGTGATAAAGAATTCATTGGTTTTATTATGGGTGTTAGACCTTACCCATTATCCGTTTATTCACAATTAAATATTAGACAAAACAATAAGTTACATTTTGTTCTTTGTGGTGAGTTAGGTACGGGGGCAGATGTTTCTTTGGGAGTAACCAACGCAATTAATGTGGGATTAAGAATACCTTTATTAAAATAGTAGATATTTATTAATATGAAAATCATCATTACTGAGTCACAATATAATAGAGTATTAGTTAAAGAAGAAACAACTGAAATTAATTTTGAAGAGTTATACAGTTCTCTTTGGGATAAAATGTTACATACAACTTGCAAAAAATATACTAAAGATATTAACAAAGCTATGGATTATTGTCAAAATGGTTTTATGAAAGTATATAAAAACTTACATAAATTTGATGGTAGTGGTTCTTTAGAGGGGTGGGTGAGACGTATCATTAGTAACAATATTAAAGATGAAATCAGAAAAAATAAAATAGAATTACATAATGCAGAATACGATATTAGTAGAATTGAAGTACCTGTTGAAGATTATAAAGAACCTAATGTAGATGAAATAATTAAAGTCATTCCTATGTTACCACCATCATATAGAAAAACTTTTGAATTGTATTATATGAGAGGTTATTCTCTTAGGGAGATTGCGGATATGTTAGGTGTTACAGAAAGCACATCTAAAACAAATTTAATGAAGGGTAGAAATATAATAAAAAAATATTTTAAAGATAACCCACAAATAGACATAAATTAATTTGTTTATTTAATTATTTTTTATATCTTTGTATAAAATAAGTTTATGAAGATATATGAAGTAGGTGGTTGTATTAGGGATTCTTTATTAGGTATCGAATCTAAAGACATTGATTATTCTGTGGTGTTAGACAACACCGATCAAACTGTAGATGAGGGATGGGATCAGATGTTGTCATTTCTTAATAAAGAAGGTTACCAGATATTTTTAGAAACTAAAGATTGTTTTACAGTTAGAGCTAAATTTCCTATTGGACATATTAACGAAGGTTTGGTTGCAGACTTTGTAATGGCGAGAAAAGAGGTTGGTTACATATTGGGAACCAGAAAACCAATTTTAGAGGTGGGTACATTGTATGACGATTTAATTAGAAGAGATTTCACACTTAATGCATTGGCGAAAGATATGGATGGTAACATCATTGATTACTTCAATGGGTTTCAACATCTTAAAGAAGGTTTATTGGTGACTCCTTTGAACCCAATGAAAACAATGATGGATGATCCATTAAGAATCCTAAGAGCGATGAGATTTTCTCTAACGAAAGATTTAGAAGTACACACCGATATTATGGAGGCAATTAAACAACCTGAAATTTTAGATAAGTTAAAAAGTACTGTAAGTTCTGAAAGAATTAGAGAAGAAATCGGTAAAATGATGAAACATGATACCATTAAAACTATGAAGATGCTGGTAGACACAGACAGTAAGTTTATTGAAGGGTTTTTAGATGTTGTTTTTCAGAAAGATATGTGGTTGAAACCTACAATGGAGAAAAAATAAAACAAATTATAAGATAGTTTAAGATTCTTTTTTATTCCCTTCACTATTCAATTATTTATTATTATCTTTATGAAAAAATTATATTATGAGTAAAGTAGAAAACGGAAAGAGCGTAGTTGTCCATTACACAGGAAGATTTGAGGACGGAACAGTATTTGATACTTCATTGACTGAGGGTAGAGAACCAATCAACACCGTATTAGGTCAGGGTTCACTTATCAAAGGATTTGAGGAAGGTCTTATTGGTATGACTGAAGGAGAAAAGAAAACTATTGAGGTTACACCAGAAGAAGGATATGGTGAATATTTAGATGGTTTAGTAACTACAGTTAAAAGAGAACAAGTACCTGAAGGTGTAAAAGTTGGTGATATGTTACAGTCTCAAAGTGAAAGAGGTACTATGAATGTTACTGTGAAAGAAATTAATGAAGAAGGTGTTAAATTAGATGCTAACCACCCTATGGCTGGTAAAAAATTAATTTTTGAATTAGAAGTTGTTAATGTATCGTAAAAATTTATTAAAAAATATTTGACTTTGTGAAAAGTATTTTTTAATATTGTGTATAAATAATAATTTAACTAAAAAGTTTTAAAATGTCTAAAACAGTAAAAAACAGAGAAGAGGCGTTATCGTCTTTGTTCGGACCTTCAAAAGGTAATGTCCCAACAGAATCATTAACTTACATCAGAAAAAATCCTAAAAGATTTGTTCAGAAGATTACAGAAATCTATGGACTTAATTCTGTAGTAAAGTGGGTTGGAGAGAAAGCTTAATTTCTTAAAAACTATTTAATATTAAGGGGGAGTTTTTTACTCCCCTTTATATTTATAATAAAAAAAAAGAACATGAACGATTTTAATGAATTGATTAAATCTACTAAACCAACACTAGTAGACTTTTATGCAGACTGGTGTGGACCTTGTAAAGTTTTGTCACCTATTATAGAACAAACTAAAAGTGATTTAGGTGAAGAAGCAACAGTTTTAAAAGTTAATATTGACAATAATGTTGATGTGGCTAGACAATATCAAATAAGAAGTATACCGACATTACTACTATTTAAAGAGGGTAATGTTGTATGGAGACAAAATGGTGTACCAAATAAAGAACTGATAGTAGAATCAGTTAAAAAGTTTATTTAATAACAATATAAAAAAAAATAAATTATGGAGACAATAGGAAAAATTGTAAACAACAAATTATTTAGAAGTGGCGTTTGTGGTGCAATTGCAGTAGGATTATTTATTACGGGTAATGTATTATATGCTGGTATCGCTATCGGTGTAGGTGTAAGAGAACTACTTTTAGCTTTTAAATAAACAAATAGTTAACATAAAAAACTAAACCCACTATATGTGGGTTTTTTTATGATCGATAGATATTTATTATATAATAATATATAAAGTTTTTTAGATGAGAAAGATAAAAAGAAATATTATGAAGTTTGTTAGTGACATTCTTACAGAAGATAAAAGAGATGATAAATACTCTTCTAAAAAAACTATGGGTATTATATCAGGTATATTAGTTTGTATTGCATTTATAGGTGATGGATTCCACTTTTTTAAGGTAAATGAGGATTTATTCAACTCAATGTTAATATTCTCCGCAACTATGCTAGGAGTATCAACAGTAAAAGCATTTGCAAAACCTAAACCTAATGACGAACACATAGAAGAATGAAAATTAGGTTAACAGAGAATCAATATAAAAGGTTGTTAAAAGAAAACGACAAAGATTTTCTTGATGGTTATGTTAACTTTAATAATATTGGTAATAAGATAGATAAATTTATCTCTAAGTTATTTTGTAATTTAGTAAATAACGATAAATATTCACCAAATGAACTGACAACTGAAAAGTTAAAAACGGTAGACCCATTTACTAAAGGACAATTTCATGTTATATTTGATAGAATTAAAGAGTTAGGTGGGTATACTAAATCAGAAACAATTTTATTAACATACAATTATATTAAATTATATGATACGATTGTTAGTCTAAATGAAGGGGGTAATTGTAATAACTTAGTGGGTATACCTTTGGAATTTTATGGTAAGTTTAGTCATTATGCAACTATACAACATTCGGCATATGTTTCTGGTTATTCTTCTGGTAGTGGGGAACTTTACACTACGAGCTATGATGATTTTATAGATAAATGGGAAAATGGTGAAGTTGAACTTACGGATGATGGTGACAATGTAGATTTTGAATGTTATGATTTATATTGGGAACCCAATTGGGATCATACTTATGATACTTTAGGTGATCAAGATTTTGATAGAGATAATATAATTATAAATACAGATATTGATTAATGAAAATAAGGTTAACAGAGGGACAATATAAAAGAATACTTACCGAAGATAATAATCTTAAGGTTACAAAACCTATACGCAAAATGTTTGAATTATTACATAGGAATTGGGATAAATTATCTTTAAAAAAAATAGATGATGTATTAAAAATGATTTCAGAACATTTAGGTGTAACAGAAGATGTGTCTTATATGATATATAAAAATTTTATGTCTTATGGGTTAGGTTTGATTGAAGGTGATCCCTTACTACATTATGATATGCCAGTATACACAATTAAAACAACTATGCCTACTGTAGTTACTACGAGAACTTATTTATCAGGATTTATTGAGGTTAAGGCGACATCAGAAGAGAATGCAATAAATAGGGTATTGGATGGTAAATATGTAGATATGTATTTAAATGAAGATAGTATGGAATATCAAGATCCAGATTTAGATTTTGATTTAAGTTCTGATGATGTGGAAATTATAGATAGAATGGTTCTTGATCATGTGGGTGATGTAGATTGGTCAGATCCTGAAGAAATAGAAGAAAGAATAAAATTAAAGAAATGAAAATAATATTAACAGAGAGTCAATATAAAAAAGTTTTAATAAGGGAGTTTGGTGAAACAGAGAACGACCCAAAAGAATGGTATCATAGGATACTTAATTGGGTTGGTGGTGATAGAAGTAGGCTTCAGTTTGATAGTAATCAATATGAAGTTGTAGTACATGACAATAAAGGTATTTATTTAGGTTACTACGATAAAGAACAGAATTTAGGTTTTGTCGTTACTGAGTATGGTATTGGCATGGATGACTATACTGCTGAAGATGAAGAAGTTTTAGATGAACAGGACGATGCAGGTGGTGAATCGGCACCTGAAGGTGGTTCTTCCACAACTTGGCCTTTAGCAGATTTAGCTAGAAGTGTTGCGAATATGTTGGATAATAGTCCACACTATACAAGTAGTGCACACTATACTAGTTCACCTTGGGAAGATAAACTAAATAGAGGTTCATCAAATCAATTGACTTAATTACTTTGATTGAGTATTCGTACTCTGAGTGTTACTACTTTGTGGTTTAGCAACAGGTTTCTTTTTTTTACAACCGCAACCCATAATTAATTAATTTTATATATTGTTATTCATATATAAATATCTTATTTTTTTTAAATTTGTAAATGTTTATGCGATTTTTTACTTAAAAATTTGGTAAAACGGAATCTATTTCGTATATTTGTATAAATTAAACGTTATGAATATAGATTTTTTGAAAGAAGTATTGTCCATACCATCAGTTTCTGGTGATGAAAGTATGGTAAGAGATTATATTATAGAGTATGCGAAAGAAAATGGTATTGAGTATTATACAGATACAAAGAAAAACCTTTATCTAACTAAAGGTACTGATAAGATGACATCTGGTGAGTATTATCCTTGTGTGGTTTCACATATGGATACTGTTCATGGTTCACATAGAGAACTGATAGAAACTAAAACAAACCTCATTATTGAAGATACAGGTGAAAGTGAGATGGGTGAACTTATAGCAAAACACCCAATAACTAAAGAACAAACAGGTATTGGTGGGGATGATAAGTGTGGTGTATATGTTTGTTTGGAGATGTTTGAAAGGTTTGACATATTAAAAGGTGCTTTCTTTGTTGAAGAAGAGATTGGTATGTTAGGTTCTAAACAAGCAGACGATAAGTTTTTTGAGAATGTGGGTTACGCAATTCAGTTTGATGCACCCTCTTCTAATTGGATTAGTGAGGTATGTAGTGGTGTTAAGTTGTTTGATGAGGATTTCAAAGAAGAGATAAAAGGAACTCTTAATGAATGTGGGTATACTAAATTTAGTAAAGATCCATTTACAGATGTTAATCAGTTGGCAAGTAAGTATGACTTTAACTGTTTAAACTTAGGTTGTGGATATTACAGACAACATACTAATTCAGAATACGTTGTAGTAGAGGAAGTATCTGATTCTATTAAAGCTGGATATGAATTAATAACTAAATTGGGATTGAAGAAATACGTTCACAAAAAAATTCTTGAAAAAACGTTAATAGATGAATCAAACTATAGTTACGGATCATATAATGACTATGATGATATTGAGTCAGACGAATATGATGAAATAGCGGAGTCTATTTCGGATTTAGTTATTGATATGTATATTAATGGTGTGTCTGAAGAAGAAATAAAAGAAGAGTTAGCAGATTATTTAAGATGTAAGTATTAAAATGTTTGATTTCGATTTTGATGATATAGATAGAGATAAAATAAAAAAATATACCCTTATAGGTATAATATTATTTTTTGGGATTATAGGAGTATTTTTGATTTTCCCATTTTTATTTTATACTATTGTATTTTTAGGGGTGGTTATTCCATCCTATATTTTATATAGAAACTACAAAAAAAACAATTATGAAAAGTGATATTTTAAAAAGTGATGGTATTGTAGAAAGAATACTTATGGATTTATCTGTTTATTGTGATATCCCAAATAAAGGGTTCTTAGCTGGTGGTGCAGTTTCAAACATGTTAACGAAGTATGTTTGGGAGGGTAACTACCCAATAAATGATTTAGATATTTTTTATGAAACTGAAGATACCTCACTTAATTTAAATGGTAGAGAACCAACTACCCCAATTAGAACTAATGAATTGGTAGTAGAGGGAGATGGTTATAATGTAACTAAATTATCTTATGATCATGGTAGCAACTATAGAATATTAGATGTTAGTATGTTGGGTATGTTAAATACTATTGAAATAAGTAGGGTGTCGAATAGGGAAAACAGAAATGATTATCAGTACATTTTAAGGGGTTTTGATTTTAACTGTTGTCAGGTTGGTATAGATTTAGAAACCAATAAGATGTTTTATACTGATGCGTTTAAAACATTTTTAGACTATAAACAGTTAGAGGTTACCGCAATATATACACCAGCTCACACTGCAATTAGATTGTTTAAAAAAATGGAAGATCTTAAATGTTATTGTAACATAGAAGAGTCTATGGAACTATTGTCCCAGCCACTCATATTACAAAATATGATACAACTACGTCAAAGTCATTTTGGGATATATTTCAGTACAAAGTATAAAGAAATGTATATGAAACACTATGGTAAGATAAAAAAATATTTTAAAATGATTAAATTCTTTGATCATAAAAAAATGGTTTATAATGAAAGAGTTACTTTTGAGTCTACTATACCTGATATTCATTCTTTGAGTTGGTTAGATAATACGAATAGTATACCTCAAAATTTATTAGATAGTTGGGCGAAGTATAATGATATAATGTGGACATTAGTACCTAAAAAATATAATAAACAAAACGATAAGATTACTGAGATTTTAATAGGTTTGAATTATAACCCTCTTACTTTTATGAACGCTTATAGAGTTATCAGTAATAAAATACCTAAAAAACTGAAAGAAAAGGCGAGTAAAGTTTTATTAGATAAGTTTTGGTTATGTAGGATGGTTGCCTTAGTTAATGATAAATTTTATGATTGTGATTTTGACACAAAACACGTTGAGACTATTGAAAAGTTTGTTGATAAAGATCGTTGGGCACTTACATATATAATTAAAGAAAAATTAAATATACAAGAGTCTTGTGTGTTTATATCAGACGTAAAAAAAGTTTTGAATAAAGAAGGTGATTGGGCATCAGAATTACTTATGAGATTTTTAGAAAATAAAAACAGTGTAATTAAACCAACATACGAAAATCTAATAATGGGTGTTAATAAAGAAAAAGAAAAGTACTCTCAATATTTGATTAAACCTATAGATATGGGTAATTTTGAACCACCTAAAGGTGTTAAAATTAAAGAGTTAGTTTCTGAGTTAGATTTAAAATGGGCAGGAAGGAAGTTGAATAACTGTTTGAATAATCCAGGTCAAGATTATAAAGGTAAAATAAAATCTGAAATTATTAGGGTATTTGTTATAATAACAGAAAACAATATGTCTGCTATGGAAATAGAGTTAATCGAAGGTACAGTCTATAAATCAAAACAAATACTTTCTTTCTGTAATAAAGTGACTAGTGAATACCACACAGTTGTTTCTAACATACTATTAAATTATGTTAATATGAACTATTTAGAAGACATATACGAAAATAAGATGAAGTCTTATGAAAGTATAGATATGTTGAATAGAGGATTCTTAATTAATTTAGATGACGAAAAGACTGATAAAAACCGAACGGGTTCATTTGAAATATTCGATGATTTATTCGGTCAAGCTGAAAACGTACCTATTACTGTGCAAACCAATGTGGATTGGACTGCTAACGTTACCGAACCTAATGTGTGGAATGACCCTAATGTTTTTGGGTAGAGTAGATACATTTTATCTTCTTCTGATATTTATTATAAAAGGGGGAAAGATGAAAAAAGAATGTATAAAAACAGACACTTTGTTCTTTTTAGGTAAGACAGATGAAGAAGAATTAACTAATGATTTTGATAGGATTTACGATTTGTATAAATTTTTGGCGAGAAAAAAAGGTTTATTCGGTGATATAAAATTCGTAGAATCTTTAGAAAACATTTACATATACGTTAAAGTATAATTATTCTTCAGAAGTTGTTGGTGGGTTTAATGTTTTGTTTAACTCATACAAACCTACAGAGTTATTCCCTATAATTTTTAGGTTATCTAAAATTTCTTTGAACTTGTTTTCCTCTTCTCTTTGTTCTACAACAAACCATTGTAAAAAGTTTTCAGTTGTATAGTCGCCTACTTCTTTACATTTAGAAACTATTTTATTTATTGAATTAGTAACTTTTCTTTCATTTTCTAAAGAACATTCAAATAATACTGTAATGTTAAAGTCATATTCATCGTCTTCTAAAAAGTTATAGTTTGGTACGTTGACTTCACCTTCTTGTTCTAATACATATGAAAAAAATTTTATCATATGTTCTCTTTCTTCATTGGATTGTTCTAAAAAGAAATTAGAAATACCGAAGTAATTATTCTCACTAAATAGTTTGGATAATTTTAAGTAAAAAAAGGATGCGGTATTCTCTAACCATATTTGTTCGTTCAATAACGATAAAACTTCTTTATTCATAATATTTTAATTTTCTTGATCGTATTTTTTTTGTAAGTAAGAAGCTTTAATTTTCTCCGCTCTTCTTTTTACAGATTTTTTTGTATGAGATTCTCTTTCTCTACATTCTTTAACAACTTTGGTTTTTATAAATTTACCTTTTAATTGTTTTAGAGCTCTTTCTATATTACCTTTCTTTACTTCTACTTTTAACATATTATATTTTTATATAAATACTATTGTTTTATTCAAAAATAAACTATTTATATATAAAAGTAAAGGTTTGGATAAGTTAAATGAAAAATTCCTAAATAAAAGTTGTAAGGTTATACACAAAATGGTTGTGGATAAATGGAATACATTACCATTATCATTATACCCTTATGATGACGATTATGTAGACTACTACACTACTATATTTAATTTCATAAATAAAGATTTGGGTTTTGATGATATAGAAACTATAAACAAAATATTTTATTATTTCATATGGAACTATAATGACGAAGGTGAATATAGTGATACAGAAAATCCTAATATAAGTTATAGTGATTTGTTAAATATGTTTGACGATAGAGGGTTGATATTGGCAGACTATCTTAAGGTAAATCCTTTTCTTATTGAAAAAATGGAATACTCAAACTACGATATGCCTATATATTTTAATTATTCAGATGATAACCACTACGGAATAGCTAATGACAGAGAGATTGAGGACTCAAAACGTATCTTTAGTGAAGATAGATGGGTAGAAGAAAGTGATGTTTGGGAATTATTAGGTGCGGAAACTTATTTAGAGTTTGTATCTGTATCTGACATACATAAAGAAATGATTTCTAACGAAGAAGCTTCTAACTATGAAGGGGAAATGGATGAAGAAGAAGTTATCGATTATTTAAGAGATAATATGAGGGAATATGAAAAAGCTAAAAGTATTGTTAAGGCATATGATGAAGTTGCAGAAGCGTGGGGTGAATTACCTGCGAGTGATGATGGTGCACCATACCAAATGAAAATGACAGACATTGCAGATGATGGTAGAGAAACTGTTAGGGAAATAATTTATGATTATACATATGAAAGGTTGGAGGATGACCTTGTTGATTATTTATTTGAGTGGGGGTACATCTCAAAAAATGACAACAATTTTAAAATAGAAGGTAAAAGTTTACCAAATTGGATATCATTTGACTGGGAAGAATTTCATAATTATGATGTAGATCGTATTGAAATAGAAGATTTAACATCTTATGGTACTTATGAAACTTTTAAAGGGAAAGACAATATTTATTATTATATAATGATTCAAGACTATTAATTATGAAATTATTAAAATTAATTACAGAAGAACGTAAAGTATTACCTTTCCATAAGAAGATTGTAAAAATTATGGACAAAAGGGGTATTAGTGATGAAGTTGCAGAAATTTGGAATTTTCTTACTAAAGATTTAGATATTGAAAAGTTAGAAACTAAATTAGAGATTATACATCTTTATCAGAAGTATTATGGTATGGAGGTAGAGGACTTTGATGATATGTCCGATGAAGATTTATCTGATATGAGTACCATTGAAGATATTGATGATAAAGCAATGGCTTTATCCTTACACCTCAATATACCACCTATCTTATTAGAAGAAGAAGGTTTTTCTTCTCACTATGGTTTAGAGCTATATCGTAATGTCGATGATGATACTATGTATGCAATTGGTGATGACAGTGAGGCTCATGACGCTATGAAAGAATATTTTGGGGATTATATAGAAAATCTAGGGGGGTTTGATTATGTTGATAGATTTTTGTTGGATGATTACATTGAATTGGATGATTATAGTGTTGAACAATTTGCGGAAGAAGAATCGGAACATAGAGTGGGAGATATGGATGAAGATGATGTCATTGAAGAAGCGGGATATGATGATAAAGATTCTTTCGAAGAAAGAATAAGTGAATTAGATTCCGAAATTGAAGAAATGGAATCAGAAAAAGAGGATCTAGAGATTGAATTAGGTGATTTAGATATAGAAGACGATGAGGATGAAATGGATGAGATTGAAGAAAGAATAGAAGATTTAGAATATGAAATTTCAGATAAAGAATCAGAAAAAGAAGAATTACAAAGTGAATTAGATAGTTTATATGATACCGCAAAAGAAGAACTAATAGAAACCTATAAAGAGAATACAATTGATGATATAAATGGACAGGGGGTAGATTACTTTATTGATAATTTTGGTTGGGATTTAGGAGACGCTATTAATAGTTTCTGTACTTTCGATAATGATAGTTTTGAAGAATATTTAGCCGATATTGAAGATAGAGGTA
>Ga0114919_10004174_pt1 | contig 11604 bp, 7 predicted proteins | sample BlataG_FD_88682 | JGI IMG/M metagenome (GOLD analysis project Ga0114919, IMG submission 88682) | Deep subsurface microbial communities from Black Sea to uncover new lineages of life (NeLLi) - Black_00105 metaG | ecosystem: Environmental > Aquatic > Marine > Oceanic > Sediment | place: Atlantic...
AGATAGCCAAAGACCTGGTTAAAATCTATGGCATGAGAAAGTTCCTCAAGGGTTTTGCATTTTCAAAGGTAGATAATTACTACAGGGAGTTTGAAGCAACCTTTGAGTATGAGGAAACCCCGGATCAGATCAAGGCTATTGATGACGTGCTTTCAGACATGGAGTCAGAAAAACCCATGGACCGGCTTATCTGCGGTGATGTGGGCTTTGGTAAAACTGAGGTGGCCATCAGGGCCTCCTTTAAGGCGGTCATGGATGGAAAACAGGTGGCCATCCTTGTTCCAACAACTATTTTAGCTGAGCAGCACTATCAGACCTTCACGACACGCTTTAGCTCGTATCCTGTCAGGATCGCTGTTCTGAGCCGCTTTATTTCCGGCTCGGAACAGAAGAGGATAATTCGTGATTTGCATGTTGGCAAGATTGATATTGTCATCGGAACCCATAAGATCCTCTCTGAGAGGGTGATGTTTAAGGATCTGGGCCTATTAATAATCGATGAGGAACAGCGTTTTGGCGTGAGGCACAAGGAAAAATTGAAAAAATACCGTCACTCTGTTGATGTTCTCGCTATGACTGCTACCCCTATTCCGAGGACACTCCATATGTCCTTGATGGGCGTCAGGGATTTAAGCATCATTCAAACCTCGCCTGCTGACAGGCTATCTATCCAGACCTATGTAGCTGGATTTGATGAAAGTGTCATATCACATGCTATCGAAAGGGAGCTAGACAGGGGAGGACAGGCCTTTGTTGTCCACAATAGGGTCCAAACTATTGAGGCAATGGCGGATACAATAAGAAGGCTTGTGCCCAGAGCCAGGATTGAGATTGCCCATGGCCAGATGAAGGAGCGGGATCTCGAAAGGGCCATGATGAGGTTCTTGGCTCGGGAGATTGATGTTCTGGTATGTACTACCATAATAGATTCAGGCCTGGATATACCGTCAGCAAATACGATTATTATTAATGATGTTGATCGCTTTGGCCTCGCTGAGATCTATCAGCTCAGGGGCAGAGTTGGCAGAGCTGATGTGAGGGCTTATGCCTATCTTTTGATTTCGAGCAGCTCTTCCCTCACGAATGATGCACAGAAAAGGCTCAAGGTCCTGATGGATTTTTCTCAGTTAGGCTCAGGAGTCAACATCGCCTTACATGATTTGAGGATAAGAGGAGGGGGAAATATCCTCGGTTTTTCTCAATCAGGTCATATCAAGGCTATTGGCTATGAGCTGTATCTCAAACTAATAGAACAGTCGATTGCAGAGCTGAAAGGAGAGGTGTGGCAGGAAGAGATATTCCCCGAAATAAATACTGACATGCCGGTTTTTATTCCCCATAGCTACATCGAGGAGAGCGATATCAGACTCGAGATATACAGACGCTTGTCTACTATAAGGGAAGAGTCGGAATTAGATGAGATGGTAAAAGAGATTCAAGATCGGTTTGGTCCCGTGCCACCAGAGGTTTCAAACCTTATCGCTGTTATCAAGATCAAAATAGGGCTCAAAAAGATAGGCTCACCGAGATTAGACTTTAATGATAGCTCAATGATCTTTTCCTTCTCTAAGGATACCCCGCTATCATCCCGTAAGTTGCTTGATCTGGTTGCTCACAATCCAGAGAGTTTCCGTTTCTTATCCGGCCAAAAACTTGAGGTTGCGAGCAAGAAAAAGGGTCTCCCCGCTACCCTTGAAGAGGCTGGGGAGGTGATAGCTCAATTTGGCGCGTGTGCTCGTAACAATTGAGTATGGTGTAAAACCAAAGAATATCCAAATTCTCCTTGCAATTTTCCCAATAATATTGTTGTTTAAGGTGGTTAGGGCTCTTTTTTTCTACCTCTTCCCACGGTGATCTGGCCGTATGCTGGAGCCCGCTGACCGTCCGCCAGCGGCGGGCCAGAAACGATATATTTTTCCATCTCCCATGTGGAAAGGCAAGGCGTGACATAACGGAAAAAGCCATATAGTTTGGTTCCGTTCAAAAGTGTTGGCATGAACCATAGTGAGTAGTCGTTCACGTTCTAAAGGAGGTCATGGCTGTTTTTGAAAGGCCTGCCCGCCATCGCTCTCGCTCAGGCGAGGCGGGCGGGCGATATCTCAAAAAAAAATTCCACCGGGTTTTGCAGTGGTCGAATATGTGGGGTTTACACTGTGGAAGCCCTGAGAGCTTTAGCCTGGTTCAGCCAAACCCCATATATTTGGCCACCTCCCTTGAGGCTTATAGATAGCGCCTCGAGAAAATTGGCATGACCTCATAGAGGTAATTGTGTACACATTCTCTAACTAATATACCATTGAGTAAACACTTTTGAACGATACTAATAGTCTACAAAGGTTTCCCGTGGTACATACTAGATGTCTTCATGGCTCAAGATCTTAACATTTATTTCAAGTTTGTTAAGGCTACTAAGGTGAAAAAGATAATTGGGATCGTAGAACGGTTGCGGTTGCGCAGCTCGAATCGGTTAACGGTTAACGACATACGAAACCAGCAGCGCAACCGTGGAACGTTAGACGAAACCAACATCCCTTCGCCTCAAGCAATGTATATGATTTTTCTCAACTCGTCGGTTTGCCCGTCCCCCGATGGAATCGGGGTACGGGCCGGGAAGGCAGAGCTTTGCTAGTTTTATGAGATATCTTATTCTTTTGCCTCTTTGCGTCTTTGTTCTTTTCACCTGGTCAAACTGCTCTCCGAAAGGGGGATCAAGTCAGAGTGTTGTTATCAGGGTAGGCGATCGAGCAATTACACTGGGAGATTTAGAGAGAATCGTAGACATTACCTCGGTTGAAAATGGAATTCCTAAGGGGGTGGTGTGGTTATCTGTCAATAGTCTTGTAGACAGAATTGTGGATGACTCTCTCATGCTTGCATATGGAAAAGAGCAGGGAATTAGTGTTCCGGAGATTGAATTGGAAAGGGCCATACAAGAAATTGTTAAGGACTACCCGGATAATAGCTTTAAGGAGACACTCCTATCGAGGTGCATAGACTACAGTGAATGGAAGCAAAGATTGGGAGAACAGCTCTTAATTGAAAAGATCATTCGGGAGCAGGCTGGCTCCCTTCCCCCTATTTCCCATCATGCCATTAAGGCTTACTATGAGGAGAGGAAAGAGGAATTTTGTCATCCCCCGCGGGTTAAACTACTTCACATCATTACCAAGAAAAGAAAAGAGGCTGAAGACCTGTATGCCCGTCTTAAAGGGGGAGAGGATATGGCACAGTTATTGGAGAAGCAATCTGTGGATTCTGCATTGCAAGGCGATTACGGTACAGAGTGGCGCACCAGTGATATGTTCCCTCCCGCTCTTTCTCATAGAGCATTTTCGATGGAAGTAGGTGGAATTAGCACTATCATTAAAACCGAATACGGCTTTCACATCATCAAAGTCCTTAAAAGAGAACCTGCGGGAAGGAAAGGGTTTTTGGCGGTGGTCGCTGAAATTGAAAAAAGACTTGTCAGTGAGGCAACGGAACAGCGTTATAGGGTTTGGCTTCAGGAACTGAGGGATATGTATCCCATCAAAGTTGATTACCCCTTATTAGACAAAAAGAAGGCTGAATATGCGGGCAGCTAAACTAATTTATCTCCTTGCGCTTTCGGTCATTCTGTTTGCAGTTCCAACCGGTTATCTCCAAGCCGAGATTACGAACAGGGTCGTAGCCACGGTTAACAGCGATATCATTACCCTCCATGAGCTGAATACCTCAATCAAGCGGGTAACAGGTTTGAGTCCGAGGGATTTACGACAGAGAGATGTGGAAAAGTACTTTGAGTTACGCAGAGCTGTTTTGAATACGAGTATCAACGAGAAAATAGCTCAACAAGAAATAGCGAGATTAGAAATCAAGGTGACAGCAAAAGACATAGAAGAATCGATCGAGCAGGTAAAAAGGGAAAATAATTTCACGCATGAAGAGCTTATACAGGGCCTGAAAGCAGAAGGTATAACACTAGAGGAGTATAAGGAGAGGATAAAGGAGGAGATTCAACGTTACCGGTTGGTAAATTATGAGGTAAAGTCAAAGATAGTTGTAACCGAAGAGGATGTGAGAAGGTACTACGAAAACCACATTGATGCATACAGGGCGGTCCATGAGGTCAGGCTGGCCAGGATTTTTTTGAGGGTTAGAAACCCAGATGACGCAGAAGAAATTGCTCGGGTAAGACACCTGGGGAGTGAAATACTCCAGGGACTGAGACAAGGCCGCGATTTTTTCGAGATGGCCAAAAAATATTCCCAAGGTCCTACTGCTTCAGAAGGAGGAGATCTGGGATGGGTAGCGCTCAATAACCTTGAAACGAGATTAAGAAATACGATAAGCAAGCTTTCACCAGGGGCGTATACTGATCTCAATCCTGCTCCCTCTGGATTCCAGATAATAAAGGTTTTGGAGGAGAAAGAAGGAGGGGTCAAACCTTTTGAAGAGGTACGGGATGCTATCCGTTCCAAATTGTATAAAGAGAAGGTAGAAAAAAAATATTCAGCGTGGATTGAAGAACTGAGGGAGAAATCTTTTATCAAGGTGATATTCTAAGGTGAGTAACGTTAACAGTAGTGAACAGGCACCTGACACCCCAGAAGAAATGAACCTGGGGAGCCTGTTAAGAAAATCCAGGGAAGAACGCCATATCGACTTGGATGCAGCAGTCAAGGCGACCAGGATCAGGCGGCATAACCTGGAGGCATTGGAAAACGAGGAATGGGACAAGTTACCATCCCAGGTCTTTGTTAGGGGATTTCTGCGATCCTACGCTGAGTTTTTAGGGCTGGATAAGGAACTCGTGCTCAGCCTTTATCAGAAGAGTTGTCCCTTTAGGCAGTATCAGCCGCACGTGCTTCAGGGAATAAGTGCTGAATCTGGAAGATGGCGCCTGATCATCATTGTTTCTTTTTTGGCGATAGCCCTTGTTGCTGGTATAATGTATATCAAGGGACAGAAGAGCTCGGTTACTGGAAAGGCCTTTCAGTACCTGGATACGCAAAGCATGTCGGAAAAGAAGGAGGGAGATACCGCAACCACGGAAGATATCCAGATACAGGATAATGCAAGAGCAGAAGGGGCTTTTGCCAAGAAAGAAACAGTGTCTGAAGATGAGATGGGGATTCCCACGGAATTGGAATCTAGTGAGGATACTACAGCCCAGGAGGAGCCGATAATTTTAGAAGAGGTAAAGGATGAACAACCTCTTTCGCCAAAATTTGTTCTTACAGCCACTGTGAATAGCCGTACCTGGATTGCCATAAGTATCGATAATGAATCATCTAAAGAATATCTTTTCCGGCCCGGGGAAACGATGAGATGGACGGCGGAGGATAGTTTTGACATTCTCATAGGAAATGCAGGGGGAATTGAATTCTTGCTGAATGGAAATCCGATCGGTCATCTGGGGGCCGAGGGAAAGGTGGTGCGGTTGAAGCTTCCGGAAGGACAGGAGAGAGCATCATATTAGAGCTGAGGGCTGACTATTGTTATGGGAGGGCTGTAATTGAGAAATGTATATGATATTTTTGAGGAAAGAGGCTTCATTGAACAGGTAACTGACGAGAATATGCTCAGGGAGCTGCTGACCAAACCAACTACCTGCTATATCGGCTTTGATCCCACAGCAAAAAGCCTCCATGTGGGCAGTTTGCTTCCGATTATGTCTCTCGCACACATGCAGAGGCAAGGTCATAGACCCCTCGTTTTGGTTGGAGGCGGAACGGCCCTTGTAGGCGACCCCAGTGGTAAGGATGAGGTGAGACCTGTCATGACCAGGGAGGAAATCGACAGCAATGCTGAGGGAATTAAGAAGCAGTTGTCTCAGTTTATCGATTTCTCCAATGGCAAGGCCCTTATGCTCAATAACGCTGACTGGCTGTCCCCTTTGAATTACATAGACTTTTTAAGGGATATTGGTAGACATTTCAGTGTAAACCGGATGTTGGCGGCAGAAAGCTACCGTCATAGGTTAGAATCCGGACTCAGCTTTTTAGAATTCAATTATATGCTTCTTCAAGCATACGATTTCTGGTATCTCTCGAGGAACTATGATTGCCTTCTGCAGATGGGAGGAAATGATCAGTGGGGGAATATCCTGGCTGGTGCCGACCTGACGAGAAGGATAGAGGGGAACATCGTCCACGGCCTGACCTTTCCCCTCATAACTACCGCTGACAGTTCGAAAATGGGCAAGACAGCCAGAGGGGCCATATGGCTTGACCATGAATTGACATCTCCTTACGAATATTACCAATACTGGGTAAATATAGATGACAGTGATGTGAGGAGGTTTCTGGCTTATTTTACGTTTCTTGCCATGGAGGAGATTGAAAAGCTTTCTCGGCACGAGGGGGAGAGCTTACGGAAAGCCAAAGATGTTTTGGCTTACGAGGCTACGAAAATATGCCATGGTCAAGAGGAGGCCAATAAGGCCCGAAGCGCTGCCAGGCAGCTCTTTAGTCAAAACGGTATTCATGATATCGAGGCAATTCCTACGTACTCCCTGATGAGTGCTGATTTAGAGAAAGGCATTGAGGCATATATCCTTTTCAGAGAAGCAGGTCTTTGTAAGACAAGGGGCGAAGCAAGAAGGTTGATATCCCAGGGGGGTGCCTATATAAATGGGAAAAGAGTCCCGTCCTTTGAGACAATAGTGGGTGCCAGTGATATTCAAAATAATATCATCTCGCTTAGAGCAGGAAAAAAGAACTACCGCATCGTTACTGTTCAAGATGAAAAAGCTGGTTAATCCATTCCCCATCACTCCATATGAGTGGTAGAAATCTAGTGCCACTGAATAGCTCATGATTTTCCTCTCAAGACGCATAGAAATTTCGATACCAGCGGGAACCTCCTAAAGATCTTCACCCAGTTTAGCAAAGGGAATAAGAGAACGTGAAAAAGGTTACCGGTAGTCAAAAAAAGACAAAAGGTCTCGACACAGATGCCCAGTATGACCTGCAGCCTGTGCCCGGCAAGAGAGATGGCTCTTTAGTTGCCTACGATCCTCTGCAGATGTATTTATGGGAAATAAGGAGGTATAGGCTGCTTACCAAAGAGGAGGAGATCGAACTTGCAATACGATATAGAGAAAAAAAAGATCAGGAGGCTGGACAGAAGCTTGTTCTGGCTAATCTCAGGTTAGTGGTGAAAATTGCTATGGATTTTCATAGATACTGGATGAAAAACCTCATGGATTTGATTCAGGAGGGGAACGTTGGCTTAATGCAGGCGATAAGGAAATTTGATCCACACAAGGGAATCAAGTTTTCCTATTACGCCTCATTTTGGATAAAGGCCTATATCCTTAAGTTTATTATGGAGAATTGGAAGCTTGTCAAGATTGGGACTACCCAAGCCCAAAGAAAGCTTTTTTATAACCTTGCAAAGGAGAAAGAGAGGTTACTGTCTTTGGGTTACGATCCTGAACCCAAACTCCTTGCCGAACGTCTGGATGTAAAAAAAGATGAGATTATTGAAATGGCACAGCGGTTGGGTGGATGGGAGGTTTCCCTTGATGCCCCGGTTAAAGAAGATTCTAAACAGGACTATAGCTCGTTTTTGCCCTCTCCAGAAAGTGGCGCTGATGAACTGATTTCTGTGAGGGAAAGAAGGCAGTTACTCCGGGAAAAGTTGGAGGAATACAGAAAGACCCTCTTTGGAAAACAGAGAGATATATTTGATAACAGAATATTGGCCGAAGTGCCATTGACCCTTCAGGAACTCGGAGATAAGCATAGCATATCCAGGGAAAGGGTGCGTCAGATCCAGGAGAAGATTCTCAAAAAGGCCAAGGAATGGCTCGTGGAAAACATACCAAATTTTGAAGAAAATTTCTCTGATCTTCTACATGAATAGAATAGCTGGAATAGTATCTATCTGGTTTTTGCTTTTTTTTGTTGCGTTTGCTCTGTCCTGCGGAGGCATAGAAAAAAGATTACCTTTGCAACAAGGGGCCATTGAAAAAGCAGAGATGAAAGGCGAGAAGGATAGTATCCAACATGCCTATGAAAACTATGCCTTTGCGTCTCTAGCCATAATCAATGGCAACTACCAGGATGCAGAGATCTATCTTAAAGAGGCCCTCAAACACGACAAAGACTCTCCCTATTTGCTCCTGAAATTGTCCCAGGTACTGGTAGAGAATGGCAGGATAGAAGATGCCCTGGCTCTTGCCCAAAGGTCAGTCGCCCTGGCTCCAGGTGATCTCGCAGCTCGAAGGTTACTGGCAGAGATCTACTCCAAGCTCCAGGAATTTGACTTGGCTATAGCTCAGTGCAGGGAGATCCTTGCACAGGATCCAGAAAATAAAGAGATAAGGCTTCAATTATCCACACTCTTTATCAGATTAAAAAAATACAATGCTGCCCTACAGGAGCTGTCGATTTTGACAGAAAAGGAACCCGACCTGATCATAGCTCATTACTACAAAGGAAAGATACTTCTGGAGCTCAAAAACTATGATGAGGCAAAGGGGGCATTCCTGAGAGTCCTGGAAATAAATGCAAGATTTCTTCCTGCCCTTTTCGATTTGGCAGCCTTATACACCACGATAGGTAATACTGATTTGGCAATAGAAACCTATCAACAAATACTGCAATTATACCCTACCGATACAACTGCCTGGGAAAGGCTGATCGCCCTGCACTATCAGAAGGGTCAAGTGAAATTGGCAGAAAAATATATGGATGAGATGAAAGAGGCATTAGGCCCGGAGGATGTAAAAAGAAAAAGACTGGGCTTGATATACCTCAGGTATGGAAAATTAGACGAGTCCATCGCCGAACTCTTGTCGATAGTATCTGCGTGGCCAGATGATCAGGAGGCCAGATACTACCTAGGAACTGCCTTGGAAGAGAATGAAGATCTGGCTGAAGCATACAAAAACTTTGATCTGCTTAATCCGGAAGGCAACTATTTTATTAGCGCCCGGATCCACATGGCCTATATACTGGAAAAGCAAGGCAAGACTGATAAGGCCATAGATCTCATCAGAGAAACCATTAATCAGACGAGTGATAACCCTCCTCAACTATACCTGGTTTTGGCATCACTCTATGAGATTAAAGAAGAATATCAGAGCGCTATGGATGTCTTGAATGAAGGTATACGGTATGATGAGAAAAATACTGACCTTCTATACAGACTCGGTATTATATTGGGGAAGTCAAAGAGGACCGAAAAATCCATCAAACAGATGGAGATAGTTATCAAGATAGATCCCCGGCACGCCGACGCCCTTAACTACATCGGCTATACCTATGCAGATGAGAATATTCACCTTGATAAGGCTCAGGAGCTCATTGAAAAGGCTATACGGTACAAACCTAATAGCGGTTATATAATTGATAGTCTGGGATGGGTGTATTTTCGAAAAGGGCTCTACCATAAGGCTTTGACGGAGTTGAAAAAGGCTGTTGAATTGACACCGAATGATCCTGCAATTGTCGAGCATTTGGGTGATGTATACATTAAGAAAGGTGACTATAAGAAGGCCTTGAAGGCTTATGAGAAGGCGATTTCGCTCAAGAATGCGGAAAAAGAGAGATTAAAGAGAAAGCTCAAAGATGTTATGGAGCGTCTGGAAGGTTCTGTCCCTTGAATTTTTTTTGGAGAACAAAACATGAGAGAGACTATCTCTTCTTTGAGTTATGTAACCCGAGCGAGTTCTTGAGTCAAGTGGATATGGGATATGAGATATGAGATGGGATCTAAGGATTATCAAAACCCACATCGCACATCGCACATCACACATCTCTCGAACTTTAGTTCGTTACCATATAGAAGATGGATCCATGGTTTATCCTATCTGACCATTCTTGTTTTAATCTTCTTGATAGGATGTGCACCACTGGTACCTTCTCCCCCCACTGCACCTTTTACTCAAACAGAGACCGCTCAGCTTATTTCTGAACTCAGAGCAGAGGGAAGAAGAATATCCAGCTTTCATGGAGTTGGGAGTCTACGGTATAGAGACAGGGAAGAAGAATCGGAGTTGAATCTGCTTGCTGTTGGTGGCAGACCATTCAAGCTCAGGCTTGAAGTCTCTCACCCCTGGGGAAGGCCTCTCTTTTTTATCGTATTAGATGGAGACAATACATCCGTATTATCCCTTGTTGACCATAAGTTCTTCAAAGGCCAATCAAACCGCCTGCCGATGGATGTGCTTTTTTTACTCAGGCTTGATCTGGATTCAATCTGGCAAATACTGTCTGGTAATGTACCGATACTGCATCATTCGAAGGCATCTAGTTTAAAACCGTATGAGGTCACTCTCTACAATGGGGAGGGAAAGGTTACACAAATTATCTCTTTTTTTCCTCGTTCCCTTTTGCCGCGATCGGTCTTCTTTCCATATGAAGGAATTACCATAATGTTATCAGATTTCAAGCAAGGTGATTTCGGACCGAGGCCCTTAAGAATTGAGATAGCACGGAAAGATACGGATCAATCAGTGGAGATACGATACAAGGATCTAACTCGTAACAAACCAATCCCAGAAGAGGTTTTCTCCCTGGACCCTCCACCGGGGTTTGAAGTTATTGAGCTGAACGAGTGAAAAAAGCGATCTGTCGGCGTGAGCGAGTCCTGTAAGTCTACAGTGAGCTGAAAAACACACAACAAACCCAATGAACACAACAAAGCAAATCTTGTTTGTGGCTGATAGCATGCTTGGGAAGCTAGCACGGTACTTGAGAATTATGGGGTATGATACCATCTACCAGAAAACCTACTCGGGGCAAAGATTATCTGAGCTGGTTGCGGAGGGAAGAGTTCTCCTGACAAGGAGCACTATAAGAGTCAAAGAATATCCTCACGCCGTCTCTATCGATAGGGATCTGGTTAAGGATCAACTCACGGTACTTGACAGCAATCTCAGGCTATCCCGGGATCAAGAAAAATGGTTCACCAGATGTAGTATCTGTAACTCACCGCTTTCAAAGGTTGATCGAGAGGGAGCTCAGGCGCATGTCCCCGACTATGTTTTCCTTCGCTACCCTGAAAAGATTCAATTTTGCCCTTCCTGTAAGCGATTCTATTGGCCGGGCACCCACCGGGAGAGGATGTTGGCAAGATTGAAGGACTGGGGTTTTTGAATCTTGTTGTACGTCACCTGTGACGAAAATACCCTGAACGTTGTTTCAATAATTCATAAGCGCCCAGCGAGGAGGTGGTTGTGGCGAAAGAGAAAGTTTGATCCCGGAAAATGGCAAAAGGAAAGATGACCCCCGCTCGGAACTTTCCTTATTTTTTGTCAACTTAGTTTTTTAAGGGCGTGCCCCTTTCCACTCGGTTTTCGCGCCTTTGAGCAGGTCTCCATTACGGAAGCCTTCAAATAGGAGATCGGAATTTGTAGAGGAACAAGCAGGGTGACGCCTTTGAGAAGATGTGGATGGGCCTCGCGTGTACGAGAACAGCCCTCAACTGGCTGTTGTCCAATGTTTGAACTTAGCTCCGCTTCGCTCCGCAATTGGAAGAATGGAATAGTGGGGTAACCTGGCAATGGTTGCCTGCTGAGAGGGAAGGCGCTCTGATGCGCACAGCCCCTCCTGAGTAAGGATTAGTCACCCGCTCAGTAGTGTAATGACTGAAGGCGCAAGCCGGAAAGGA
>Ga0114919_10004177_pt1 | contig 11602 bp, 11 predicted proteins | sample BlataG_FD_88682 | JGI IMG/M metagenome (GOLD analysis project Ga0114919, IMG submission 88682) | Deep subsurface microbial communities from Black Sea to uncover new lineages of life (NeLLi) - Black_00105 metaG | ecosystem: Environmental > Aquatic > Marine > Oceanic > Sediment | place: Atlantic...
AATTCAGAGCCTGCGCAGATAGGTTAGGGGTTGTCATGTCGAGCACGGAGGACATAGTCAAGAAGATCCTAGCGCTGAAGCCCCAGCTCACCCGAGAGGCAGTAGAGAGGCTCATAACCGAGGAGAGGGCGAAGGCCGGGAACCTCCTCACCGAGGAGGCCGCAGCCCACCTCGTCGCCTCCAACCTGGGGCTGGACGGGACGGGGGAGCGTATCGAGGCGAAGGTCCGCATAGGAGACCTCACCTCGGGGCTGGGCGACGTCTCCCTCACGGGACGGGTCATACACATCTTCCCGTCTCACACATTCTCACGGAACGATGACACGGAGGGAAAGGTCCTCCGCATGCTCCTGGGGGACTCCACCGGCTCCGTCGCCGTAGTCTTCTGGGACGAGAAAGCTGACCACGTGGTCGTCAGCAAGATAGAGCCCGGGAAGATCGTCAGGATACTCCACGGCTACACCCGGGAGCGGAGGGGCGAGATCGAGGTTAACATGGGGGGCCGGGGCCAGATCTACATGGAGCCCATGGACGCCGTCGAGGAGAACTTCCCCGGCGTCGACTCCTACTTCAAGACCCCGGGGGAGATCCACAGCCCCGGCACCGTCAACCTCGAGGGGGTCGTCGTGGACAAGTTCCCCGTCTCCACGTTCAACAGGAGGGACGGAACCGAGGGAAAGGTGACCCGCCTCACCCTTGAGGAGGGTGGCGTAAGGATGAACCTCGTCCTCTGGGACGAGCGCACCGACGAGGTCGAGGACATGACCGTGGGCACCAAGCTCAGGCTCATCGGGGGCTCAGCCAGGCAGAGGGACGGCGGAGGCATCGAGGTCCACACCAGCTACGGGACCGTCATCGAGGTGCTGGAGGTCGGCGTAGAACCCCTGGTACCCGTCTCCAAGTGGACCAAGATCGGGGACCTGAGGAACGGCATGTACAACGTCAACGTCGCAGGCAGGGTCGCCCAGATAAGCGAGGAGAGGAGCTTCAACAGGAGTGACGGATCCCCCGGCAGGGTCGCATCCGTGCTCCTCGAGGACGAGACAGGCACGGTCCGCCTCAGCCTCTGGGACGACGACGTCGACCTCAAGAACGAGATGGAGACAGGCTCACTCCTCGCAGTGGAGAACGGCTACACCAGGGAGAGCCTCGGCTCGGTGGGGCTCAACGCCGGCGGAAACAGCCAGATAAAGATCAACCCCGAGGACGTCGAGGTCGGGGAGGTCCGCGTCGAGGACAAGATGGTGGACATCCAAGACCTGAGGGAGGGGCAGACCAACGTCTACGTCAGGGGCAGGATCATCGAGGCCCCCCAGGTACGGGAGGTAGAGACCGCCCGGGGACCTGCGACGGTCGCCTCCTTCAGAATAGACGACACCACCGGGGAGGCCCGTGTCTCGGTCTGGAGGGAGCTCGTGAAGGAGGTGGAGGGGCTCAACATGGGGGCGCTGGTGAGGATCGAGAACTGTCAGGTACGTCCCCCATTCGAGGGCATCATCCAGGTCTCCTCTGGGATGTTCACCAGGATAGTCGTTGAGGAGAAGTAGACACAGACTTGAGGGGCGGAAGCTCCTAGGGGTTCCTCAAGAATAACTCTATGACTGAGACGCTCGCCTCCGTCCCATCCGGTTTGATGTGGTGCTCCGTCCCGATCTTTATGTCCGCGATGACCAGATCCGTCAGGAAGACACGGCGGAGCATCTCCACCACCTCGACGGCCTTGGAGATGTTGCGTCCCCGGGCCCGCGCCTTCACCTGTTCAGTCCCTGAGTTGAAGAGGGTCATGCACGCCACGACGTAGTTCATGACGGGTTTCAGCCCGATGATGACGGTCTCCCTAGACGTAGCCCCCATCTCTTTCCATCCACTGTGATTACGTCGGGTCTTATAAAATCCTTCAGGCGAAGTGTCGGTTAAAACTAGCGTTTCATTACCACCTGTAACGAGAGACACTGCCATGAGAACCCTATTTACGGTTGTATGGCTGCTGAAAACGGGTTATTCCAGCTTTCTAGAACATGGAGCGGCCCACTAGCACGCTGATTATAAGCGTGACTGCCATGATGACGACGTACTCCGGCTTGAGCTTAACCCCGTACGACTCGTCCTGGAAGAACCTGATCAGGCCCGCGCTTGAGGCCGGCATCCCGGGGCTTGAATCCTTTTTCTTCTTCCTGCTCATCGTCGCTCACCCACTCATCTACGCGTAGACACAGAGAAAAATGTTGCCTTTTCTGAGCATAAAAATAAAGGAAAAATATTGGGGTGAATCTAGTATCGTCTTGGAGGTCTTCCGCCGTATCTGTCTCTCTGCTCGAAGACCTTGCTGGACAGGTTGTTGTCCAAGTTGACGTCCTCGAAGGGAGCTTCCTCCAGAACCTCGTAGCTGCCGTAGCGGCCGAGGTTGAGGCGTATGGAGCCCCTGAAAAGGTTGATGTATCCGTTTGTGATCCCGATGACGGAGTCGTCCTCTAGCTCGTCGATCTTCTCGTCCCATAGGGTCATGTAGACGCTGCCCGTATCGTCGGCGACGAGGGCCTCGCAGACCTTGTGGGCTGACTGGTCGGCCCTAGACGTTACATCCCTGGGCTCAGTCTTGGAGATGACCTTGACGACGGTGTTGACGCTCCGAGAGTACTGGGTGAGATCCCCCACCTTGACCATTTCATCTTCTTGCGTAGCCATTTAGTTACTCACTTTGTTTGCTGAAATATTCATTAGAAAGGATATAAAACTAGCGTAGAGCCCCTCAGCCCCTCATGAATCGCGTGAGGCTGATCTGCTTGCTATCCTCCTCTTCGGCCTCGTCCTCCGCCTCTGCGAAGAGGGAGGCGATCTCGTTCCTGACGAGGCCCAGCCGGTCCGAGTAATAGGGGTCCAGCTCGTACCTGTCCACGAGGCCCTGGGCGGGCTTGACGTACTTCTCGATGCCCCCCTTGTGGACGGTCATCGCCAGCTTCCCGCCGCAGCGGACGCAGGTCCCCTTGAGGGGGGGCCTCCTGTACTTGCGGTTGCAGCTGACGCATCGGAACTTCTGGCTCGTGAAGGCCCTGAGGTTGCCGAAGATGTCCTTCATGAAGTGGCTCGTGAGGACCTTCTGGGCGACCACCTCGGCGTCCACCGCCCTCACCTTCTCCGAGAGCTCCAGCTGCTTCTCCAGCTTGTCCAGCATCGTCTTCAACGTGTTATAGGCACCGAGATGGGAGCCGTGGTTGATGTCCGAGGTCTCATGAGTGTAGCTGAACCCCTGGAACTGGGCCTCCGTCCCGAGCCTCCTCCCGATGGAGTCGACCAGGACCCCGTACTCCGAGGGGCTCGCCCCGTCGTGGCTGATCCTGTAGAACTCGGGGGGGTAGCCCTTCATCACGTCGACGTTGTGGGCCTCACCGTCCACCTCGCTTGGGTTGAGGAATGGGATCACGTAGAGGGGGGCGTCCATGAGACCTCCGCTCTGCTCCGGCAGGAACTCCCGGCTGAAGTTGAGGAAGGGATCGAGGCCCAGCAGGATGGCGTCCTCGTCGCCATCGCAGTTACGCCTCTTCCCCGCGTGCCAGAGGGGGTGGGCGTAGCAGACCCGGGCAGTGGTGTACCCTATCACCCGGCCTATGATGGTGGCAGATGTGTGGGGGGCCAGCCCGTGGATCAGGTGGCCCACGACCTCCTCGGGGGTCTCAAGGTTGTAGTACCTGGGGAGGCCGTAGTAGAGCTCCAGGAGGTCGTCGACGAACTTGGAGGCCTTGACGAGGTACTTCCCGCAGTCCTCCGGGAGGACGACGTCCTGGACCTTGAGCTCAAGCATCTGGCCGGGGGACTCCAGGGGAGCCCCGGAGACGTCGGCGGCGTACCCCAGCTCCCTGAGCCTCTCCACGGGGACCCCTACCTCCCCGGGGGTGAAGTGGGTGAGGGGGACGTCGGTGATGTCGTACCTCAGGGTGCCGTCCTTGAAGACGGAGAGGTCGTACCGGGCCCGGAGCAGCCCCTTCTCCATGGGCTCGGGGACCTTGTTCCTGTTCATGAGCCCCTTGACGCATTTTATCCTCGGGGGAAGGCCTTGATCACTCAGCTTGTTGCCTATGTTCTTCCAAGCATCCTCAAAGAGAGCCCGTATGTCCAGGTCACAGGAGTGACCGCCGGAGGCCTTGATGTTACAGACGGGGCAGTTCTCCCCCTCCACCGCCCTACCGCATCGGGGGCATGTGTTCTGGAGGGAGGTGGATTCGCCGCAGTCCTGGCAGACCACGGAGAAGCTGAGCTTGCCGCACTGGGGGCATCGCCTGTTGGCCACCATGACGTTCACTGTGCTCCCCCGCTGTATCTTGAGGAGGTCCCTCTGGGGCCCCCCGGCGTTCCCCACGGGGAAGAGGAGGTGGACGTAGGGGGACATCTTCCTCTCCTTGGCCTTCTCGGGCCTCCCCATGCGGGCTCCAACGTAGACGGGGGCCCTCTCCCTCATCTCGAGGCCGGAGAGGGAGCGAACCAGATCCAGTGGATCGTCGGATGCGGACTCCACATAGAGCCGGTCCAAGGCCAGGCACCTCCCCAGTATGGGGACAGCCTCCTTGAGGACCACATCGCCGTCCTCGACCTCGTGGGGGACCAGGAGGTTCTCCAATGTCCTCTTATCCCCTTCATCTAACTCGAATCTGTAGGGCCCCGACTTGGGCCACGAGGAGACAAGTTTCTCCCTCAGGCTCATGATCGATGCGGAGTCGACGGAGGACCAGTCGTAGTTGTACCGGGGATGAAGCGGGACCTCAAGGCCGGCGATACCGAGGGCCTCCGCTGGCGTGGGGACCTGCCGGTAATCGTGGAGGAGCTCGTCGAGCCTCCCTTGGGGTATGGACGCTGTCTCGGAGGCCGCCTTGGATCCCATCTTCTTCAGGGCCGCCTTCAGGTCGTGGCGCCACTGCTGCTCGTCGTATCCTGCTGGGAGGAGGTCCTTGTTGTTCTGGATGAAGTCCCCAGCGTTGATGAGGACGTCCCCGAGGGCGAGGACCATGTCGACATCATCCAGCAGCCCTTCAGCCTCCTCCGCGGTCTCGACCCTCCTCACGGAGCCGTCCTTGAGCCTCACCACAGGGGGCTCGATGCTATCGACGGGGGTTATGGCAGCGGACTTGCCGGGGAGCTCTATCCGGAGCTGGACCCCCGTGGCCAGGAACCTGCCTAGTACTATCATGGTCGCCGGGTGTATGCCCACGGCGGCGAGGCCCGTGTTCCTCGCCCTCCCGTACCTGAGCCTGAAGCCTCCTGTCCTCCCGGGGAAGGAGAAGACGGGACGCCCCACGATGATCTCCTCCATGAAGCCGGCCGTGGGCTTCTCGTCCCCGTTGTCCGAGGACTTTTGCCCCAGCCTCGAGAGCCAGTCCCAGCCCTCTAGACCCAGCCTCTGGCAGTGGCCTACGAGCTTCTGGGACCTGCCGACGATGCCGTCGACGACGACTATGAGGGCGCCTCCCCTGAGACTGTTGGTCTCGATGCCGGGGACGTCCCTGTAGTTGGAGACCTCGTATTGGTCGGTGTTGATGCCCGTCGCCTCGACGGTGAGGTTCCTCATAGCGAGCTCCAGATCCTCGTCTGTGACGTGGTACTGGAAGCGACGCACTGAGGTCTCGTAGAGCCTGACCTCCTCGACGAAGCGCCCGATCGCCTCCCTTGAGGGCTGGAACCGCGCCAAGCCGAGCTTCCTGCGCACGAAGTCAGCCACGACCAAGGTGAGGGCCTGGGCTGTCCCCCCGGCCGGCCTTATGGGTCCGGCGAAGTAGACTGCGAGGTACTGGCTGCGGTCGGGGTTGCTCTTGATCTTGATCTCGGGGATGCCCTGGATCGGGGCGACGGTTACCCCCTCCGTCATGATGGCCAACGCCGTGCGGATGGCCTGATCGGCGGCCTCCTGCTTGTCATGCTGGCCGAACCTGCCCAGGGCGATGTCCTCGGCGACCTTGAACGCCATCTCCCTGCGGGGCATGCCTTCCAGCTCCCGCATCCTCTCTGTGATGCCGGGGGGGCCGATGAGCTTCTCGATGCGCTCCGCTATGTCCTGGGTTATCTGGGGCTCGGGCTCCCTGACGGGGTCGAGGCCCTTCTCCCTGGCCTGCCTCGCTACCTCGTAGAGGTCGTTGACTCCGTCCTCTAGGCTCTTAAAATACTCCTCGTATTCCTTGGACATGCTGAGCTTAATCAAGCTCTTATCTCCGCTACTCCGGGCTGTGGATCCTGCACAGCATGATGGTGGGCCACTTCTCCAGGCTCCTACCCGTGGATACCGAGTACGCGTCGGAGGCGATCTTGCTCCGCTTTCCGACGCAGGTCTCACAATTCTTGTGCCTCAGGTCAGACGGGCCGTCGCACTCCCCGCAGTTGAGGAGGAGTGTCTCGTCGAGGCTCCTGAGGGTGGTCCAGGAGTACTCGTTCTCGTCGTAGACGGGCTCGAAGTCGGGCCAGATGTCGTAGAGCCCGGGTTTCATCAGGGCCTTTTTCAGTGCGTTGAAGAAGCTCTCGAAGGAGGTCATGGGTTCACCTTTGCTGACTCTATACGGGTCACTATCTTGTTTATCCTTTCCCTTACCCGGTCCGTTTCCTCAACCATGTTCCCCGTGACGATGATGTCGGCGCCGGCTTTGACGGCTGCTTCCGCTGCGGCACCATCACGTATCCCACCGCCGACGATGAGGGGAACCGATAGCTGACTCTTCACGAGCCCGATCATCGTAGGTGGGACGGGCGCCTTAGCCCCTGAGCCCGCCTCGAGGTAGACGAAGCGCATCCCGAGGGTCTGGGCGGCGAGGGCGTAGGCCATCGCTAGCTCCGGGCGGTCGTATGGGATCCCCCTCGCCTGGCCCACGAATCCTACTGTTCCTCCCTGCCCGATGATGATGTATCCTAGGGGCAGGGCCTCCAGCCCGTAGCTCTTGACAGTGTGGGCCGACATAGCCTGGGCGTCTATGACGTAGTAGGTGAGCCGGGAGTTGAGAAGAGACATGAACCAGATGGCGTCGGCGTACCTACTCACACCGGCCACGTCGTTGGGGAACAGTATGACTGGTATATCCACGACGGATTTTATCTCCTTGACCCCGTCGTCAAGATCACTGTTAGACGCCAGAGTGGACCCACCCGCCATGATGGCGAAGGTCCCTCCCTTCTCGGCTTCGGCCGCTATCTCGGCGCATTTTTTGGCCCCTATCTTCTGGGGGTCCAAGAGGGTCATGTGAATGGCGCCCTTCTCACGGATATCCTCGTGGATCCGTTCCTCGACGCTTCTACTCAACAACTGTCTCCTCTGGAGCGTCTCCTCTGTAGAATGCGTCCACGAAGAGGCAGTAGGCATCCACCTCGGCCATGTTGGTGTCGAGGGGATAGGCGGTACTGAGGCCGCAGTCGCTGCAGATCACGGCTACACGCTCTTTCTTCTTGTTAATCGTCGCCTTCACGGTGTTCTTGCCGCATTTCGGGCAGAGATAGAGCTCTGGCAGGCTCCTCCTGACGACCTGGACAACTTTTCTTCGTCTTCGACCCATTACCTAGCACCCACTATCCTGAATTGTATCATTCAGAGGTGGTTCTCAGTCTTAAGACTGTTGGAAGTCTTCTTTTATGCTCGTTCGCCTTCACTCGCTTGAAAACGCCCTGAACCGTGGTTAGATCCACGTTCAACGCGTCCGCTATCTCCTTCTCCGGCATCTCCTCGTCCATCCCGGATAGGATCATGTCCAGAGTATCGTAGTCGATGCCCAGCTCCCCCTCATCGGTCTGCCCAGGCCATAGCCCCCCTGAAGGCGCCTTCTCCACGATGCTCCCTGGTATGTTCAGGTGTATCGCCAGCTGGCGGATCTGGTTCTTGTATAGGTCGGCGAGTGGCATGAGGTCTACCCCCCCGTCGCCGTACTTGGTGAAGTAGCCCGTCAGCCACTCAGTCCTGTTGGAGGTTCCCATCACCATGTAGCCGAGGGAGTTGGCGTAGTGGTACGAGAGGACCATCCTCACTCGGGCCTTCACGTTTCCGAAGGCCACCAGATCCTCCGGATCGTAGAGGGGTAGTATCTCCCGCATCACACTCATCACAGGCGTGATTTCGACAGTGTCACATGTTACATCTAGGGACCTCACAAGGGACATCACATCTGCGATATCACGGTCGGGTGTGATATCACGCTCAGGGAGGGTGAGGGCTCTGACCCTCTCAGGTCCGAGGGCTCTCACCGTCAGGGCCAGTGCAACGGCGGAGTCTAACCCGCCGCTTACGGACACAACTGCCCCGTTTAGGCCGGATCTATCGACCTCTTCCCGTATGAAATTTACTAGTTTCTCGGTTGTATTCTCTGCGTCTATTCTGTGGGAGTCGATGTTTAACATGAAAATACCTATGAAATGAGGGCACATAAATCGGTTTAGGCTCCTTTCGTTGCATGTTTATTTAAATTAGAAAGGTTTTTCCCGTATGTTTTTAATGGTTTTATGATTTGGATCGTTAGAGTTGTTCGTTGTCTAGGTATGGAAACCGTTATTTCTGTCGGTATACACATTTGTATACAAATTACCTGATTTCGTACCTGAGAAAGTTGGTTTGAGGGATGTCATGACCAAGTCTAATGAGCTTCAAAAATTGATAGATAGAGCATATAAAGACCCTATAGGAAGTATATTATTGAAAAACAGCAATATTACGAACATACAGTACGAAACGCTCGTTATAGATTACTTAACGAACACAGCTAGTGATACAGAGATTTCTTTTAAAGATAAAACCTTTTATCGGGATAAAAAGGTCAGTAGGGGCTCTTTTAGCCGTACTTTATCTCAAGCCAGGGGTAACATCATCTCTTCAATTTACACCATTTTACTATTGGCCTACATTGGAGTTTTTGATACAGTTCCATTCGATGACTACAAAAACTTGGCTGAAAAATTGAGTGAATACAACCAGCTGATAGATCTTTCAGAAGATCCACAGAGTGCGCAGTTACTGAGAAGAATAGAGCGAGAATTAGCCGAGGGAATCAAAATACTCGCTGAACCTAAGAGTATAGCCCCTTTGTGATATCACAAAACATCACATATCAGAAAGTTGAATGTTTTCATTAAATAATTGTTAAGCACTCATCTCTATTATAAGAAATTTCCCTTTTTCAATTATTATAAATCCTTTAAAATAATATAATGGCGTGAATATTTACTAAAATTAGTAATAGAGGAATAATACAAGTCCATAGTCAAATTTACTAAGTATAAAACACTTATTTCTTTGATTTTAATAGATGAAACAGGTATTTCTAATAAATTATGAGTTGGCACTTCAGATTAATTTTATAACATCGAAGGCAATGCACCTTCAATGGTGTTTAGATGTGACTATGTGTGACGTCACAGATTTGAAGGTTTTTCAACGTAGCTCACTCAATAATTGTGTTGATCTGATACTGCTTTCTCAAGCAAAGGATTCTTGATTCTCATTTGCGAAATAAAAAGCGATAAAAAGAGGTTAAAAGATTAAAATATCCATTAAAATTGATTTTTCAAGACTTCGAATATCAATAATGACGTCACGATCATGTGGACACCGCACCCAGTGCTGTTCCACAGTGTTTTTTTAATCTTGGATAAAAGATATAAGTGTGATATGTCACATCACACTTGTGATATCATGTTACATCGTTTGATGTCACACCTCATCACAGCCATCTTACATGTGACGTCAAACCATGAAACGTGTGATATCCAGAAGTCGACGCTACATCACATAACAGAGAACGAGGTGTGTGGTTAATGGAGCTGTTCTTCGCCACCATCAGCCTCTTCACAGTCACCATCGTCGCATCTTTCATCTACTACAAACGCATACAGCAAGCCCACGTCGAGTATGAGAACTCAAAGGACGTTGTGAGGATCATCACCTCCGGATTCACGCAGCAGCTCAGGAAAGTTGCTGGATCTATTTTGGCCGTTGAAAGGGACGCTGCGTATGCTCAGTCTGCTGCAGCCAAGGCAAATAGGACCAGCGCCGAAGCAGTTGAAGTGGTTAAAAATAATTCTGAGAAAGTTTCTGCGCTCTCAGTGAAGATGGATGAAACCGATAAGACCGTCGCTTCACTCAGGGAAGAGATACAGGGCCTCGCCAGGAGGAGGCCGGTCTACGCGGTCCAACCTGCTGTCGAGGGCGCCATCCCCATGAGGCAGGACGCGGTCCTTGATCAGCTCACGCCTACGGAGCTTGGGGTTCTCATGCTCATCGAGGAGGAGGGGGAGGCCTCGGGTCCCGCGATACGGGAGAAGGTGAACAAGACCCGGGAGCACACGGCCCGCCTCCTCAAGAAGCTCTTCGAAAGCGGATTCATAGACAGGAACACCAGTGGGATGCCCTACAGGTACAGTGTCCGCAAGGAGATCAAGGAGCTCATCCAGCAGCAGAAGGAGAACGCTCAGCTCTCACTCTGAGCCCAGTAAGCATTTATACACCCCGGGCAGAGAGACGGAGTGATCGAGATGAAATACCTGAAGAACGAGAAGGCCCCCAAGTTCGAGCCCGTCAAGGGCGTGGAGATGTATCTCATAGGAGACGGCGATAACCTGACCCTGATCAAGATGTACATCAAGCCCGGGTCCATTTTCCCCAACCACAGCCACCCCAACGAACAGGTGGGAACCTGTATGGAGGGCGAGGCCGTGCTCACCTCCGGTGGCGTGCCCATAGACGTCCGCCCCGGGGTCACCTGGACAGTACCAACCGGGGAAGAGCACAGCCTAGTGGCGGGCGGGGACACCGACATCGTCATCTACGAGGCCTGGAGCCCGCCCAGGGAAGACTACAGGGCCCTCGCAAAAGAGTCCTGAGACCTTTCGGAGCCCGCCATCGTGTCAGAGGAACTTAGGGACGCCCTGTCGCGCATCATCAGCTCAGGGTACCAGCTCAGCGCAGATGGATTCGAGTTCCTAGGCTCCCTGGCACAGGACGAACTGGCGGAGACCGTGAAGAATGCCCTCCGAGTCGCCGGATCGTCAACGGAGAACATCACCATCCTAGGTAGGGAGTTCCTCCAGGGCGTCTCTGAGAGCCCTGAACAGCCCAAGAGGGAGGTCCTGATCGGCGCCAACGCGATAGTCAGGCCCCTCGCCAGCCAGCATGAGGACGAGATACAGGTGCTGGACGACACGGAGGGGGAGTCCATCGGGGACCTGGACAGCTTCATGGACTACTTCCGAAACCGATTCAGCAAGCTTGAGAGGATCCTCCGCAGCCGCATGGACATGAGGGACGCCGTGTCCATAGGCAGCATCCTGAAGATGCCCCTCAAGTCCAAGGCGAAGGTCATAGGCCTCGTCACCGACAAGCGGGCTTCCGGGTCCCGCCTCTTCGTTGAGCTCGAGGACGCCGAGGACTCCGTCACCGTCATGGCCAGCGACAGCGAGACCGTGAGGGGCGGCCTCAGCATCCTCAAGGACCAAGTGATCTGCGTCGACGCCATGAAATACAAACAGGACCTCCTGATCGCCAACGAGTTCATCTGGCCAGACATCCCCAGCAGGCCCGCGAAGAGGTCAGAGGTCCCCCTCTGCGCCGCGTTTCTAGCCGACGTCCACGTGGGGAGCGTCCACTTCAAGGAGG
>Ga0114919_10004178_pt1 | contig 11602 bp, 4 predicted proteins | sample BlataG_FD_88682 | JGI IMG/M metagenome (GOLD analysis project Ga0114919, IMG submission 88682) | Deep subsurface microbial communities from Black Sea to uncover new lineages of life (NeLLi) - Black_00105 metaG | ecosystem: Environmental > Aquatic > Marine > Oceanic > Sediment | place: Atlantic...
AAGCTGCGGTCAGGGTCAGTATAGCGACACCGAGGTTGCCGGCCACTTTTGCAAGCATCGAATCGTAGGCGGCATTCAGCTTGTCTCTTTCTTTCCCAAGACTTTCAATTTTTCCTCCAATTTGACCAGCATCATTCTCCGCTGTCACCGCTCCGGTCTTGATCTCTGTGATGCTGGTCAACGCCGTTGCCCCATGCTGAAATTCGGAGAGCTTGGTGTTCACAGCGTTCCGCAACGTCGTGTAGGCAGTCGAAACATTGGAGACAACGCGCTCGCTCGTGTTGTAAAATCTAGCAGCCGACTCGATCAATTTTTCCACTTTCTTGAGTTCGACTTCCAGGTCTCGGATAAGCTTTACCGTAAAGTCCTTTTCTTCGGCTTCGCGACCAAATAAAGCTGCAAGTGATCGATTTCCTTCGGCTTCGACCGATTTTTGGACCTCGGTCTCTATCCTTTGATATTCTTGCGCGATCGATCGGCCTTCAAACGTATTGAGAGCCTCTCGAACAAGATCGACGGCGGTAAATATCCTCTTGTTCCACCCACCAAGCTGTGTATTAAGTGCGTCGACTTTGGCCGAAATATCCCGGTTCTCGGTTTTGCATGTAACCAACTCGTCAGACAGTTCGCCCATCCTTACCAGGGCTTGCCTACGCTCCATTGATATCGTTGTCACAATGTTCTTGACCATTTTTTCGAGTTCATCCAGCGACATCGTGTCTTTGATGGTTTTTGGGTCGGCCGCTGCCGTCGTTTGTCCTTGGGTTAAGATGATTCCCAACCTCCCTCGGACGGCCGGTTCCGCTCCTTCGAGTATCATGGACTCTCCTTCTTCCGTGACGTCGAAACCTTTTTTCCATAGCGTTTGAAACACGTCCGTATTTGCGGGAGTTGTCTCGTCCTTGTCCTTGGGTTTATAACGGATCGAAGCGTACTTTGGATCGACTTCCGTGGAATACATTGCGTCGAACATGATCCTGGCAATGCGTGAATTCTGTTCCTCTCGGAGCTCTGGTCTCGTTGACACCGGTCCGCCTCTAACTTTGTCCGAACCTTTTGTTGCGCATTCGAAAAGTACCTTGTACGCAGATATGGCGTCGGTCTTGATGGCATTGTAAATGGTGTCGATGTTTCCGACCATGTTTGTAAGCAAAACTCGTCTGTCTGGCAGAAACCCTATTCGCGTTTCTTCTACGGGTTTGAGTTTAACACCTTTGGCCTTTGACAGTGTCGTAGAATCAGCAGCAAGAAGACCCGCGTCCAGCAATTCCTTGTCGCCCTTTAGTCTCGGGGCGATCGACTCGTATTGTTTTACAACTTTCTGGTACCCCTCTGTGTCTGTCATGATTGCATACACTCGAGACAGATCCACATCGATAGCGTTGAAGTTTCTAAACACCCCAACAAAGGATGTCATCAAAGGTGCGACCGTTTCCGTAATCAACGCTTTCAGCAAATTCTCTACCGGTATCGTGGATGCAACGCCATCCGAGCTGATGTTTTTAAAAAGACCACTCGCACCAGTTTCGACGCCAACATTCGGAAATCTTTGTTCGCTACCAGAGATAGTGACGCTCTTGGCCTTTTGCCATCGGTCGAAATCAAATAGACCAGACTCTTGAAGCCTTTTTTGGATTGGTTGCGGGGTTCCGGTGGTCGGGACTTGCATAAGCAACCCTTTCTTCAGAATTCCGTCATTGAATAGGTCAAGGACAGCCGTCCTCATGGTTTCGACCTTTTCTCGGGCAATCTGGGAAATGGCTCTTTGCATATTTGTCGTTCCGAGGTAGACGGTCTTGATGGTGTCGACGGCCGTAGCCAGCTGCGCTGGGTCTTTTGCCGAGAGATTTTCGACGTTGAATTTTTCCTCAGGTTTGAAAGAGAACGGTCTTTTTGCAAACCACGCATCCTCCCTGGCTCGGGTGCCCTTGAACCAAGCTAATTTTTCGTCATCTGTTCTGAATATGATTTCCGCTCCCTTGAGTTCAGTGGTCAGTAGAGCCATCAATGCATCGTCACCAGTAGGGCTGTCTCCGAAGAGGTGTTTGTTCATGACTCGAGCGATTTCCGTAATTTTGTCGGCCGTATCCTTGAACTTGGCCTCGATAGATGGTTTCATCCTTCCGGTTGTTCGGGCAAAGGTCTCTCTTTGGACGAGCAATTCTTGGATCAGCCCGCGACTCTTTCCATCGCCGGTGACAAATTCGAGCAGGCTGGTCGCTCGTTCGACTTGAACTTTCAGAGCGTCCACTCCACCTTCTCCTATCGAAGTTTCCCGGGTTACAGCGGATACTTTTTTGAATGTTCCACGTTCTTGGGCACCAGCCATGAACTCAAACTTGTCCACCCCCCGCCCGAGACTCGCAGCAGGCGTATCGGTCGGTCCAACGATTAAAATCGCTTTGGGTGGGGGTTCGAAGGGTCCTTCTCTTCGCCACATAAGACCGTCACTGTCATTGACCTTCTTCCAATTGCCTTCACTATCCATCAACCCGGATGCACTGAGATTATTCTTTACCGTTTGGGATTCCAGCTGATTGGGATCCGTTCCCGAGACTCTGTTCAATACAGTGGACAAGTACCCGACGCTCTTCAGTAGCGTGTTAAGCTGTTCCGCGTATTTCCCGCGCTCTTCTTGCACCTTTTCTTGTGAAATCTCGGGGGGTTTCCGGGCCTCGAAAATCGCGTCGACGCCTTTCGAAATGGTCTTCGAGTATCCGACAAGACTGTCGATCGACTTTTTGAGTTCTTCTCCCGCAAGAGGCGAGGTTTCGAAATCGCCTTGGACAAGCGAGAGAAAATCCTTCAGGTCGTCAAACTTGCCCTGAACAGCTCGAACCCTTTGCATCACTTTGTACGAACCGTCCGCCCCATCCTTCTCAAAAGCCCAGGGAAACCTGTCTAGAGCGGCCTGATCCTCAGAAGCTCCTTTCAGTTTCTCCGCCACGTCCCCAAGTTCCTTCTCCCATTCGGCTTCGTCCACTCCTTTTCCCTCCGGGCCAAATGTAGAATATGCAAGACCCTCGTTAAAGTCTTTCAGAGACAGATTGGTTCGAAGCGAACCCATCAACGCGTCTCCGGGGAAAAACCCCAGCAACTCGTCCATATCGTCGACCCTTTGGTCCTGGCCACGGGCAAAGCTGTACATGACGACAGCCGCGGTCGCCATCCTCGGTCCTTCTCTCCTCTTTACCCCTCGTCTTTTGTAAACACCAAAGTCACAGGTATATCAAAAAAGGGGGGTTTCATGTATATCTCTTCTCTTCTTCCTTTTTAATATATAAATAACCACGTGCGGATATCCGCTCTCTTCGTCCCCCCGCTCCCTACCCAAAACCCACGTGTTTACCCATCAGTGCAAGGGTTTCCTCGACGGTTTCTATCCGTTTACCCCAAGTATCCATGGTTTTAGACCAATCGTCCATTTTTTTAGACAATCGCGACACCTCGATACTTGTCTGACATCGCATAGTCTTGACGTACGCCTCTGTCGCTTCCTGTCTTGCGCGTAACGTAGTCATCTGATTCACCAACTCTTCTTTTGATATGATATTTTGGCTAGCCATCTCCATAAAATACTCCGTGTTCTCGCCTATCGAGATCCCTAATATGTCGATGGCTTGGCTCACTCTTTCCACATTCCACCCTACATCCCGCGGGGATTTGAGCTTCAAGTCCGAGTACAACTCGACGCACATCTTGTGGACGTCGTTGACCTCAAGGATTGATTGCGGGAGGCTGCAAAACAAAGGATACAACGCCCAAATAGGAATGACCTCCCTGTGGTCGCCCAAAGTGCCTTTCTTACTCAACGCAAGCAATTCAACCGGCATTTCGTGGGGAAACGTTTTCAAGCACAACTCCAACGCAGATATAAGTCCAGCCTTTCCCAGGCCCATCCCACTCCGTATACAGTTACAGTCGATTCCAAGGACTTTGATATGATCGTTGGTTTCGAGTCGAATTATCGCCGACACCACCTTTGACAGTTCTGTTTTGTGTTTTGTCTTATCAAAAGCCCATTCGCGTATCTCGTCCCCCCCAATGACCACATTGTAAAACGCCACGTCCACCGGAACCCTTTCCAAACACCGCAGAACCTTCCGTTCCTCTGATGAACCTCGAGGTGAAGAACTTTTGCTGCATTCATCCAACTCTCTGGTAACCACTCCTTCACTCTCCTCCTTATCATCCCGATCGGACGACACGATATATCTCAAAAACTCAATAACCTCGATCCCTTGCACCCGCTCGCGTATCATATTCTGGCGTACATAAGGTTCGCGTAAAGGTGTGGTCACCTCCAACTTTGCATCCGACCCAGAGCTAAATACACTCTTTTGTATCAACTTTCCTCGCTTGGTCGTTCGGATTCGAGACAAATCCGCACCGCCAGCCTTTCTCTTTTCAGTTGTTTTTTCGGCCACCCGCTTTTCGTAATGCTCTGTGGAAATAACCCCATGCGTGGGGTTAACAACATGTCGCACCCCACTAATAATTGCTGCTTGTTGGTTTCGAATATTCTTTGTCCTGGTGCTCTCTGACACATTGCTTTTGCGACCAGAGTAAGGGGTCTTGCTAGCCATGAGTCCAGCAACTCTACCGACACCGAAACCTAAATGAGCAAACCCGCCTCCAGTGTTAATTTTTAATGTAACACATAAAATCAGCATCACACCTTTTTTGCCCGTTTATAAGAAATAAATCTCAAATGCTGTTGTTTAAAGGTATTCGGCCAGTTTGTTTCAGTCTTTCTGTATCATAAACCTGAATACTACAATTGCCCTTTCTCGCATCCGTCTCTACCAGCAACCAATACAGTGCATCGAATGGCATATATCAGATCGGTCCTGTGACCACTTATTCGCCTGTCGCCTTTCGTGTTTTTAGCATCCCGCAAAGGCAATGTGTCTTTTTATCTGTTGAACATGCAGAATCCATTCTCCTTTTTTGGCGAAAAGTGTGTGGCAATGCATGAATTGGAAGGCGATGCCAAGCTCTTTTATTGGGTTTAATGCCAGCACGGTGCTATTTCAAAGGCGCGGGGGGGGTTACCGGTATAGCCCCGAACAAGGATCCCAAAAGCAGAAGGAAATACACCATTGAGGTATTGTTGCCGTATAGACAATAATATTCAAACCACTTGTCAAAGGGAAATGTCAAATCAAACAAGCCAGCGTGCAAGATTTTGATCTGATTTCGACTCTCCCGAAATTCCCCCTTCTTCGGCTACACACGCGCCCACTCCTTTGAACCGTTCATTGGGCATATACGGGCGGACTTTTCTAAGCACCTTTTCGACGCTATAAAACTTGCCCTTGACGTTATAAAGCATAGCCGAGTCTTTCCATCTGTCGGCTATGCTTTTCAAAACAATGGGTACTTCAGTTGGGCGGAGGGGCGGGGTAACAGAAACAGAGTCGCTGTTTCTTGTTGCAAGCAGAACACCTGTCCTGGCTCCATATGCGCTTCCCTTCTCGGAATTGAAAAACAAAGCTATCGTACCCGGGGGAGTGGTTTTCAGCACTTCACGCACTTGTTCTGTGTTTAGCCCAAAATGAACAAAAGTGATCAATTCCTTTGCATTCCACCTAACCTGGTTCTTAACGGCAACGGAAGTTTCGGCGTTGTCATAGTAATTTTTGAACAGTTTTTGGAAATCGCGCAATAGTCTTCCTTTTGGTTTTGGTTTCATCAGTTCTTCCGATAAAGTAAATGGATTATACGAATCACTGAACCATTCGAGAACGTTGTCGTCGATCGACTGATTGGGTTTCGAGTTCCTAAGCAAAGCAACCCATGCCAACTTTGCCTGGTTGTTAACAAACGTGTTTGCTTCGTCAACATTCATTTCTAGTCCCCGAATGTATTCGAGAATTTGTCCGCTTTCGGTAGATAGATTCGTTTCACCATAGTCGAATCTTAAAAACAAGTACAAGTCTTGTACCCTGGTTTTGAGCGAGGGCTTTAGCATACCGGCTTGGTGACTGGTCTTATTAAAAAGTCAAAAAAATAATGGATTTAAGGTAAAGGAAGCAACAAAAACTTACGCCTTTGTAGAACATACTTAATAAACACACCTCCTTTTTGGGAATAATCTCTCTATTCTTTTCTTTTTCCCCAAGCCCCAAGCCCCAAGCCCCTAACTTCAAGCCCCAAGCTTCACAGAGACAACAACGAAAAATTCTGTTCCAAGAACTCCATCATGTTATTGGTGAAACACGATGCCGTTCACCGCGCGTGGTGTATCATCGGCATTGAACAAATACACTAATGGGTTTTTTTATTTCCCGGCTTTTCGAGGGCGTTTCTTATGTACATATAACCGGTCTTGGTCTTCTTCTCTTTGTCGTTTTTGTTGTTGGTCTCGCAGCATCCGTATGAACTGACTCATTTGACTGTTTTGTGATGTCTGGAGTTCCCGCGTCTTCTTTAGCTCGTTTTCCAGCTGGATCATGCATCCCCACATCTTGCGCAGCTGTTCGTTCATGTCTTCGATACTCAGAGCGCCTTCATTTACAAGAATCGGTTGTGAACTCTTTGTTCGAACCTCCGATTCACCACCGGCGGTTTCCTCCCGCCCGCACGCTTTCAAGGCCCTTTTCCCCAACATATCGGCCACCATGGTCGAGTACACAATCATGTTGTCCGTATCCATCCATTCCTGTACAGGCAAAAATTCTTCAATGATTTTCTTTGCTCGCTCTACGGACAACCGGCCTGGCCGGTACCGCTTACAGGAACGTTTCTGAGGTTTTGAAATTGGCGAACATAACCCCATAGGCGGGGTTCCGGTTTTTTCTTCTTCTTCATCCTCTTCTTCTTCGCTCGAGGTACTGCTGTACTGCGAGTCGCTTGCTTCGTCCATTGACGATTCCATTGGCACCGGTATCCATGATCCACAATCCGAACGGTACTCGAGTCCGTTTATGAATGCTATGTTTTTCTCGCCCGTCTTTTCAATATACCGTGAATACGTCGTAGGAACGATCAACCTGATTTCGGGGGTCCAGTGGTCTGTGTGGTTTCCTGTGGCAACCTCGTACCGTCCAATATACACCGGTTCACCCGTTAATGGATCGGAGTCGATCAACTCGACCTTGGTGAAAAAGCACGCCCCTAAACGGATGATGCCCGGTTCGCTCGAGACCTTTTGATATTCAAAATAAAACGGTTTGGGTTTATCACCCGCGCCTCCAAAAGCTTGTTCTACGTCAGTTTGTTTTTCCCCCTGAATGCGCATCCGTAAAACAGTCGCAAGTTTTTTATGCGGGTTCGGCGGTTGCGGTCGACGTATCGTGTCAATGTTGTTAAATCCTTTTGCGATTTGCTTGTATACGGCGGACCGAGCGTTCGTTTGGCCATCGACAGAAAGACTACTGGAAGGATACATGCGGTCCAAGGGTTGTATCTTCATTTTAACATGAGTAGTGGATGAAGCCCCCTTTTCGCCCCTCCGGTACACCCCACGGACCCATATGGATCGCGATTCTGAATGCCAAAGAGCCTGTGGGAGATGCGTAGTACGACCCGCGATAAACTGCACCGAAAGATCGGTTGCTTTGGTCTCTATCCTGGGTTCAGGGTCCCCTTCTGGAGAAAGCATCTTGCCTGAAATGGGGATGTGTGTTGGGAAAGGGAAAAGTGAAAAAGAAGTTTCGCCGAAAATATTACGTAAAAGAATTTATTATGTAAAAAAGAGGGCATCTTTTGGTCGGTAAAAACCATCGTATGCCGTATATGGAGAATTTATTTCACAAAGAAGAAAATTCTATGTCTCTGGGCGTTACCGAAACGCCAATAATCAAGATCCAGTCGAGGGCAAGTTTTGCTATAAACGAGAGTGCAATAAACACCAGCTCGTAATTGACAAAGTCCGAAATCCACGAAAACGCCCCGAGATAGTGCAGTACCGGGTTGACCGCAAACAGAGAAAACAACGAAAACATCACAAATACCACGAGGTATACAAAAACAGGCACTTGGCTGGTCGAGGTTACGGCAGCGAAAAAGTAGCTGAAAATCACCGCCCACTGCGCCAAAAAGAATAATACCCCCCAAAAAAAGAACTTCCAGCGAACCTTTCGAAGCCTGGAAGGTTTCACAAGTGGTCGTTGATAGCCAATGTTGTCTTGCTCAAAGTAGTTGCCTCCGATAATCATCAATGCCACGTTGAGCGGCACGGCCAGGAACACCAGTATAAACACGTTTGATACACCAGACAGCGCGGCAATCACCACGATCATCAGCGAAGACGATATTGCATATTCTATCCACCGCAGAGGGTTGATGCCGAGAGCAATCACGTTTGTGTAGTAGTCAAAAACGTTCTTAGGCTTCGAAAACAGCGAAACCATCTCCGGTGCTACCCGAGTTCCGGAATACTTTGTAAACACTCTGTAAATATACGCCCCCGCCTCAATTTTCGAAGAACTGAGTTTGGCATAATCGTACACCGCATAAGGAAGCACACAACCAATGACTAGGTGAAACATCGACGTAATCAGCGGCACAGACACCACTAGCCATGTCACAAATGATTCCATGTGTACTCTCGAATCCACCGCCAAAACATCGGTTCCACCCACGTCAACGGCTCTCACAAAGTCTGTAGAGACCAATGTCGGTGTCCTTTGATCTAGCACAACCACAACAACGATTGCCGCGGTAAACGATACAAGGTGTGCTAAACCAGCGACCACGTTACACCATTTGAGTAGCCGGCTTTTTTTCGAAACCTTGGCTTTCATTGTCGGCGTCGAATATACTTGGCCGGGTTTTTCTCGGCGCATTTTTTTCTCAGGAGAAGAACGATAAGGAGGTGGGGGAACGGGTAATTGTGGTAGATTTCCAAAGAAAATACGACCGCTGTTTCCTTTTGTGGGTCTCTCTTCAATAATGGTTTAAATAATGCGATTTTTCAATTAGAAATATTAGCAAATGCCGTAAAGCAAACAGGGGGACTCTTGTAATTCCGCTTTCCCGTCTTTTGCTTCAAAAATAAGTGTCGTCCATCTACAGCTGGTTGTTGAAAAAGTGAATGGTAAGCACACCAACGGTGCATTTCATTCACTAAAGTATGTTTCTAAAAAAAGAAAATGCGACCGAACTTTCGAGGTACGGGCATTCCAAAAAACAATTTTAAAGCTTTTTCTTTCATTTACCACAACGTACACACTTGGTCTCCGAGCATGGGCGCGTTTGCGGGACAACCATACGCTACTTCGAGCGGGGACTTGCCATTGGGCATTCTTAAATTACGTATCGCTCCGTTGATCCGAACACCACCGGGGGAATGCACATCATATTCTATTTGCGCCGCTTCTTGTGCAGGTGATTGGTTTCCGCACCAGACTTGCCCGTACGCCTCGACAAATTCTCGCATAGTGTGTTTCATATCCGTAATCCGAGGAAACGTGGTCATAAACGCACGCAGAGAGGCCCTCAGACCCATCGTATCGGCGATGTTTTCCGTCAGGGTGTGTTGCCCGTTGTTAATATTGCCCAATCGGGTTCTTACGGTATACTCGTCTATGAAACACTGTTCTCTGGATTCATAAGCCTGTTCGTCTTTCGGGTCCAACCATGACCGGTAAGATCCCTCTGGGTCAAACTTGACGCCCTCCGAGTCGAACCCATGGCACAGCTCGTGGCCTATGACTGCACCAATGGTTGCATACAGCGAAGCGTTGGTGTACCGCTCACTGTAAAATGGGGCGCCTAGGATACCCGCAAGGATGTTGATTGAATTTTCGTCGGGGGAATAGTAGGCATTGACTTCGGACGTCGACATACCAAAGTGGTAGGGTTCTTTCCGGCTTTTCCTATCTCTCGAAGAACCAAACACCCGTTCAAATGCGTTGCGCGTGTGCCAAGACCTTACGCGAACCGAGTCGGCGTAAAAGCTCTTCCCCTCGATATCCAGTTCGTTGTGGTATTCAGGCTCGTTAGTCCAAGGAACAGCAACCCGAATTGCAATAGCTCGCGCCTTTTCCGCCAGTTTTTGCTTGGCCTTGTCGCTGAGCAGGTGCGATTCCTGAATAGAGTCTACGATAGCGTTGACGATGGATCCAACCATCATTCTTATACGTCCCCTTTCCTTTGGAGTAGTAATGGCCTCTGCAAACGTGTTGTCCTTGATCCCGGGCAGGTACATCCCAGCTACTTGACTACACACTCCCCAAAATGCCTCAATATCAGGCTCTACGCTATCTACCTGTACATAATGGGCTTTTTTCCACGCCGAATGTTCGTGTTGTCTATGGTGGAGAAACGCGTCGATCATCCCGGTCAGAGCCTTGGATTCGCGTTTGCGAGAAGGTCCAAAATGTCCCTTTCCGTTTGAAGCGGTGTAATAACCACGCATGTGCGGGCTGTTACTCTTGGCCGGATGGGTTTCCGGTCGAGACCCAAACGTCAGTTGCGCTTCGTTTCTTTCCTTGGAAGGGGAGGGGGAAGAAGAAGATAAAAACATTTCGAGACGTGCGATATTTGCGTGTTCCAAATAGTCCAGTACTACAGACATGCGTAAAAATAGTATCCAGTCCTTGTTCGTCGGGGAACCGTCCTCTGCGTTATCAAGCGAGAGCAAGTTGTCGAGGTAACCGGAATCATGTGTCCACAGACCCGATCGGCGAACGTCCTGCAGATTTTCCTCGGATACACAACCCCCGTTTACCAATCCGTGTTCATAGGCTTCCCACCAGCCTGAAGAGAAAAACGAGGGCGTTCCCGGAGCGCTTCGAGTCATGATAACAGGGAGTTCTTCTTCTTTTTCTTCCTCCTGCGTGGGTTCCTTCCTATCCCACACCAACCTGTCTTCCATCCTCAGAGTGTCCGCAACACAAGTTTTGCCCCCGCTCAATCCAACTTGGTCGAGGACTTGACAAGCCAATGTGATCATGGCCACGTGTTTTTTCATGTACTTTTTCGCATCCAAGTCCAGGGAAATCGACCGCGTCCCTAATACGCCCATGGGTTCGACGTAAAGAACCTTTCTGCTTTTGTCCGTTACATCCACGCCAGGGGTTACATGGAGCACGGGAGACGCCCCGTAGCATTGGGCCCGGCCAAAAAGAAAACCAATATGCTCGTTGCTGCGTTTGCGAGTGAGTTGTTTCAGCCGGTTGGACAGGTCGTCCAAGTCGCTGAACAATTCACCGGCCAGGCTGTTGGTGCACGAGGATACCAGGGTGTGGAACAGAGCCTGATTATCCGATCCATCGTCGAGGAGTTCGGTGTCACTCAGAGATACATGTTCCCTCAGCAAAGCATTTCTATACGCCAACTCGGAGAACCCACGCGAAGGCGGGACCCCTCGGAGGCTTCCCACCTTGTCTCCACTGGATTTGTGCCAACCATCGCATACATAGGCTTCAAAGTCGACGCAAGGGTCCTTTTTTTCCGAAAGAATATCTTGGTCCACCGCATGTGGCCATGGATAATTGACTCGACAAGTGGGTCGCTGGAGCGTGCCTTTTGGGTGCCACCCATGTGTGCCCACGGGACAATTCAACCTGTCTTCTTGGGACTCGACGTCTCGCTGCAACTGATCAATCGCGCGAGCATAGTCGGCGATGATCGACGGAGAGTCTTTTCCAGA
>Ga0114919_10004179_pt1 | contig 11602 bp, 7 predicted proteins | sample BlataG_FD_88682 | JGI IMG/M metagenome (GOLD analysis project Ga0114919, IMG submission 88682) | Deep subsurface microbial communities from Black Sea to uncover new lineages of life (NeLLi) - Black_00105 metaG | ecosystem: Environmental > Aquatic > Marine > Oceanic > Sediment | place: Atlantic...
AATCCTACCAACAGCAGCACCTGGTCATAAGTCCAAGCATATGGGGTAGTGAGAAAAGATGCAAAGAGCAGGATTGGTAATTGATTGCGCCATCGCCATGTTTTACGGTGATGATACCAGTACCATCCTAACCATAACAAACCGAAAAAGATTGGTAGGTACTGCAACCAAAATTTTTCTAGTCCAAAAAGCAGGCGCATAAATGCCCCCAAAGTTGGAGTGAACCAGGCTATAGGAGGATATTCTTGCAATGCGTTGAAGTACTGTCCAACCAGATGGTGGTTGAATAGCAATCCAATAATGGTAGCACTCAGAAGCGTCAGGCATAAACCAACTAAGACCTTATAACGGCGCATACTGACCACCCATATGAATAGTGAAATAAAGAATAAGTACAGTAATTGCGGTTTAAGGCAGGCTAACGCAACACAAGCCCCAGCCAGATAATCGTACTTTTTATTTTCGATAAATCCAAGGAACCCGACTAATGCGAGTAGAATCCAATAGGTAACCTGACCTTGGGAAAGCATCAGGTACGTTGGGCCAAAACTGAAAACAACCAACCAGGCAAACCTGCGTAGATTTTTAGGACCCGCATACAATTTCCAAAGCTGGTCTGCGCAAATCAGCAAAATGATGATGCTTGTCAAAAGCCAAATTATACGGCTGAACAAATATGGAAAACCAGCGAAAATCATTACTAGAGGAAGTGACCAAGGTGGGCTGTAGAACAGTGTGATCACCTGAGGTTCTTCGATAGCCGGAACAATCGCGTTTTTTACCTGTTGAATTTGAATTGGATCATACGGATTTGCCCCAATCAAATTCAACTTCCCGGCAGCCCATATTTGGGCAAAATCCTGACCCATAACGTACTTCAGATCGACTAATACCTTGCTTCCAATTTGCCAAAGGTAAAATATGCTGATAATTAAAGCCAGCAAAAGAACCAGACGATATGCAATTCTTTTCTTGTAAGGAGGATCCATAAGTGTTATCAGTGATTCAAAAGTTTTATCTTGAAAAATTATAGCCTGAGACTTTCTCCTGCTTATAATTTTAAGAACAAAAAGTTATCTTATTTCTATCCATATCCGGCGTAGATCGATGGAAACATTATTAATACGATGGTTTGATTTGATACTTGTCCCAACTCCATATTCATATAACTGGGATTAGGAATATCATCATGTGATACGGTGAAGGGTGTATTTTACCTGCTTGCGTTGTTGGTTTTAGTGGCTTAGACCATATCAATGATTAATTCCACTCAATTATGCGTGGGATTCTTTTCGGATATCAACGAGCCATCGCGGAATAAAACTATCAACAAACCCATTGGTATCAATGCTAGTAGAGCAATTTGCGTCGGGTAAGTAATGAAAATGAAAAACAAGGATCCGAAGTAAACCATGATTGCTGCATATAAAACATCCTTTGAGTGCGATAACTGCGACCATAATATAAAAAAGGGGATCAATATCACCATATCATGGATTAGTATGTGAGGAGCAACAAAAAAAGGGTACAGTAAGGCCAGAATAAATGCAGGAATTCTTTTATCCATAGGTCGATCACGCAATCGATATGCGACCCAGGCAAGTGCCATGCTGCTTAACACAAGCAAAATCTGATTAAACAATAATATAACCGGCAAAGGCACTTCTTGGCAAAATCGTAGCGATCAGCGCAAAGAGAGAAAGCTCCAAGAACCTGCCAACGCCGTATGGCAATTCAACCAGCATCGGAAGGGCATTGATATAACTTCGATAGGGTTCAAACCCGGAGGTGAAAATCACCGATAGAAACCAGATTGCAGCCACAAATGAAAAAGACGCTAATGCCCTATACTTCCTCCAAACAAGCCAAATAATTAAAAATCCTAGAGCAAAGTGGGGTTTATATGACAAGATACCTGCCGATATGCCAGCAAGGATCCATTTTTCCTGAAAAGAGAATACTATGATCCCAGTAATAAGAAGCAGAGTCAGACCATGGTTCTGTCCTAAATTCAGTCCCCAAACAACCGGGAAGAATGAAACCGAAATTATAAGCAATTGGAAATATGACAGTCCATCTTTGATCAATTCTGGATGCACAAGATAACGCGAAAGCAAGAAAACAGCTAAAGCAATGAAAGTAATGCTTGAAAGGGTCCAAAAATAATATGCCCAATTGTAAGGGATTAATGTAAACAAACTTGACGCAAGTGCGACATATGGAGGATATGAGAATATATTCCCGCCGCCACCTAAAGAAGTGGGAAGGAATATTTCTTGTTCAACACTGAAGAGATTTAACACATCATAGAGCTTATCAATATCAGACCAATAAATTCTTCCAATTGCATAAAATGTCAGAAAATCAAAACTGATTAACCCGCCTATCCCTCCATTCCATCCCTGTCGAAATAAGGCATTTATTCCATAAACAGCAGTAAAAACAACTGCGATAATGCGGGGGTAATTCCTTAACCGGTTTTCGTTTATGAGAGACATTGGGAATTAGTTTACTGGTTCATACACTTGATTATCCATTAAACTCGATATTTATCGCTAAATCAATTGCTACTTAATTAATTCTGTTCAGCCAGATATCGTCTTTATCTTATCCTGATTTTGGCTTGAATTTGCAGCTTGTCGTAATGTCCCAACGATCTCCCACAGAACGAGCAACAGAGCGCTGAAATAAATCATCCCAACCACAAATTTGTCCATTTTGGATTGCTTGCCAAGATAAGGATGATAATTGAATGGACACAAGAGCACGTCCTCGGAAACTGCAGACAGTTGAGCGAAATCCTTTGCACAGTTCTTGGAGGCTAATTCATCTCCTTGCTATGTCTCCTTTTGCCGGTAAAGGTAGAAAATCTCGATCTGCGTTTCAAACATGTAGTACTCTGAAACCAGATTGCGCAACTCCTGAAAATCTAGAAAAGCCGCAAACGAGTCATCTTTGGTGCCTGTAACCCATGGAATCGCATCATTCTGTACAACCACGATATATTTAGGATCATTCTGCTCCAGTTCGGCGATCAGTTGATCACGGAATTCCGGCCATCCGAAATCACCATATAGAGGGAAGTTATATAGAAACCGGGACGCTGAACTCCGCTCAGCGAGGAAATAGATGGTTGGCTCGAAACCCCAGATAAATAAAGTATCGCTCTGACTAGTATTAGACATCAGATAAGCCGCAACCTCGAAATCAGCTTGAACAGAGTAATCGCCATAATCACCGAACTGCGTGTACACGTTTTGCAGTTTAAAGTTTTCAGTTACAAGGTCGATCAATATCTTTTGGTTGACTAAAAACCAAGGCAAGACAGATGCACTTAAGATGGTGAATGTTGCCACAGACATAAAAATGAATCTGGGTACCTTCGTATATGTCTTTTCGTAGATCATGCATATCACATATGATGCCATGACTGCACCTGGGGCAAGCAAAGGGAGCCCGTGATAGGTATAGAACTTATTCTGTACAGCTAGATGTACAAGGGCTGCCAGCCACCATAAAAACACCAACGCGCTATACTCTAGCCTTCTCCTCTTGCTTAGCACCACGAAGGCAATCATTGAAGCAAATAACAACAGCATTATTGGCGTGGCCAGCAGATATCGAAGAATTCCGATAAAGACATTTATCTGGCTTCCGATGCGCACATTGTAGGCTGGAATATATGTGATTTGTGTAAACACAAAATCACTAAGTGCACCTTGAATAACTAGGACTAGCAAGAAAATGGCAATCGGCACCACAAACCCGGTTACAAGAGAAATCGCAGTTTTGTAGCCGTCTGATCTGTAATCAAAGAATATCATCATCAACAAAAAGAGGAGCAGGATACCGATTGGATACTTGAATAGCATTGCTGTTCCAATCGCAAACCCGCTTGAAACAATAAGCCACATCCCACCATGCTTATTGTAATGAATGTATGCCAATAAACTCAATAGAATCAACAATGTCAGGAAGCCATCTGTCTGGGCAGTGTTCCAATAATCAAGGGAGTAATAACCTGTGATATATAAGAATGCAGCTACCAGACCTACCAGACGCTTTTTAAAGATGGATTCAGCCAGTATCACCAAGAGAACCACCGTTATGCATTGCCAGATTAAGTCAAACAATCTGATGGCTAGCATCGACTGACCAAAGATTGATAGCGCCAGACCATGCACAAAGTGAGTTAGGGGTGGCTTGACATCGAAAATATCTCGATAGTCTACCTTTCCTTTGCGAACCTCCATGGCGATCATCGCATACTCGCCTTGATCTCTACCAAATGGGTAAAAAAGACTTACTCCTCCCAAGAGGAGAAGAAACAAAATGGCGGTAAAAGGTGTCTTACACAACCCAAGCGTATTGGGTATGCCTATTATATTTCTGCTGATGAATTGGATCATTCCCTGTCCTTCAGTGGAATCCTGTCATAACCAGTAAGCATCTTTATCTTATCCTAAGAGTACTTTGGTTTTTCAGCTTGCCATACTGTCTTAACTGTTTCCCACAGGACAAACACCAATGCACTGCAAAAATTCGGACTCGCAGCAATTTGGGCTAGATCGGATTGTATACCAATGTAAAAGACGACAATTGAAAGTACGCACAGTAAAGAAACTGATGCCACAAGCGGTCACGACCAGCTCCAGCTAAAGTATATCGGCAGCAAAAGCAGAGCCTATCTATGCCAGGCTTTTCTCACCGCTAATCAGTTACAAAACAACTTTGGCTTTGAATTCAGATGTAAAGGTGCGTCTTATAAATGCCATTGAATGTACCTCCGATTTTTGTACTATGATACTTGATTATTTTATGTGTCCACGAATCGGGGTGCACAACAATCGTAGTCTTTCTTCAAAATTGAGTAAGTTTAGATATGCAGATTAATATCCAATTTACATGTATGGGATTTCGGCTTCTATAGTCGCATTCGCATTGAACAAGAATCTGCTGAATCCAAGCTTTAATATATTCTAATCCTTAAGTGTGTAGATATAAAGATATTCAGCTCCCCATAATGTTCTTAAGATCACTTCTCTCCAAGGCATCTTTATCTCAATAATCAGTCGATCATCTTCCAAAAATAATGGGGGCTTAGTTATTGTATAATTTTGTCCAATATCACTTTTTAATAGTGACTCAATGAAAATATCGTAGCTCACAATAATATCTGGATTCCGTGCCTTCACAAAACCAACAGGAATAGCACCAATCCCTCCATTGCTTCTTTCATCGGGAACTTTCAGTGGATGATATTTTTGTGCCTCTGGGGAGGCTAACCCAGCCGCATCGAGTATCGTTCCACGAAAACCGTAACCCAATCCGCCTATCTCAGAAGTCATTAGAACTGAATTAGGGTATTGCTGATATAATTCCTCTGCTATTTGTATATATTGTCGGACCCTAGCCCCTTCAGAAAAACCTATATAAAATGCAGGGTTGATAAGGGCTGAAAATGCAATAATGCATACTATTATTATTTGACCTACAACGACGGGGGATGCAAAGATGCGGTTCAATATGTATAACTGATGTGTTGGACTATCTAAAATCGCCTTTGAAATAATGATAACAATTGGAATAAGGTATAGAGGATCATACCAGGGGAAGATATAGGTTCGACGAAGGAAATATGCTCCAAAAGTAAATAATCCCCAAAGCAAGATAATAATTGAAAATTGCATATCTACTCGGGTTATTAGTTCTGTGAAATTCTTTAATATTTTCAATAGAAATAGCGAAATAAATAGAACGAATATGAACAAGATGAAAAAAAAGTAGGTTTTGGGAAACTGCAAGAAGAAAGGAAATAGATAATAATAGTTGGAAATTCTACCTAAAAGAATGCCGATAACATCCTGGTAATCAAGAGAGTATAGAATAGATTTAGCGGTTACTGAGTTAGGAACCACGGTTTCGTAGAAGTACAGATCAAACAGCAGAAATGGTAGGACGCCAATGAGTGAAAATGTGAAGACTTTGAGTAAAGAAAAGCGCTTTGTAAATAAGGCATGAATAATGATAAGACTTAAAAGGATTATTAGCTCAGGTCTAAAAAAAATGGAGGCACCAAACAATGTAAATGAGACTTTGTTTTGATCAACATACAACAATAATGCTAGCCCGGCTAATAATAATGCCGCGATAGTTTCCATCAATCCAACACTCGGATAAAGCGTGATAGAAAAAATTACTAGAAAAATTATCGATAAATTTAGCGTTGAGTTTCGGTGTTGAGCTAATTTAGAAATTAAAACAGTATATACCAGTGTATTGGCAACCACTAATAAAGCGTTTAGAATCGCAACTAAGGTGGTTAGATTTACATCTATTCGAACCTGATGGGTTATCTCAAAGAGTATAAAAAGCAATATCGTCCATCCTGTGGACGTGCTTGTTTTTACTCTTTCCCCTTCGTTAAAATATGGCTCGCCACGTTCGATTATATTTTCGACAGTTCGAAAATATATATATGCATCATCAAATGCATACTCTCGCAATCTCAAATGAATAAACAGCGAGATTATAGATATAAGTATTAAAAAGAATAGGAATACTAATATTCTATGCTTTACGATGGTTTCTTTTTTCATAGAATCGTAGAGAAACCCTTCGATTGAATCCCAAATGGCATTTTGAATATATCATAGAATTCAAGTTCGTCATTAAATCCTATACGATTCGATTATTTTGCTAATGGCTGAAGCTCTTCTTGTGGGTGAGAAGAGTTCGATGTTGACACAAATGACCGAGCCAATTCTACAAATAATAGCGCTAGGGCAATGAAATAAATCAACCCCGCTGCAATTTGGGCTAGGTCGGATTGCCTGCCGATGTAAAAGACGATAATTGAGGGGACACACAGTAAAGCTACGGATGCAACCAGCTGCCACGACCAATCCCGGCTAAAGTATATCGGCAACAACAAAACAGCATATCCAACCCAGGCGTATTGGGTTGCCAGCAAAGCCACCACGATTGCCAGGCTGCTCACTTCCAATACGTTTGGGCGTTTTCGCCAAACCATGTATGCCGTGAATACCAAAAGTACGAAGGCTAAAATCAATCCAAGATTTGGCAGTCCTAGACGGGAAGTCAAGCCGTATATGGACATATTTGTCGCCAATGGCGCCGCTTTGTAAATCGCCAGCATTTCGAACCATTGTACATAAACAACTGCGCCATAAGAGACAAGCGGAAGAATTGAAAGAAAGATTACCATGCCAAAAGCAATCGCAGCAGTTGGCCACGCACCAATAATCAGCAGCAGTCCCGGCCAGACCAGGAAGTTTGGTTTTATCGCAGCCAACAATCCAATTAACAAACCGGCAGCCAATTGCTTGCCCGATTTCAAGAAGAGCCAGGCGCATATGCATAGCAACAATAAAAACACATACATCTGCCCCATTAACAGCGTATACCAGATTCCGGTCATGCAGAAAGCCAAAACAACTCGAGTTGGGGTCCCGGGGTTGTTGTACACATACGCGAGCACCGCAACTAAGACAATATAGAATATGAAGGAAATGATTCGCCAGATATGATAAATCGTATCCGGGTCCAGCTCTGCCAGAAATTGGAAAAATAGGAGAGTCACCGGAGGGTTGAGATTGGTCGAGAGACGTTCTGGGAGGGAGTATGGGTTCTCCCCTGATACAATCGCCTGCCCGGCTCGCACGAATGTGTTGAAGTCGTATAGATTCTCAACATAGAAAAGGCCTACCAAATTGACTGCAACAATGATGGTTAACGGGAAACGGATAAGATTACGCCAAATAAATGAAGATTGCATATCAAGATAGTCCAAATTTTTAACCGGATTGAACAGGAAACATGGATCTTTCACCTTACCAAATTAGATTTTTAATTTCTATCAATCCATTCTAGAACCTCTCGCTCTTTTTCAAATTCACCTTGCTGATGATAATATCCGGCGAGTCGCAAGTAATTCTGCTTTCGTTCGTCTGTTAGTCCAGCAGTCACTATGAAAGGTGATAAATCTGTGGGTAACGCATAAGAGCGATAGGCTTGTGGATAATAGAATTGAGATAAGAAAGGTCTTCGAGCTATCTCAAATGCTTTTGCTAAAGATTGCATGGCTTGATCTTCTTTACCTTGCATCAACTCTACGCTAGCGGCTATTACCAGCGTGCTTGGATCTGCTTTATCCATAACAAAAAGTGCACTGTCAATGCTTTGGTTAGCCTTGACTTCTAGACCTTTTTTCTGCTGTACTAGTCCAAGTGCAGCATATAGGAATGAGTTATGAATATCAGATCGAAGGGCTTCTTTGAAGTTAAACTCGGCATCATCCAAATCATCCGCCTCAAGAGCTTGCCATCCATTCCACAGGTCTCGATTTGAATTCTTCTTGGCGAAGTAATCAAAATCTGGTGGGCAATTTTCTCGCAGGACGTTTTTACGCAATTCTGATTGGGTGAAAAATGGTGTTTCCATAATCCATGGATTCATACAATCCGCAATTTGATAAGCCTCCAGAGCTTGCTCTTCTTTTCCGAACTGCTCATTCATCCATCCCAAGTTCAGTCTTATAAGGTCGTCATTGGGAGCCATATTAACTGCTTTGTTCATGTGTATTATTGCTTGATCAAACTCACCTGCTTGCCATTCATAAGTTGCCAGATTAGCCCAGTGTATATACCAGTACGGATCAATTTCCAACGCTTCTCTTTGGTTTGAGATCGCTTCATGCAACGCCCGTTCATCCTGGTGTAAATGCGACACATATGCGTTTGCCAATGCGCATTGGAAGCGATACAAAGTTGATTGGGGACTTTTATCAGCAGCAAGACATATCGAATCTCTTGCATCGACCCATTCCCCTTGTATTGCTGCTTCTATGCCAGAAAGATAACTATCCAGCCCACTAAAGAAATACAATTTTCCAAATAAACTGATCGCGATCATTAAAGCCAACAATGGTACGGCATATTTTTTTTTGAGGCCAAAATGTTCCCTGGTTGGCGCCCTACGGTAGAAAAGGGCTAAAATTGCGATGAATCCAACGACCATTAATATTCGTCGCAGCATGACATCAACCACTCCGTGAATTAACAGCGCATTGGTGACTCCGGCAAAAGCAATCAGTGAATATCGCTGTGGTGAACCTGGTTCAAGCTCTCTCCAGGTAATCATCCATGTTCGTAGGGTAAATATCAGCGCTAAAAGAACCAGCAACAAACCAAATATACCGGTCTCCGCCCAAATTTGCATTAAAAGGTTATGCGTATGATATATATTAGTTATACCAAACGCTTCATTATTAGTTGCGAATTGGATGGGAATTGACCCAAGACCTTGTCCTGTCAAAGGTGCCGCGGCAATAAAATTGGCGCTAGAAATCCATGTGCTCCAACGGTCACCAAATGTCCCGTGTCTGCTTGTAAGTACCTGCCGGACGATTAATGGCGCTAGGACGATAACCAACACCAGAAAAGCAATCCCCATCCAAATCCAGCCCTTGCGGAACAAATTTTTTAACGCACTTCTTTTCGGAAAATAGGTTTGACTCCTGAGCATTGGTATATAGTGGAGTGCAAGCATCACAATAAAAGCCCCTATTAGACCCAGCCATCCCCCTCTCGATCCGCTAAAAAACATGATGATAAAAAATGTAAGCAGCATAATCGCCCACAAGATACGCCACGGCTTTTTAGTTGCCCTCAATAGGCGTACGAAGGATAGCGGTATCACCAGGTTCATGTAGGCAGCTAAAAGGTTGGGGTGACCCAACAACAAACCCGATAAACGTAGGCTGGTAGGAGGAATAGCAAAAACAGAACCCGAGATTTCCCACCAACTGCGATACCAAGAAATCGCCCGCAAGAATCCAATGATGGCAAAAAGGAATCCTATGGTGAGGATTGAATTCTCCCAAGTGCGTGGTTTCCAATCTCCCCAGGTAGTGTCATGCACGAAGATAAAAACGATTATCGAAAACAACCCAAACAAAAACCAATACAAACCGTAGATTGGCAGCGGTGTGATGAGCAGGGAAAGCGCCTGCAGACCCAGAAAAGCAAGGACTGGGAGCATTGCTCTGGGAAAATAAAATGGTCGCTCAATCCGCCAACGTAGAACCAGCCAAACTAAACCACCCAGGAAGAGTAACCCTAATGAAATATTTCGGAATATGGGAAGTGGGAACTCCCAGGTAAAAGGTAATAAAAAGAGAACAATGATACCTGTTAGATAATATAATAATTGCTTCATAGAAGTGACAGATTAATATGCCCCCTCGCCACGTGCTACCACCCAAATTGTGCGCAGCAATAAATAGATATCCAACCATATTGACCAGTTGCGCACATAGTACTCATCGTATTGAATACGATCTGCATAGCTTGTATCTGTTCGTCCCGATGCCTGCCACAACCCAGCAATGCCGGGGATTAAACGCTCATAGAGCAGATAGCCCTTTTTGTAACGTTCAATCTCTTCAATGACTATCGGTCGTGGTCCCACCAGATTCATTTCTCCTCTAATAAGTACGTTCCAAAGCTGAGTGACCTCATCAAGGCTAATGCGCCGTAAAAAAACCGGCCTACGCGAGTGACGCGCGGATCGTTTTTAAGCGTGTGATTGGCTTGCCATTCTGCACTTGTCTTTGGATGTTCAGCTAGATTTTGAACCAGAACCTGATCGGCATCGGGCACCTTGGTACGAAATTTCCAATCCCAATAAACCTACCAGATCGTAAGGCGTCACTACAAGGGTGCCCATCCAACTAAAATCTGAAATATAAATTAGGCGTTTTAATCCGAAGCTTTGTTTTTCCAGAATAGGATTGCGAAGGGTTTCTGATAGTTCAGAATCGACCAGAACGGCGGTTTGTATACCTCTCATTTGACCTGCATTAGAAAGAAAATGATCCATAGTCAACTTTGGAACAAGAGAACCATCAGTATTACCTGTGTCCTCGATGATGACTGTTTGCTGGATTCCAAGACGCATTCTTTCAAGAAAAATTTTTGTGGTCCTTTAGGTCTGTGGTCCATTACCAACCACCGCTATGGGTTCGCCCCACAGATCGCCCAACTCCAAAGAGAAAAAGCTCTGTGAAGGGCTGATTAGAATTTCGGATTCCTCGAATTCTATTGGCACCAGTTCTGTTTCTATGGACATCAGCAATCCATTTGGGTTGGATACAATGTAGTCCCTTGTGTTCTATTCATGGTTTCTATATCTAATCTTTTATCAATTTTACCCCTGAGATGTTGTTTTGCTTTTGACCATCAGAGAGGCAAGTCTTACTGGGATACAAGATGGTTAAATCTTTAATATAGACTTCAAAATCGCATTAACCCTCCTGTAAAGGGGGTTTTGGATATTATGTTTTTACCCAGGAATTGTTATAATCAATCATACATGCAATGATTGTGCCACAAAATGTATGAAAAAATCCTGGAAATCGCTGTTAGTTTTACAACATCCTGCCCCTGTTAATCTTCCTTTTAGGTTGCTTCATTCACTAACAGCTCGTTTATCATTACACCGGCTTGACAAGTGTGCACGCCGAGGACGCTGACGATGCCTATATCTCCTATCGCTTCGGCTGGAATCTAGCAAATTATTA
>Ga0114919_10004180_pt1 | contig 11598 bp, 17 predicted proteins | sample BlataG_FD_88682 | JGI IMG/M metagenome (GOLD analysis project Ga0114919, IMG submission 88682) | Deep subsurface microbial communities from Black Sea to uncover new lineages of life (NeLLi) - Black_00105 metaG | ecosystem: Environmental > Aquatic > Marine > Oceanic > Sediment | place: Atlantic...
CTCCTTTTCAGAAAATTCAAGAGCCTTTTTCCACTCCTCAAGGTTCCTGGCAAAGAGGTAGAATGCCCTGCTCTTGCTGTCATTCTCCTGGATGAGCTGAAGTTGCTCCACCTTCTTGTTAGGTACCCAGTCCCTTTGCACGTTTGATATTTCTTTCAAAGACTTCAGTGATAGGTCAAAGATCTTGTTTGCCCCTTGCATGAATATTAGACGATCTTTGGTCAGATACAGATAACCGGGCTTCCAGTTGGCCCTGGTTACCATGCCATCCTGATAGCTTGCCTGCCCGTACATGATGACATTTTCTCCCTCGATATCAGAAGGCATCTCCATCTCACGGTGCTTCTCAAGGCCGCTCCGCAGCTTGAGTTCTGTATGAGGATTAAATCGACCGGAACCTGTTCTTTTCATCGCACATCCATTAATTCACCGCAGAGTTGTCTTGTTTTTTTGTTTTCCCCTGAGAGGGGGGAAAACAAAAAGGAACATCTGCCTGATTACTCTTTTAAATTGTTTACAATTCTTTCATCACGATGCGATCGTTTCAATATTATGAAGGCATTAGTTTTTCCTTTCTGTCCTCTCAACAGAAAGGAAAAAACATGTTCTCTCTGCGTGCTCTGCGCCTCTGCGGTGAGACCTTAGCAGTATACCATCTCAGCCAATTTGCCCAGTTCTTCCACCCCGGTAATCTGATGAGGAAAAAGTGGGACCTGAACGATGTTGTACCCCGGGTTATTTTGGTAGAGCTTTTCAATATATCGCTGCTCACCGGCACTCTTTGATGAGCAAAAACGGCACGCTGACGGAGGAGTCACCATGTTAACGAAAATATTAGTGCACGGGACACCCAATTTTTCTACTGATGCTAAAAGCCGGCCCGTCTCTTCCACGCCCATGGCCTCCGGAATTGTCACCGTGACTAATTGGCTCGCGTGAGGGTCGGTTAGCATTTCATGGATTTTATTTACTAATTGTGTTGATTTCAGGATCCTGTTGCCGAGTTCCTGCAGGTTGGTCAGGGCTATCTGGACCTGATATTTAACCAGGCCGCGATAGGCCCGACTCAGCCATTCTCTGACTAAGTTGGGGAACTCAAGAAGGATCAGGAGGTGCCCGGTAGGGGCTGTGTCCAGGATGTACCAGTCAAATCTTTTTTCATTGATAAATTCGGTAAGCTTTTCCAGAGCAAACACTTCGTTCATGCCCGGCGGTGCGGTGCGGGCGAACATGGCCATCACATTGCGGTCAAAACGAAGTTCTGTGATGGTCTCTCGCATGCTTTCCCAGGTATCAAAGGCGTCCCGGATGATGGAGCGATAATCTTCGATGAAATCATGCAGAAGATGCTCCGAATCGATCTCCATGGCGAAAAGATTACTCGTTACTCGTTGCTGGTTGCTGGTTGCTGGTTGCTGGTCATTAGTTACTGATCCCTGACCTCTGACCCCTGACCTCTGACCTCTGACCTCTGACCCCTGAACCCTGAACCCTGAACCCTGAACCCTGAACCCTGAACCCTGTATCGGCGTAAGTTTATCACCTATTTCCATTCCAAAACTGTCTGCGAGAGAATGGGCAGGATCGACCGAATATATCAGCACCTTTTGATCGGGGTATTTCCGGGCTAAGTGAACGGCCATGGATGCGGCCATGGAGGTTTTGCCCACCCCCCCCTTGCCGCCGAACATTACAAATCTCACCTCGGGGTCAATCCGTGGGCGACTTATCGGCAGTACCTGAGATGCACCGGATACCTCTGTATTCGCCACGAGTTCTTTGGCCTGGGTTTTTTCCAGGAGGATATCCGCATATTTTTCCAGACTTTTTATCCCTTGAATCTCATAAGGGAAAAGAGGCGCCTTGATCAGGTTGTACTCGTCAAATGCCTTTTCAATCTCCCTTATTGATTCTGATTGATCCTTTACCTTGGAGGCACAAAAAGGACAGGTCCCATTTCTGCTTCTTACCCGGTTTATAATTAGGCTATTTACCGCAACCTGTTTTTCATTTAAGACTCTGATCAGATCCTTTGTCTCTTCAATGGCCATCACCTCAGGGATAAGCACCGGCACAAACTCGGTCTGTTCTCGGTTGGTGAGCAACTCCTTGACCGCCTGGAAGTCCTGGCGCATCTTTTCCACCATTTGACCCACCCGGTCTCCCTCGTGATATTTGCTTCCCGAGGCGTAGAGTCGAGGATGAATCTTATATTTCAAAAGGGACTGATCCACCACGTCGATCCATTCGTCCATCATTCCGGGCATTTCAAGGAGCCGGAGGGTATGACCCGAAGGTGCAGTGTCTAATACGATAATATCTGCCTCCCGGGGCTGGTACCAGGTGTGTTTGAACTTATCGGCAATATGGAGGAAGATCATCATTTCCTCCATGCCCGGCAGAGAAAAGGAAAGGAATTCCTTAATATTGATCTGTCCGTAGAATCCGGCCCGCTTGATAACCTCATTGATCTCTTTCCCATGTTTCTTTTTAAAAACGTCGAGTAGCGGGGCAGGCTCAATTTCCAGGGCCTCAAGGTTTGGTATCCCGTCAACCTTAACCTTGTGGGTGCCAATTGACATGCCCAGACTATCCCCAAGGGAATGCGCAGGATCGCTGGATATGATCAGTATCCTTTTTGAGGGGTAGATTCTGGTTAAGCAAACGGCCGCAGCCGCGGCCGAGGTCGTTTTCCCCGTACCACCTTTACCACCAAAGATGGCAAGCTTCAGATTTTCCTTACTTAGAAAGCTTGGCAACATAACTATTCCTCATCTTTTTTAACCACTAACCAATGACCACTCAATTTCCTGGTCATCAATAATCAAAGCTTACCTTCTTGAATGATTCTTGAAAATCATCAGATACTTTTTTATTCTTCTCCGCTATCTCTCGTTTTTTTGCCTCAATGGCCTCATCAATGTCCTCAGCCTTCAGATCTAATTCTACTCCGCAGGCATGCCTTATGGCAGCATTTTCACCGGTTGAATGCTTCAACCTTGAGCGTTTCTTTATCTTACTTTCAAAATCACTCCACTCCATGGCAGTGGAATGTCGCATCCTTGTTCCTCTCCCTGTAGAATATTTCATTGTTTATTATCTCCTCCCTGAAAGGTTTTTGAGCGTATCATGAACCTCCTTGCCGAAATTCTTGATATTAGCCACATTTTTTATCCGGTCCTCGCCTATCCCTTCTCCGCTAAGGTAACGTACAAACTTGAGATTGGTGCGGGCCTGGGTGTGGCCGGGCTCAATTTCTAAGGCCTTCTTATACGCATCCACTGCTTCCGGGTAGAGGCCTTTCATGCTGAACATCCTGCCTCGGTTAAAGTGTTTCTCAGCGTTATCCATTTGAATAACGAGTCGCCTCTTTTCTAATAAATGTATCGGGATTTCTACAACTATGTGAAATCAATAGTCTTTTAATGGCAACCTCTTTGTGCCATCGGAATGGAATACTGGAATACTGGAATGCTGGAATATTGGGGATAAGGGCGGAAATATACCATTTTAATTGTAAAAAACTCCTTTCCTTCAACTTCGTTCAGGACAAGCTCACCCATCATTCCATTACTCCATTATTCCAATTGGGGCGAAGCCCCTAAGTTCTATCTTAATGTAACTTCCAGGATTCCGTTGTTATATGTTTTACCCGTTATACTCTCAAAGGTACGAGGCAATTTAATATCTTTGCGGTAGTTGTGGTTTCCCCGGCTTGCAGCTATGGTCAAAATGTCTTCGATCAGATCAAGCCTTATATCTTCTTCACTAATCCCGGGCAACTCAGCAATCACCCTTATCTTCTTCTCCTCCTCAAATATGTCTACGAAGACATCCCTTTCACTCTTATCGATTGGGTGATAGCCTGCCGAAAAAGCATCAAATCGCTTTTTGGATCTTGAGCCCCGGCGGGCAACCGAAGGGGGGATGCCAGACGGGGGACGGCGGCTTCGGGCTCTCGCAAAGGCGCCGGGCATGTCTGAATCTGTCCCTCTTAATGGCGTTTCTTCCAACTTTCGTCCTACCTCTTCATCTATCAGGGCAAGTTTCTCTTTAAATGCATCAACCTTCTTCAATCCCTCTATTACCCCGCCGAGCCCAGGGATAAAATTACCCACGCTGTCTAAGAAACCTTCGGCCATCCCTCCGGATTGTTCCTTTGCCTTATCCTCTTCAGAGTTCTCTTTGTCTTTTTTCATGTCCTTCCGGTTCCTTTATAGTGTCCAAGAGTCTATAAATCGAAGGTCAAGGGTTAGTCACCCGCGTTAGCGTGAAAGCTTCGGAAACAACTCCCTGGCCATTGCATTTAGGGCAGTGTTGCCGGTAGGTACCGAGATAAAGACCTGTCCCATTACAATCAGGACACTCGGCTGCCGCTTCAATAGCCGTTACCCAGCCTTTCCCCTTACAGGCCATGCAGTGAAGCCGGTCGGTGGTATGCGGTTGTACGCCACTCCCCCCGCAAAAGACACATTCCACCACAGGTCCCTTTACCCTGACCTGGCCTTTGCCGCCGCATACCTGGCAGGCGGACAAAGGGGAAAGCGCTCCAAATGGGTCCCTGCCGGTTCCCTTGCAAAAGGCACATTTAACAGAAACCATGCTTGCCATGAGCTTTTCAAGCTGCTCCGGGCTGGCTCTTCCACCTCTTCTCTTAGCCATTTTCTTTTCCTCCCTCTATATTAGTGGTCAGTGGTCAGCCCAAGGCCCGTAAGTGCCTATGCCCTCTCCGAGCTGTAGGCTCTACGAGCCGGAAGCCAGAAAGTGGACGGCCCAAACTCTCGCAATTGACTACTTACAACAGCTACTGTGAGATCAGCCCGTTGCTCCCATTTTGCTTATCCTCGCTCCGCACGAGGGACAGAACTTACGGTCTTCTCCATAATAATAGCGCCATGAATCTCCGCACTCAGGACATTCTACGTTAAGTGAGTGGCCGCATTCTGTACAAAACTGTAAATTTCCCCAGGTAGTGCTGCCGCACCTTGGACATTTAAACGCGCCTTTTGGCTCTCCAATCATAATAGATGCCTCCGTTTTGGTTGCTCGTTAATCGTTGCTGGTTATTAGTAATTGGTCATTAACTTCTGATCACTGACCACTATCTACCATTTAATGACGACCTCTACAAAATTCAAGGCAGGCATGGGGCCTACGTACTTGAATTTTAATCTTCCATCCGCAACATCTTGCAATTCATTCACACAGGAGTCAAACATCTCTCCTTGAGACTGATCCACTAAAAATGCTGCGTTTAATAGCATCCTGTCGCTAAAGGTATCGTTGATCCGATTGTCAACGGAGAACTTCTTTAATATATTCAATGTCTTATTTGCCTCTTTCTTCTTCTTGTTCTCCAGAGCGGATTTGACAAGCCCGCCCAACCTTATTCTTTCATTATGTCCTTCAGTTCCTTTCATTGAAGCTAACTTCTTTTTCAAGCGCCTGATTTCCTTATTTGTTTCCAAAATCTCATCGAATACCAGATCAATATCCGTCCACAGGGCTTTGAGGCCAAACTCTGCCTTATCCTCCATTTCTGCAAGTAAGGCATTGAGCTCATCATACCTTTCTTTCAATATCTTATCTTTAATTCTATCCTTTGAGGAAATCCCTCCATTATCCTCGGCAATGGTGCAAAACCTCACCGGAAGAATCGTATATTCTTTCATCACCTCTTCCATCACCAACTGATGGGCGATCGTGTTTTTCCTGCTAACGGGATATTTTATGACGGGTGAGTCGCTTATAACCGCCCCTATATCTTTATGACAAATGCTGTAGACCCTGTCTCCCCGGTCACCTATCCCCTTGAGAGGAAAATCCCGTTCTTCATTTGACGCGATTATGCAATAAATATAGTTTCCATCCTTTTCGTTCATAAAGGGCTACGCTCCTTTGATAAAAGACTGCCCTGTCTAACTTCCTTAATTTTATTCCGAGGCATATCTTGCTATCGTTTGTTTTATCATCTGGTTCTCATAATTACTTATCTTTTTAATGGTTGTTTCTATCAGCCGAACTGTTCCGTATGCCTTTGCTTCTAAAATACCCTTAATATGGCGGAGTTGGAACAACAGAGCATCTGTCCCCCTGGGAGTGAGTTCGAACTTTTCTCGGGAGATATGTGATAAGAAGTCCTTTTTGGACAGAGATTCCAATAAATAGCCCGCATACTCGGTGTTGATGCCCATTTCACGGCTGATCTTCCTTTTGGTAACTACACCAAGTTCCATTGCCGTCCGTAAAACCCTCAATTCATTTGGAGTAGGCATTTTTATATCCCTCTTTTTATAGTGGTCTGCTGGAACTGACATTAAACCTTTATGGTCCCTGGTAGTTATGGACTTTTCCGGTTAATTACAATAGGTATTTATCAGGCGCATCACATTGTCTTGTACTTCGATAGCCCCGGGACCGTTGCCGTTGCTCTTCTGTACCTCTGAATCGAGAACATCCATACATGTTTCCACAAAAGCCTGATCATCAGCCACGGGTCGTGCGCTGCAAAGATTGAGCACCTTCCCAATAATTATGCTGGCACGAATTGTCGGGGATGTCCCATTTTGGCATGTCTCTCTAAAACCCCGAACGATATCTACTATTCGCCTGGCATCCATTTCTGAGATACCTGCCCTGGCCCGGGTAATGGCGATCTCTGTATCCCGGTCGTAGTGGTCTAATCTGACGGTAATCATCCTGTCTTTCAGGGCATCCTGTGCCCTGTATACACCTGCATATTCCTCAGGGTTACTGGTAAATATGGCCCTGAAGTTAGGATCTACCCTCAAATGGCCCTCCTCTCCTCTGGCCGCAGGGAGGTCCAGCATCTTTTCTTCTAAGACCGAAAGCAATACATTATTGGCCTCCGGACGGGAACGTGTGAATTCGTCATAAATGAGGGTAAACCCATATTTGCAGGCCACGGTCAGCCGGTCGTCCACCCACCTCGAGGACACATCCTCCTCTGTCTTGAGTACTGACTGGATATAATTGTCAACGACCTTTTTGCGCCTGAACCCATGCTGTCCCCCAACCAGGTCAAAGAGCCAAGTTCTTCATCACCATGAATCAAAATCACCGGCTGTGCAAGCTCGGCTGCTATGTGCAAGGCTAAGGTGGTTTTTCCTGTACCCGCGGGCCCGGAAAAATTGATCGGATAACCTATCCGGACATATCGCATGGCCTTTCTGATTATCCCTTCAACATAGGGTGTTTCTACAAAGCCCGGCTGCCCCTTTGGAATTGATATCGGTTTTACCTCTGACATTGCGTGAATCGACATGATTTGTTACCTCCTTAAAAAAAGTTTTTGGGAATCTGGTACTAACTTTACTTACTTCATGGTTTCTAAATCCGAACCTCTGCTAATAATCAATGGTCATTGTTTTCATGGGCCTTGACGGTTTTCTTTTCTTAGGTTTTTGACTATCAAATGTTGTGACTTTTGTGTCATCAAGACCACCAGGGCTAATGATACCCGCCTTGCCTTGCAACTTCCGAAACTCTTGTTCGAGCTCTTCAATCTCCTCCACAGTAGTTTCTTTTGTTTCGGATATTACCTCGTGATAGCGGCTCAGCCTGTCCTTTTCCTTGGTCATCAAATAGAGTTCCAGGTATTCCTGGCCCTCAACCCTCGGTTTTGAACGAAGTTTTGCTTTTTGGGCAGTCTTTATCTTCTTGATGCCACCAATCTTCTGGCTCATGTTATTCCGCCTTTCGCTTGTTGGTTCAAAGTCCCAGTTCAGTATTCAACATCCATAACCGTCCATTTCTTTCTCTTCCATTTATCCTTCCCACTCATCTCTTTACCACTCTTGGGCTGCACTCCCATCTTCACCTGCAGAGAAGTCAGACTCCGCGGGCCCCGATTTTTGATGACTAACCATGGGGCATTGGTGGGCCCGACCATCTTGAACTCCAGCCAATTCGTAATCACGGGCTCAAATTCGCATTCCTCCAGGATCCGATCATCCAGGACCATCCGCCTTTCGGCATTAATGCGGCATAGACACTGGTAGAAAATTGCCTCAAAAGGGCTGAGTTGGGGATCTACTTCCGGCCTGTGGATGATCAAATAGGGCTTTCGACCGCTCCCCTTTATCCGCAGCACACTGAGGCTGACCAATGAATCAGGCTTCAGTCCCAGGTGAATCAGGAAATTGCGGCCCAGAGCAACCGTTCCGTCCTCATCCACCCCTCCGTAGCCTCGCAGTAAAGTCATTTGAGATCCGCCCCTGTTACCTTAGTTCCAAAATTCGTGTTATTCTTGACAGCAAATATGTTTTTTTCACCGCCCGCTTCGCTTAAGACACAGAGGACGCGGAGGAAGATTTTATTACTTTTTGCTGAGAGGGCAAAAAGTAAAAAGGCCTCAACGCCTTAAGTCGAGATTCTTTCATTTGCCGTCCTCTCAACGGCAAATGAAAATATATTTTCTCTGCGCTCTCTGCGACTCTGCGGTGACTATTTTCCTTGCCATTTAGTTTGGTTCCGGACCGCTCTGCTTAAGCCTTTTTATGTCTTTCTAACACCTTCTTTCCCTTGCGGGCCAGCATGAGCCTGCCGTTGAGCAGCACGTCTATAAAATCTTTTTTGGCCATGTCTCCGGTTATCTTCTGCACCTGATCCACCGGCATATGGGCACTGGCGCTGAGATCTGCAATAGTCGTTTCCCCTCGTTCTACAAACCGCAGCAAGTTCAATTGCTGTGGGGTCACTTTTTCAAGTTGCGCGGCCTCATCCTTGTCCAAAAGGGCCTCACATTCCGGCGTGAGCCTGTAAATTCCCCGCCCGACCTTTTCGAGATACCCTTTCTTGATCATGGATTCGCAGACAAAGGCGACGTAGTCGGAACTCAGGCCGACCCTCTTTGCGATCTGGGCCTTGCTGGCCGCACCCATATCGTGGATCACATTAGCCACCTGGCCGGCGCTGCCGCTGGGGCGACCAATAAAGCCTGTTCCCCCCTCCTTTATACTAACCACACTCTTGCCCCTGCACCTGCCGCATGGGAGGTTCGAGTTGCCCGATTCCCTTCCCCGTCCCCTGCACTGCGGGCAGGTTGCTACAGTCTCATCTACTGCTACTACTCCCGCCCCTTTGCACACCAGGCAGCTCACATTGCTCCTGGGCTTGTCTTCGCCGGTGCCCCTGCAAAAGCCGCACACCACCGCAGTCCCTGTCCTGATATAAACCTCTCCTTTGCCTTTGCACGCAGGGCAGGTAGCTCCCTTCCTGATTCCTGTGCCCGAACAAAAACCACATTCCTGGGAGGAACCCCTCAATATCGTCTTTTCGGGGAGTCCCTGCGCACCTTTCCTGCCTGCCGATTCAAACATACCGCTGCGGCCCGACACCTTTACGGGGTTCCAGATGAGCCCTTCCCGCCCGCCTGAACCAGCCCCTTCATATCTCAATTTATTAGGTGAGCCCGTTCTATTTTCTGTCTGCCACTGTTTCATTACCTTTTTCTCCTTTATAACCCATTTTACTCTTTAAGCACTTTTCGATCTTCAAGCAATAATTCTGAGGGTTATGATGACATCCAACGATTATACTTCTCGTGAGGGGTTTCGGGGCCTTTCTTTCTGGCTTCACCGGATCCTTCTTCTGTGGCTTTCTCACCTTCCGGCGTTTCCATTTCCCTGCCGCCCACAGCCCTCCATCCCTTGTTAGTAAGCCTGATCTTTCCGGTCCTGAAAATATCGAGATAATCGCCCATCCCTAAGGCACGACACACGATCTTTGCATAATCGCTGCTCAATCCAATTTCTTTGGCTACCCCGAAGAGAGTCGTCTCACCACCTTTTTTCTTGAGCCCCTTCAAGACCTTCATCTCTGTGCCGCTTGGCATTTATTACCTCCCCTCTAAATTGACGATTTTCGATTGAAGCCCGCCCTGGTGCCGTGATTTGAACTTGCAATTACTTCTCTTGTTTCTGCATGCTCGCCCCTCCATTGCCGTATCCTGAAAAGCCAGGTCTGGGCCAGGGATTGACTATTTGAAAAAGCTCCTATCCTTGAATAGTAGTAGCCAATTCAGAACTCCTGACCTGTATACATAATTTCAACGTGATATGAAGGTTTAGTCGTAATTTCAGATGCAACAATTTGAACATCGAACATCGAACGTTCAACGTCGCCCCAGTGAAATAGAAAAAAAGTTTCACGGGGTAAAAACGTCGAATGTGGAAGGCGCTTCGCTTTGTCTTTATTATAAATGGTAGAATACATTATTCGATGTTCAACGTTCGATGTTCGACGTTCATCTTTTATATGCCTTCAAGGTGTGGATTCTTCATTAAAATATGTTGAAACTGAATTTGCCCCAGGTCAGTAGCCCTGCAATTAGGGGCATCAATCGTATACGTGATGCTTTATTTTATGTAAAACCACGTCCTCTGGGTCAGGATTCTTTACCCTGCCTTGATTTTGAACTTTAAACCCTGCTTTATGAATTTTCCCTGCCAGACCATGTCCCGGCAAAGCTGCTCGGCATAATCGGGTGAAATACCCATCTCTTTTCCTATCTTTGTAGAGTGCGCAATACCGCCGAGCCTTTTTACCACACCAAATATCTCTTTTTCTCTCGCAGTCATGACAATTATTCCTCCACTTTTTCTTTTTCCGTCAACCTATCCAGGCCTCTTTGCAACTCCTCGGCCTTTTCTTTATACTCGGCCTCCGTTATCTCACCCATCTCACGGCGCATTTGCAGTTCCAGGAGGGCTTCCTTGAGGTTGGTTTCCTGATCCATCTCTTCCTCGGCGATAGCACCCATCCTTGCGGCCAGTTTTGCTACCCCGGTCAGCGGGCTCATGGGAACGGTGACCGGAGCCTTCAGGATAGTACCGAGCAGACCTTTCTCCACCGGCCGAAGCCTTTTTCTCCGTTTCATGCTTTCACCCCAGCCCCAGGAGGGCATCATCCCTAAGAATCGTGGAATGGTCATCCTGGGAATCCCGCTGGCCAGGCCGATCACACTGCTGACCAGAGGAAACCTGCCCTTTTGAAAAAGCACTTTGTCCATTTTTTTTGGTTTATTCCCTCTCTTAACCATGATCAGTCTTCTTCCTTGTATTTCCTGATTTCCTCCAACTTTTCCATCAGCCTGGTCTCTTGCCTGTCATACTCTTCGTCGCTTATTTCTCCCAGCTCATTGCGCATCTGAAGCTCCAGCAGGTCCTCGTAGATCTTGGAATCATCCGTCATCTCTTTCTCAGCAGATTCCGAGAGTTTTTTACAGACCCATACAGGGAACTTAATGGGAGCAAGAATGATGTCGTCTACTATAAGCGCCATACCCTAATTCCTTCGCCGATGCTGCCTGTTGTTTGTCCACACCGCTCAAATGAATAGCAATAGGTGGGTTCGGGAATTATACCCCGAACCCGGGATTAGTTGTTATGAAAAAAGGCTACTGGTTACAGCTCATTTCCCAATTTCTTTTCCCACTCTGCGTGAATCTTGAGATGTCTCTTTCTATGGTTTGAAGTTACGGCCTGAAGACCTTTGACCTCCCTCAGATCTTCCTTTTCCCTGGCTGTGCTCACCGCCTTGATCTCGTCCATTCCGGTCGCAAACTTCTTGGACATC
>Ga0114919_10004181_pt1 | contig 11596 bp, 7 predicted proteins | sample BlataG_FD_88682 | JGI IMG/M metagenome (GOLD analysis project Ga0114919, IMG submission 88682) | Deep subsurface microbial communities from Black Sea to uncover new lineages of life (NeLLi) - Black_00105 metaG | ecosystem: Environmental > Aquatic > Marine > Oceanic > Sediment | place: Atlantic...
GTGCTGCAACAGTTTCGGGAGGCCTGCGTCAGACTGGTGCGGTTTCGCGAGGTCCTCGACGTCGAGTGCCCACGAGCGATCGCAGCGCTCGATCGCAAAATCAAGGCGCTCGAGAACTACCGCAACACAACTGGCCCGCGGGGCCAGGCGGCCAGCGGCTCAGGGGACGCCCCAGCCGTCACTCGGCAACTCGATGACGCTGATGAATCGGCAGAAACAGCAGCTGCCAGGGAGACCGATGACCCATGAGTTCTTGCGACCTTTCCAGCGGTGCCGCCAAGCTGGCGCTGGCGGTCAAACACCTTGGCATCAAATGGGAACAGGCGACTGACACCTGGAACGATGCGACCGCCAAAAAGTTCAACGAAGACTTTCTGGTGCCGCTGACTCCGGAGGTGAAACAGATGCTCGAAGCAATTGGCCGCCTGGCCGAAATCCTTGACCGCGCCGAACGCGATGTCGGCGATCACACCACCTTCTAGGCATGGCCGACACCAGCTTGCCTGGTAATTCAGCCAAACTTTGCTTACCGACATGGCTACAGACTCCTCCTCCAACAACACCCCCGACGCTCAGGCTGCTTCCTCGGCTGATCGATCCTGGTACGACCGGGACGTTCTCCGCGAGCAACTCACCATTCTCCGCCGCGAGTCCGCCGCCCGAGAGCAGGCCGAAAAAGAAATCGCCGCAGCCTTCGCTGCCGGCACGAAAAAGCTGAAGGCCAAGGCAGCAGACGCCATCGAGACAATCCAGCAGCAGTGCGACCAGCGAACTGCTGAACTGCAGGCCAGCTTTGCCCAGGATGCCGCCCGCCTCGAGAGCCAGACCGAAGCTGAACAACAGACGCTTGACGACAAGCGGGCCAAACTCAAGGCGAAAATCATCAACGAGTGGAAGGAAGGCGAACAGGAACGCAACGAGGATCTTGAATACGAGGAGATCTCGCTCAACGAACATCACCAGCAAAAACTGGAAGACGCCAGAAAGGCAGCCAAACGGGCCTCGACGTCTCTCGACCAGAAACTTGAAAAGGCTGAGGAATCGGTCGAAAAGTCCCGAAATGTGCTTGCCAACTGGGGAGTCGAGCAAAATGTAATTGATAGTTCGCGTTTCCCTGAGTTCCCGTTGGCGTCAACAGCCGAATCTCCCGCCGACACGACATTGGATGTGGGCGACGGTGACACGGCCGCCGCAGCCACGGACGCCGTGGCTGCAAAGGATGCAGAGCCGCTACCGACCGGCAAGGAACTATTCACTTTTTTCGAGGAACTGGCTGACACTGTCACGAAAGATGCCCGCCGGATCCGCCGGCTGCCGAGCGGCCGCTGGGCATTCGGCGATGGGGTGCTGGTTGTCATTTTTGCCGCACCAATCATGCTGGCCATCGTTGCTGCAGCAATCGCCTGGTTCGTTTTGCCAGCAGAACTGTTCGGCATGCCCAAGGCTTTGGCCACCGTTGTCGCCGCCTTAACGCCGCTGGTTCTCGGCGTTGCCGGTGGACTCACCTGGCGACGAAAAAAAGCGGGGCAAGCGCGGAAAGAAGCAGGCTCCCTGATTGGTGAACTCGCTGCCAAAAGGGCTCAACTCGTTCGCTGCTTCGACGCCTGCCAGCAGGCCACAACGAAGAGACTTGATCGACAACTCGCCAAACTCGATGAGAATTTCACGACTGGGGGACGGAAACGTGAGGAAGCTGCCAGCAGCGCTGGTGGCAAGGCAGAACAAAGTCGCGACAAGGCTCTGGCCGACCTCGAATCGCAGTACCAAACGAAACTATCGGCACTTCAGACAAAAAAAGAACGCGGCCGCCAGGCGCTGGAAGAGACCTATCCCGCACAGATCACGGCTGCCGAGCATCAGCGCGATGAAAAAATCGCTGCCATCGAGGCCCGCCAGCAAGAACAGCAGGCTGAAATTGAACGCAAGCGTGACGAACGCTGGAACGCCTTGACGACCACCTGGAGATCGACGCGGGAAGAAACCGGCCGAATCTTCAAAGCAGTTGAAGCACTCGACAACGACGCCTTCCAAAGCTGGGAGTCATTAGCCGACGGATCGGCTGCGTTGCCCACCATCAGCCCGCCTGGTTTACGATTCGGAAAGCTGACAGTCTCAATGGCGGGAATCGCCGGCGGCGTGTCCAGCCACAAAGAGCTCAACGATTTCGGACCGGCGGCATGGCAGCAGCCAGCCTTCAGCCCCTTTCCCGATGAGGCCGGCCTCGTCATCCGCATGAAGCCAGCCGAGAAAGAAACCGCTTCGGGGCTGCTTCAGGCCTTGATGCTGCGGATCGCCGCCGGACTGCCTCCAGGCCAAAGCCGATTCACCATCATCGATCCCCTCGGCCTCGGCAAACAGTTCGCCGGCTTCATGCACCTCGCCGACTATGACGAGTTGCTGGTGACCAGCCGAATCTGGACCGAACCACAGTTGATTGAACAGCGGTTGGCTGACATCACCGAACAGATGGAACTGGTGATTCAGAAGTATCTTCGCAACGAGTACAGTTCAATCGGCGATTACAACGCCGAGGCTGAGGTGCCCGAACCCTACCGGTTTGTCGTGGTGGCGAACTTCCCGGCCAACTTCACCGAAACCGCCGCCCGGCGGCTGGCCAGCATCGCCACTTCAGGCGCCCGTTGCGGCGTCTACCCCATCGTTTCACTCGACACTACTGCCCAGTTGCCGTCGAACTTCACGCTTGCTGACCTCGAGGCACACACCACGAGCGTCAGCCTGAAGGATGGGCAATTCACCTGGGTCGACCCCGAGTTTTCCAAGTGGCCACTGACAGCCGAACAGTCACCGGACGACCAGATCTTTACCCAGATCGTGCAGCGGGTCGGCAAGGCTGCGGTCGCGGCCAAGCGGGTTGAAGTACCCTTCGACCGAGTCGCTCCGCCGGAAGACAAATGGTGGACAGGCGACACCGCCAAGGGGATCGATGTGCCGCTGGGCCCTGCCGGAGCGAAGAAGACGCTCTCGATGCGGCTGGGCAAGGGCACCAGCCAGCACGTGCTGATTGCAGGCAAGACCGGCTCCGGCAAGTCGACCATGATGCATGCCCTGATCACGAATCTGGCACTCATCTACAGCCCGAACGAAATTCAGTTCTATTTGATCGACTTCAAGAAGGGCGTTGAGTTCAAGCTCTACGACCACTATCGCCTGCCGCACGCCCGAGTCATCGCCATCGAGAGCGAGCGAGAGTTTGGCCTGTCGGTCCTCCAGCAGCTTGACCGGGAACTGAAGCGTCGCGGCGACCTGTTCCGCGAGTTGTCGGTGCAGGATCTGGCCGGCTACCGGGCCAGTGGCCATCCCGAGCCGATGCCCCGGATCATGCTGATCATCGATGAGTTTCAGGAACTTTTCGTGGAGGACGACAAACTGGCCCAGGACTGTTCGCTGGTGCTCGACCGGCTGGTCCGCCAGGGCCGAGCCTTCGGCATGCATGTGCTGCTCGGCTCCCAGACGCTGGGTGGCTCATACAGCCTGCCACGGGCAACAATGGGCCAGATGGCGGTGCGGGTGGCATTGCAATGCAACGAAGCTGACAGCAGTCTGATCCTCAGTGAGGACAACACCGCAGCCCGGCTGCTGACCCGTCCCGGCGAGGCGATTTACAACGACGCCAACGGCATGGTCGAGGGCAACAATCCCTTCCAGGTTGTCTGGCTGGGAGAAGAGCGCCGGGAACGCTTCCTCGGCAAACTCCGCGACCTTGCCGACTCGCGTCCCGATATTCCCGCCCTGCCCCGACTGGTTTTTGACGGCAATGAGGCTGCCAACCCGGCCGCCAACCGCCTGCTGACTGAACTGCTCGACAGCGGCACGCTGGGGGGAACACCGCCAGTCACCCCGCAGGCTTGGCTGGGTGATGCCATCGCCATCAAGGATCCAACCGTTGCCACGTTCCGGCGACAGGGCGGCACCAACCTGTTGATCGTGGGCCAGCGGGAGGATCTGGCGGCACGGATTCTTTCGATGGCCATGGTCAGTCTGGCGGCGGGCTGTGACCCTCACCCCGGTGGAGGCCTGGGAAGGGCTGGGCGGTTCGTGCTGTTTGAGCCGGCGATCGCCGAGGAACACCCCGAGACGATGCTCAGCCGTCTGGCCGAATTCCTGCCGCACGAGATTGAGGTGGTCGGCCGGCTAGCGGTCGCCGAGGCCCTTGGCGACATCGCGGGAGAAGTCCAGCGACGACTCGATGGGCAAATTCTTGACGCTGAGAGTGTCTTCGTCGTCATCCGCGACCTCGGCCGGTTCCGCGACATGCGTCGCAATGAGAATGACTTCGGTTTTTCAATGTCGGGCGAGCAGGCCGCGACACCAGCTCAAAACCTCGTCACCATTCTCAAGGATGGTCCGACGGTCGGCATCCATGCCATCATCTGGTGCGATTCGTTGACCAATCTGCAACGGACTTTTGAGCGGGGCACGCTGAAGGAATTTGAACTCCGTGTGCTCTTCCAGATGAGTGGCACCGACTCAAGCCAACTGGTCGAAAGCCCAATTGCTGGACGGCTGGGCGAGCAACGAGCCCTTTACGTCCAGGAAGAGACCGGGACCCTGGAAAAGTTCCGCCCCTACCAGTTCCCCAACGACGCCTGGCTGTCCGAGGTATCATCCAAGTTGCGGGCCCGCCCCCAAGGCACGCCAACCGAACGGCCAAAAGTGGCACTAAAACCCGCTGCCTCGCCGGCAGACGATGACGGCGGCTTCTCGTTGAAGCACGGCTTTGGTGCCGACGAGTTCAACTTTGCCAAGATGCTTGACGACCCACCTGCTGATGCCAAGCCCGACGATACGGCCGACCCCGAGGCCAGCTGACACCGCCGTGGAAATCCCACCACGAAGGCAGGAAGGACACGAACTGCGTTGGCACCGAGTCCGTTGATCGAACTGCTCGGTGATACCGCCGTGGTGATCCAGGCAGATCAGACGGGGCCTGCCAGCAGCCTGATCGATTGCCTGCGGGCAATCGCCGCTGCCGTCAACCGGGCCGGCCCCGACGGAATCATTGATGTCGTCCCGTCGCCTGATTGCGTCACGGTTGTCTATGACCCGCTGCTGATCGACAGCCTTGATGATTTCCTGAAGGCACTCCACCCGCTGGTGGCCGCCGCCACCAAGGCCCCGCCCGCGGCTCCCAGCTATCACGAGTTCCCGGTCTGCTACGGCGGTGATAATGGGCCCGACCTTCCTGCCGTCTGCCAGCATCACGGCATTGGCCCAGCGCGGCTGATTCAACTCCACACCGAGCCCGACTACCTCGTCACCGCCATCGGATTCGTCCCGGGGTTTCCCTACCTGACCGGACTTCCGCCAGCCCTCGCGACACCCCGGCTGGCCAGTCCACGCACGCATATTCCGGCCGGATCGGTCGGCATCGGTGGCAGCCAGACCGGTGTCTATCCCTTTGCCACCCCGGGCGGCTGGCAACTGATCGGCCGGACCAGCTTCCCGCTTTTCAATCCAACCGCCAGCCCACCGGCAGCCCTTGCCGTGGGGGACCGCGTGCGGTTCCGGGCAACGGCGCAGAGCCCGGTGGTGCCCTCGTTCACCCCGCCGTCCCTTCGTGCCTTGCGTCCACCGACGGTCACGGTGCTCAAGCCGGGACTGATGACCACGGTGCAGGACCTCGGCCGGCCGGGGCAGCGGGCCGCCGGGGTGCCCAGCGGCGGCGCCGCCGATCCACTGTCGGCGAGGCTGGCCAACCTCATCGTCGGCAACCCGGATTCAGCCGCAGTACTCGAGTTCACCCTGCTTGGTCCCAGCCTGCGGTTTGAAGCGGACACAATCATCGGGCTGGCCGGTGCCACGATCGCCAGCCAACCGACACTGCGGCCGCTGCGGGTGCGGGCGGGTGAAACGCTCACTCTCGGCCATGTCGCTACCGGCTGCCGTGGCTATCTGGCGATCGCGGGCGGCGTTGACCTGCCCCCGGTCCTCGGCAGCCGGGCCACCTATCTGCCCGCCGGTTTCGGTGGCCTTGCCGGGCGACCACTGGTGACAGGTGACCAGCTGGCGACCGGCTCGGTGCCAGCCATCCCCACCAGCCTCAACTGGAGGCTCGATTCAAGCCTGGCACCACTTCCACCACCGGGCTCTCCCTGCCGGCTACGGTTCATCCCAGCGGCCGGTAACATCGCCAGCCTCAATTCACTCACCACGGCTCCACTGCCAGTCACGGCCAGCAGTGACCGCATGGGCCTGCGGCTACAGGGCAGTTTGCCAGCCCTGCCAGCCGCCGGCGTTTCGCGGGCGGTGCTCCCGGGCACCATCCAACTGCCCCCCGACGGCAGTCCGATCCTGCTGCTGGCCGATGCCCAGACGATCGGCGGCTATGCCATACTCGGTCAGGTGATTGCCGCCGACTTACCACTGGCTGGCCAGCTGCGGCCGGGAGCTGCGATCCAGTTTGAGCCGACCACCATCGCTGAGGCCCACCGGCTACTCCGGCAGCAGCACGAGTTGCTCGCCACGGTCCGCAGTGGCATCCGCTCACACGTTCAACTGCAGCGTGAATTGCCCACATGACCATCCTTCGCACCATCGACCTCAACTGCGACCTCGGCGAGGGGTCTGGTCACGACGCCGCCGTGATGCCGCTGATCAGCTCGGCGAACATCGCCAGCGGTGGCCATGCTGGAGACCGGCAGTCGATACTTACCGCCGTCGGGCTGGCCCGCGACCATGGAGTGGCCATCGGCTGTCATCCGGGGCACGCCGACCGCGACCACTTCGGTCGGCGACCACTGCTGATCAGCCCTGCCGCGGCTGCCGATCTGGTGGCCGGGCAGCTGTCCAGTTTTGCCGCCATCGCCGGGGCCGACCTGCGACATCTGAAGCTGCACGGAGCGCTCTACCACCAAGTAGGCGACGACGATGATTGGGCTGCTGCTGTTAGCCGCCGCCTGACCAGAGACTGGCCGCACCTACTCCTGTTTGCCGCCGCCGGCAGCCGGTTGGCCGCAATCGCCCACGCAGAGGGCCTGCAGGTTGCTGCGGAGGCCTTCGCCGATCGTCGCTATGGTGCCGGCGGTCGCCTCCTTCCTCGCAGCGATGCTAATGCTGTGATCAATTGTCCGACAACAGCCGCCCAACAGGCTGCTGCCCTGGTCGCTACGGGACAGGTCACTTCCGTCACTGGCGAGGTCGTAGCCATTACCGCAGACACTCTCTGCATCCATGGCGATGGCGTTGACCCGGCGGGCTGCCTACGGGCAATCAATCACGCCCTTGCCGCCAACAGCATTGCGATTCGTCATCCATTTTACTAACTGTCATCGGGCCTTCCGCCGCCGGGAACAGTGCTGAAACTCCCACTCGCGATTGGTCGTGGCTGGAATAGCCCGCCAGGCTGGTGACGGTGGCACCAGACGGCCCGATCGGGGCACCAGTTGGCTGCACGACCACGCCACAGGGCAACAGAATCCAACCGCCTCGGCTCACTCTTGCGACTCAACCGGCAGCACAGGTATCACCCTTCGCTGCCCCGGTGCCGCAACCGGTCGATCAGCACCGCCCCGAGAATCACCACGCCGAGCACAATCTTCTGCGTATAGCTTTCAATGTTCGTCAGGTTCATGCCGTTTTGGATCACCGCAATCACCAGCGCGCCGACGAGCGTGCCAAACATCTTCCCTTCGCCGCCGGCGAGTGATGTTCCCCCCACGACCACCGCGGCGATCACGTAGAGTTCGTACATATTGCCGTAGGTGGGCGAACCACTTTTGAGCTGACTGGCCAGGATCACCCCTCCAAGCCCCGCCAACAGCCCAGCAAGCATGTAGGCAGACAGAATGACGCCGCCCACCGGCACGCCCGACAGCCGGGCCGCCTCGCGATTGCCTCCGACCGCATAGAGACGGCGGCCGAAGACCGTCCGGGTCATCAGAACATGGGCGGCACCATAGAGCAGCAGCATCAGGAGCACCGCATGCGGCAAACCAAAGATTCCTGTTCCCCGCCCCAGCCAGACAAAGCGGTCGGGCAGTTCAGCAATTGACTCACCGCCCGAAAGTAGTGACGCAAGGCCACTGGCCACCAGCATCATCGCCAGCGTCACAATGAATGGAGGAACGCCAAACACGATGACCATGCCCCCCGACACCGCTCCGGCGAACCCGCAGCAGATGATTGCCACTGCCGATGCCAGCAGCATGCCGGTCACCCCCGCCTCCGTACCACCCGCCAAATCGCGAATGAGCAGAGCCACCACCACCGCTGCCAACGCCGCCAGGCTGCCGACCGACAAATCGATGCCGCCGGTGATAATCACCAGCGTCATCCCAATGGCCATGATCGCAATCACCGTGATCTGATTGGCGATGTTGAGGATGTTTGCGGCCTTAAGGAAGGTCGGCCAGAGTACCGAGGAGGGCGTCCTGATCGGTGGCTGGCCCAACGTCGGAAACAGTTCGCCCATCTCAGTGAGTACCAGCCAGGTAGCCGGACGTTCCGTCGCCACCACGGCCGCAATCGACTCGTTCGCCTCAACACAGGCATCAAGCTGTCGCCGCAGTTCCTGCGGAGGTCCTGCAACAACCGCTCTTACCTGCAATCCCCGCGCCCGCGCTTCCTGCTCGACGACTGCGGCAAACTGCCGCTCGGCCGCTACAGGCCGGACTGCGATCAGCAGCTGGCTCGCCGCGGGTACTTCCGCTGCCAGACTTGCCACCAGCCGTCGAGCAGCTGCGGCATCAGTGGCCGGCTGCCAGCGAAGCGTGAGCGCGCTGAAGATTCCGGCCAGCAACAACAGCACGCCAAGCATGCAGAAATCAGTCAAAAGACGGCGAAGGATCAGTCGCATTGGTTCACATCAAAAGGGTTATCGTGAGCCGAAGGCATCTTGCAGCAGTTGCTGCTGGCTGAGTTCGGGTGTGTTTGGCCGTTCGGCCACAATCCGTCCGGCATGCATCACCAGAATCCGATCAGCCATTCCGAGCAGTTCCGGCAGGTCTGAACTGACCATGACGATTGCCATTCCCTGGGCAACGAGCTCATTGATCAGCCGGTAGATCTCGTACCGGGCGGCGACATCGATTCCCCGGGTGGGCTCGTCAAGCAGCAGCACCCGGCAATCCCGCAGCAGCCACTTGGCGAGCACCAGCTTCTGTTGATTTCCGCCTGAAAGGCTGCCGGCGGCCACTTCCGGACTGGCAGCGCGAATGTCAAGCCTGCCGATCTGCTCGGTTACGGCAGCCCGTTCACTTGCTGGGTCGAGCAGGCCGGCTCGGCTGAATTTGTTCAGACTCGCCAGCCCAATGTTCTCTCGAACCGAGCGGGCCAGGAGCAGCCCCTCGCGTTTGCGGTCTTCCGGCAGCAGCCCAAGACCTGTCGCAATGGCCCCACGCGGCTGGCCGATCGGCACGGGCCGCCCATCCAGCCGGATGCTGCCAGCATCAGCACGATCGGCCCCGAAGATCGCCCGCAGCAGCTCGGTGCGACCTGAACCAATCAGGCCCGCAATCCCCAATACCTCGCCGGCATGAAGCGTCAACGAACTTTCCTTCAGGGCCGGGGACCGGCGGAGCCCCTCGACAACAAGCCGCGGCTGGCCAGGCCGACGGAACCGCGGCGGAAACTCGTCTGCCAGTGGCCGACCCGCCATCAGTTCGATCAGGCGATCACGCGATAGCTCTGCCACCGGGCCACCACCGACGTTGGTGCCGTCGCGCAGCACGACCACCCGTTCAGCCAGGGTGAACACCTCATCGAGCCGATGGCTGATCCAGACAACCGCGATACCGGCAGCCCGCAGGTCCCGGACAACAGCAAACAGCCGGTCTGTTTCAGCAGCGGTCAGAGCGGCCGTCGGTTCATCCATCACAATGATCCGGGCATCACCGCAAAGGGCTCGGGCAATCTCGACAAGCTGCTGCTGAGCCGTTGGCAACCGGCCGCAAGGGGTATCGAGGTCAACACCGCCACCCAGCCGGTCGATGACGGCAGCCGCCCGACGCCGCTCGGTCGCCCTGCCGATGACGCCCACGCCCGCCCCTGAGCCGCGGCCACCGGGAGCGCCCAGAAAAATGTTATCGACTGGCGTCAGGCCCGGCACGAGCGTGAACTCTTGATGGATCACAGCGACCCCGGCTGCCGCAGCCTCCGCCGGGTTGGCAAAGGTTCGGACGCGTCCGTCGAGGCTGATCGCGCCGGCATCCGGCCGAATCGCACCACCGAGCAGCTTCATCAGCGTGCTCTTGCCAGCGCCATTCTCACCCAGCAGGGCAACCACCTCCCCTTGGTTGAGGCTGAAGTCGACGCCTCGCAGGGCGTGCACCCCTGGATACCGCTTCTCAATGCCCTGCATCGACAGCAGTGGCAGGGGTGGGGCAGCGACGCTCACGGCCCGGCTCCGCTGGTGGAGCTGGCAGCATCTGCCAGAGCCGGGTCGGCCAGGGCATCAGCCCGGCGATAGAGACTGGTCGGAATCAAGAGTTGAGGCGGCAGGGTCTCGCCCCGCGACCAGCGGATGATTGCCTCGACAACCTGCTCCCCCATCCGATCGGGAAACTGGATCGGGTCGGCGTAGATTTTCCCCTCAAGGATCGCCCGCTTGCCTTCGGGCTGTCCGTCAAAGCCAACAATCACCACCTGATCATCCCGCCCCGCCTTCTCAAGCGCCGCCCGAGCCCCGAGCGCAGCGGGGTCGTTGATGGCAAAGACGCCTCGCAGATCGGGCCAGGCCTGCTGGGCATCCTCCATTGCCTTGAAGCCAATGTCTTTGGCACCGCCACTTTCAAGCTCGGTGACAATTTCAATCGGCGGCCCACCAGCCGCATTGTGCTGCCTGATCACATCGCGGAAGCCCCGGACCCGCAGCCGGCAGGACTCGGCCTGCTTGAAATGAAGAATCGCAACCCGCCCCCCTTCAGCACCGACTGCTTCAATCATCGCCTCGGCCGCCTTCCGCCCCCCGCCCTCGTTGTCAGTGGCAACCTGGGTAACAATCTGCACCCCCGGCTCGTGGCAGGGGATATCGACAGTGAAGACTGGAATGCCAGCCAGATTGGCTTCGCGGATCACCGGCACCACGGTCCGCGAGTCGCACGGTGACAGCACGATCGCCGCCGCCTTCCGCACGATGAAATCCTTGATCTGATGAGCCTGTCGGCTGGGATCCTTATCGGCACTGACGACGCTCGTGGAAAACTGCTGGGCCTCGGCCTCTGCGGTGATGGTGTCGCCGATCACCTTGAAAAATGGATTGTCGAGGGTCAGCAGTGAAACGCCAATGAGGCCCCGAGAGGTCGGCGTGACCGACGAGGAAGACTGCGATCCACAGCCAGTCAGCCCAGCCGCCAGCAGGCTAAGAAGGACCATTCTTACCGCTGGGTGGTTCATCCCAGAACCTCTTCGAGTGCGGCCCGCATCACCGCAACAAGTTCAGGCGAGTTGGCTGGTGTCAGATCGTCGCCGGTCCAAAAACCAACCCCAAGCACCCCCTGGCCAACCAGCATGCCGAGGCCGTCGATGGTCGGGCAGCCGGCGGCGGCCGCAGCCGTGAGCAGTTGGGTTTGCGGCGGGTTGGGGATGACATCGGCCACGACCAGATCTGGCCGCAGCGAACCGGTCTCAATTGGCACCA
>Ga0114919_10004183_pt1 | contig 11594 bp, 10 predicted proteins | sample BlataG_FD_88682 | JGI IMG/M metagenome (GOLD analysis project Ga0114919, IMG submission 88682) | Deep subsurface microbial communities from Black Sea to uncover new lineages of life (NeLLi) - Black_00105 metaG | ecosystem: Environmental > Aquatic > Marine > Oceanic > Sediment | place: Atlantic...
CATTGTCACTGCAATGAGTCTGATTTTTATGTATTTCTATCCTCTCCATGGTGAAAAACTTAAAGATATGAGGGAAAAATTAGAACAAATCCACATGGAAAAAAAAGCAAAGATGAAAGCTTATATTAAAACAAATTAGTTAATTTTTTTTTTTACTCTACTATTTTTTTATTATGTTATTAAAAGGTAAAAACATAATAGTTTCTGGATCGGGAAGAGGTATTGGAAAAGCAGTAGCTATAGCTTGCGCAAAAGAAGGCGCTAATATTGGACTATTAGCAAGAACACTTAAAGAAATAAATAATACAAAGCAAGAAATCGAATTATTAGGATTTGACGTTAATATCGCTGTTAAAACTGCTGATATCACAAATTACGATGAAGTCGCTGATGCGTTTAAATTTTTTAACAATAATCTCGGGTTACTAAATGGAGTTGTCGCCAACGCAGGCGCTTCTCGGATGGGTAATACACACGAATTTGATAATGAAAGCTTTGCGAACATAATAAATGTAAATATCTTAGGCGTATTTCATACTTTTAAAGCCGCGTATCCTTATTTGAAAAAAGACGATAAAAATGAAAAAGCCAGGTTTGTAATTACTGGGAGCGCTGCATATCCAACAGCTATACCTAAGTTTGCTGCATATGTAGCGGCTAAATATGCAGTTGTAGGATTGCAAAACTCTTTATCCTTGGAATATAAAAAAGAAAATATTAATTTTAACATGGTTTTGCCAACACAAGTAGACACACGAATGCTAAGGGGCAGAAAAGCTGGAGATGGAAGCAAACCAGATTATGTTATGAATCCTTGGGATCTTAACGATTATTACTTATTTCTACTAAGCGATTATGCTAATAGAGTGGATAATGCTCTAATATATTCTAGCGATTTTACTGAAGTTAAAAAGTTTTTATCTAAAGCACCTTCCGATAAAACTGAAAGTTGGGAAGTTTTTAAGGCTTATTTGGAAGAAAACGCCCCTAAAATATATGCTAACGTTAAAAAACTAGGAAAATTAGTCGATTTTATTATCAAAGCATCTAAATAGTATTTCAGAAAAAAAAACTTTGAAATAAAACTCATTTAAATTGAGTCTATTCTTTTTTTGTTGCTTTCCTAATCTTGGAGTTCTATTCGTTTAAAGAATTAAATTCTTTAATTATGAAATGCTTTGACATAATAGAACATGAACGAAAAAACTAATGAAAAAGCTGAAAAAGTCCAATTTGAAGGAATTATTGAGGATGATAAGGTTATAATTTCAGACAAGGAGTGCATTGAAGAATTTTACAATAACTCTTATATTGGTACGCTCGTAAAAAAAGATGACGCTGAAGATATTTTAGTCTTAGAGCCTATTGAAGTATTACTTTTATACGAAAGAAATCGGATTTTACTGTATCTTGAAAATAATAAGAAAAATGCTCTATACGATTTTGAATGTTTGCTAGAGTACTTCTCGCAATTTGACGATCGTTTATGGCAAAATATATTATATATATGGATTTACGAAAAAGGGGGTATATTGTTCGAACGGGATATGGAGAAGGCATTGACTTTCGAGTGTATAAGCGAGGGGCTGACTTCGAAAAAGATTCCGCCAAGTTCTTGATTTACCCCGTATTTGAAGGGTATCCAATAGATTTGAAAGAATTGGACAAAATGTCTCGCGTAGCAATGAGCTCTCGTAAAGACCTGATTGTTGCTACAGTTGATAGATTGAGTAAACCGATATATTATAGCGTGAATAAGTTCGAAATTATTAATAAAATAGAAACTCTCGATGATTAATATGCCAAATAAATTTGCTTGCGATACTTCCGTAATCTTTAACGGTCTTATATTAAATCTAATAGAAGACGGAGAATTAGGGGAAAAGCCAGAAGTTTACATTTCAAATGTTGTTGTCGCAGAAGTGGAATACCGGACAAATATCCAGAGAGAAATTGGGTTTTATGGCTTAAATGTATTAAAAGAATTACGAAAGCTCCATAATGAAAATAAAGTGGTACTTCATATAAGCGGTAAACGCCCTACAAGAGACGAAATAAAAATGAGTCCAGGAGGAGAACTTGATGCTCTAATTAGAGAAAGTGCCTTAAAAATTAATGCTACTTTAATCACGGCAGATCGAATTCAAGGTGATGTTGGTGTTTTTGAAGGCTTAGATGTTATGTATGTAAAAGAAAAAGCATTTCCTAAAAAAATCGAACCTTCTTCGCTTAAATTACTAGATTTTTTTGATGAGACCACTATGAGTGTCCATCTTAAACAAGATATACCCCCCTACGCTAAGAAAGGAAGTCCTGGAAATTGGTACTTACAAAAAATAAGTGAGGAACCCTTAACAACAAAAGATATAGAAGATGTCGCAATGGAAATAATTGAAATGGTAAGGGAGGACGAGCGTTCGTTCGTGGAAATAGAGAAATTTGGTGCCGTCGTTGCTCAATTACGAGAATTTAGAATTGTAATAACGCGCCCTCCGTTTTCTAACGTTATTGAAATTACTGCTGTCCATCCGCTTGTTAATCTCACATTATCAGATTATTCAATTGATGCTCGATTACATAAAAGATTAGAAAAAGCAGAAGGTATTTTAGTAGCTGGAGCTCCCGGAGCAGGTAAGAGCACATTTTCAGCTGCATTGGCAAATTTTTATTTAGATCAAAATAAAGTAGTTAAAACTTTAGAAAGCGTCCGAGATTTACAAGTTAGACCCGAAATTACGCAATACACCAAACTAGAAGGAAGTCTTGAAAATTCTGCCGATATCCTTCTTTTAGTTAGACCAGATTATACAATATTCGACGAAGTTCGTGTCTTTGAAGATTTTAAGATTTATTCTGATTTTCGATTATCGGGAGTCGGAATGGTAGGTGTAGTTCATTCTTCTTCGGCCATAGACGCAGTACAGCGGTTCATTGGTCGAATAGAGCTTGGAATGCTCCCGTCAATAATAGATACTATTATATTTATTGAAGGAGGAGACATCTCTGCTGTTCTAACCCTCAAAATGACCGTTAAAGTACCTCATGGATTTAGAGACAAAGATTTGGCAAGACCCGTTGTGGAAGTTAGAGATTTTAAAACGGATCGTCTTGCTTACGAAATTTATTCGTTCGGTCAAGATATAGTAATTAATCCAATAAATCCTATTGGCCTTAAGGATTCTTTTAAAACTCAAGAGCATTATAAAGGACGACAAATTACTAAAAATAGAAAAGATAAGCGAATTGAGTTAGAAGTTGAAATAAATAAGCAAAAAATAATATTAAAAGCAAATCCGGAATTTGCTAGTGGAAATATTGTTGTTTTTGCTGACGATCAAGAAATTTTTACTGGTTCCTTGAGTCGTTCTAGCAACATAACGCTTTCTCTTTCAAACAAAGAAGGGAGAAAAGTTCTAAAAGAATACGATAGAAATAAAAATTTTTATGGAATTTTAAAATAAACTTTCTTTCTATAAAAATAATCATTCTAATTATTTGGCTAATGCATTTCGAGCTCTATTTATGTCATCAACTCCGATGACTAACTTGTTCTTTTCAGCTAAGTAGATTAGGTCAATATTAACACCAACATTGCCTATTTTACGAGCCATTTTCCCACCAGATCCGGGTTTCCCCGCAATATTGCCAATATCCATTACAAGCACTTCACGTACAGCACTTACTTTAAAACCTGCTGATTCGAGTACATAACGAGTAACTGTTTCATCTTCAACTAAAATGTGAATGACGGCTTCATCATTAAGGGGAATTCCACATAATCCTTCCATGTTTATACCATTTTTGCCTAGAACCTCCCCCATATCAGCTAGTGTTCCGGGATTATTTTCCAAAATAACAGCTATATCTTTCATTTTATGTTTTTTCTTATTTTTATTTATTTTATTTTTAAATTTGATTCTTGGATGATTTTTTTCTAATGCTTAATTATGTCATCTCCGTATTTAAGTTTTCTTTTAAATTCTACTTAAATGCAATAGATTAAAAGAATAAAGAGATATAATAATTCAGCTTAGAATTTTTTTAAAAATACTCTTTCTCATTTATTCGTCAAAACGGTACGAGCCTTTTTCAAGTTATCAACTCCAATAATTTTTCTGTTTTTCTCAGCTAAATAGATTAGATTATTAGATTATACTTTATAAGGCCTATTTAGAAAGAGATTTTAATCTTGTTCCATCATTTCTTTTACTCTATCAACTATATTAGGAAGAACTTCTCCAATCTGCTCAAAAAATCTCAAGTTAGCTTCGTCGTCGTAAGGAGTTTCGCCCATGTTTAAAATTATTAATTTTGCGCCATTTCTCCACGCAATTCCAGGCATACTTGCTGCCGGTGTTACAACTAAAGATGAACCAATTACAAAAAATACATCCGCTTTTTCAGATCTTCTCATTGATTCTTCGAGTTCGTCCATTGGTAAAGAATCTCCAAAGTTAACTATACTTGAAATAAGCCTCCCTTCACAATTGGGACATTTTGGCTGATTTTTTCGAACTCTTCCCGTCCTATATCCTTGACCCCATTTCTTTTTGTCCCATCCCGCATCTTCAAATGTTAATTTTTTTCCACAATTTAAACATTGCATAAAATATAAATTACCGTGGAGTTCTGCAAGTTTTTCGAAAGGAATCTCAGATTTCGCGTGGAGTCCATCTACATTCTGAGAAATTAGGTAATCAAGTTTACCCATCTTTAACAGTTCCACAATTGCGTAATGTCCTTGATTTGGTCGAACTTGGTCCCAAGGAGGGGATTTTGGAGGTGGAAGACCCTTGTCGCGACGAGTCCATACCCCATCTGGTCCACGATAATCCGGGAGACCGCTATCTGTGCTGATCCCGGCACCAGTAAAAACTACTAAGTTTTTAGATTCGAAAATCCAAGTTGCGGCTAATTCAATTTTTTCTTCTAGTTCCATACAAATAAAATAATTTTTGTAAATAAAAAGGTAATTCATTTAGTTCCTTATACTGTTATTAAAAAAATAAATTCTAAATATTGACGTGTTTATCCAAATTTATCAGTTACTTTATAAAGGTAAATTCTAATTCATATTTAGGGAACATTTATTCCTATACCTTTATATTCAAGAAGGTAGAAATATTATATAGGATAATTTAGGTTGAGTATATTTTGACATATGCGTTAAATTTTAATAAAGATGAGATTATAAACATTCAAATTGATTACGCAAGAATTAATTTTAAACCAGAAGAGTTAAAGTTGATAAAAGCATTAACGAAACTCATTTGTAAGCAAATCTCAATACCAGAACTAGCAATGAGAAGCATTACTTGGTTTACTTTAAACGATTGGCAAAGGAAACATAATATGTCAGCTACTGAGATCGATAATTTCCCTATTTCTGACAAATTAATAGCTTTTAAGGAAATATTTAACATTGGTAAAGAACGCTTAAAAGATATATTATCGTATCCTAAAGATCAAAGTGAAATATTAATTGATATCGCGTTTGAAAGAGCTTTTAAATTGTATTTGGATTATCTCAACAGAATCCATAGATAATATCCCCCGTTTCAAATTGTTACTTTTTTCTCATTTCCAATGAATTAATTAAATTCTTTAGATTGTCCTCTATATTATAGTATTTAATCATCTCATACGCCCCCTCAACATCTTTTAAATTAGACAAATGATGAGAATCACATCCAATTGAAACCATAATACCATTTTTTTTCAATTTATTAAAAAAAATTTCGTATTTCCGAGAGTAAAAACGAGGATAACTCGAATTAAGCTCAATTATTATGTTATATTGTTTTAAAAAACCTAACAAAACATTGAGACCACCTAACATAAAAAAAGAAGGATCAAAATGAGCAAGCCCCAATAGAGGAAATTTATTACTATTACGCCGATCTCTCTTCCAAGTTTCAATTAAGTTTTTAATAAAAGCGATTCCTTCAAGGTTTTCAAGGTATTCAAATAAAATTAAATCGAATTTATTGGGATGGATATTATTTATTATATAATTCTCGGAACTGCTTATATCAATCTCGACTCCCTTAAGAAGATTTAATTTTCTATTTTTTTTTAAAATGTAAGCCTGACAGTGAGAAATTTCTTCCAAATACCTTTCAATTTTATCTAAATTATTAAGTGTGGGTATAATTTTAGATTTCCACGAATTTGAAAAATGGTCAGTAATACAAATATAATCCAAACCTAATTTAATAGCTGTTTTTACAATTTGATTAATAGAATTTTTACCATCTGAATAAGTGGTATGAATATGTAAATTTAATTTTGGTAAGCTCATTTTCTCGAAAAAAATTTAGTAATTAATTCATGCAAAATTAAATCCCTACAGATTTAAATTGCCTGTTTCGTTGCCACGACAAAATCCCACAAAAGAAGAGAGATAATCCAAAAACTATTAGTATCGAAATAAAAAGAGCAGTGCCGGATGTACTGGGAATATAGGTAACGGAAGTACCGATAATAAGAATGATATCTTGGATTGATAATAAATTATTGAATAGAAAATATACTATACTAAAAATAATACCGCACGCAATAAATTGTATAATTGTGATAACTAAATTTGTATAATGAATTATTTTGGATCTTTTTTTTCCTAAATCAATGATCTGAGCGTTGCCTATATTAATTGCGACCTTTTCTTTATCCATTTTCTTAACGTAAAAATAGGCTAATTCTTTGAGGGGTATTAAGTCGAGAATTACTGTCACAATAGTAAATACACACACGCCAATTAAAATTCTATTTATTAGTATCAAAATTGGGTTCACATCTGAAAAGTTATTTATCACCCAAATAAATATTACTAATACGGATAAAAATAAGAATTTAATGCCTGTTAACGTTAAATTAATTGACGATTTATCTGCAATCGTTAATAAATGAAATGCAATTCCAATAATAAAAATAACTAGCCCTAGAATTAGAGCTTCTATTGAAATGATAACACCCAATATTACGGCAAAGGCCAAAAAACAAATGGAAATAAAAATTGGTAAAAATGGAAAAAGAGGCGCTTTGAATGGACGATCTAACTCTTTTCTTGTTCGTCTTAATTTAACGGCAGCAAAATTTACAAATGCTAAACCTACGAAGTAAATAAAATTAGTAATTTCTGCAGTAAACCCAATGCCAGCGAAAAGTACGAATAAAACAACCAAAATAATAGTGATTAATAAACCTAAAGCAGGCATATCTTGTCTTTTTTTCGTTTCCTGAATTTTTTTAGGAATAAACCGATCTCTTGCTAAAGCAGTAATTACGCTGACTGCTGAACCTAACGCGGCATTTATTGCAATTAACGTCGAAATAATAGCAGCAAGAACCATAAAATAAAACCCAAATGGTCCAAGAACACTTTCAAATACATCAGCTAATAAGACGGGGTTTTCAGTTAATTCGGTCGGATTTTCTCCTAAGTTTATCAACGCAATGAAAGTAATCAATAAATATATAATTATTGTCACTAAAATAGCATAAATAATAGTTTTTGGAATATTTTTAGAAGGATTTTTTAAATCGGGATTTAAATACGCTAAATTTGAAGTAATAGAAGTAAATACAATAAATAACAATAAAAAAGCGGGTATTATACCTTCAAATTTTATTTGAGTAAGAACTATATTTGGATTCGTGAATGGCGTTATTAGCAACCCAGATAAAATAAAGAACGCAAACATCCCAATTAATACGAGTGTAAATATTAATAACACTTTAATTGCGACTTTTTGAGTTCTAAAAATTACTAAACTTGTTAATAGAATAGGTAAAATTGCAATTACCGTAATAAAAGTATTGGAAATTGGAATATTTAATTTAATAAAAACTTCGTTAAATACCGAAGCAAAGATTTGCGCTGAAAAGGAACATGTAGCGACATTAGCAATCCATAAAAAAAAGCCAATTATGAACGCCAAGAATCCCCCAATACCTTCCTTACCGAAGTTGTAAGCACCTCCAGCAATAGGTAAACTAGTTGAAAGTTCAGCGTAATTTAAACCAGTAAAAAATATTAAAATTCCTCCCAAAATTAAACTCAGTAATATACCGGATCCTGCGTATTCGATTCCTAAACCTAATAATACGAATATAGACCCTCCTATTCCACATCCAACACCATATATTATCCCCTGAGATAATTTTAATGTTCTATTTGGCAGAAGTTCTTTAGGTTTAATCTCATTCAATTTTTTTCCTTATAGTTTGTAATTTCATAATAAGAAAATTTTACGATTATAAATTTTCTTCATAGAGTTATAGCGGGATTAAGACTTTTCTAGATGGAAGATTCCTGATGCTATTGAGAAACCGCCAGAGATTATAAGGATGAGAAAAAGTACGATATCCATATCACCAAGATTCACAATTTCCATAAGACCTAGTAGTGCTAAAATTATAATGAAAACACCAATACCTATTAGGATTCCACCAAAAAACTTTGATAATCTATAAACTAACGATAAAAATTCTAATCTATGTATTCTACTTTCTTTATCTCTAATTTCTTCTTCTTGAGTCTCGAGGTCTAATTTTAGTTTTTGAAGGATAGTCTTAGCATCATTTGTACTTTGGTCTATTACTTCTTTTGATTTAATATGTTTATCGTGTTCTGTTTGCAAATATTCTACTTTTTCTGTAAGAGAGTTTAGCCGCCCTTCTCTTTCAACATATTCAAGAGTGGAAGATTCAATATCTTGTTTGATGTCTTCTAATCTCTTTTCGTTAGCCTTAAACAAACTCTCTTTACTTATAATTTGCACATCTATTGATTGCAAATTATCACTTAATTGCTGTATTCGTGATTCAACCTCAATTAATTGTTGTTGCTTTTCTGTTAGCTGGATTTTATATTTCGCTAGAAGTTCTTCATATGTTTCTCTTTGTTTTTCCATCTCAGGAAATCCATCTCTATAATCCTGAATTCCTTGTTCAATAGTTTTAATTCGAATTTCTTTTTTCTCAATTTGTTCTGATAATAACTTTTTTTCTTCTTCTTTTACTTCAATTTCTTTGTTTGTATGTTCTAATTCAAATTTGTTTTTTCCTATTGAAACTTTTAGCGTCTCGTTTTCAGCTGTTTGACTTTTAATTTTTTTTTCTAAAGCCTCAGCACTTTCTTCTTGTTTTTTAAGTAGGTTTTCTGTTTCTCGAATTTCATGATTGAGTTTTGAAGTTATTGATCGTAGTTCTTCTTGTTTAGTTACTTTTTCTTTTACACTATCAGTTAAAACAATCAAATCTACTTGTCTCGTTTCGTAGGTTTTGACTAATTGTTCGTTATTTTTTAATAGTTCTTTATATTCTTCCTCTAAATTATTTTTACTCTCTGCAACTATCTCTAAACGGTCTTCCAAATTTTTCATTTCTTCGTTCTTACGATTATATCTCTCTTCAAGTACCTTAATAGTTTCTTCAATTGCAGTTAAATACTCTTCCTTATCATCTAATTTTTTTTTTGTTGAGTCTAGATTTTCTCGCGCTTCTCGAATTTTTTCGTCAATCTCTTCATAATCTTTTTCTTCTATTTCTTTTTTATCCTGTTCAGCTTCACCATTTTTTATTGTGTCAGAAATATCTTCAATACTATTTTCAAACGTTCTAAGTTTCTTATCGATTAAATCTCTTGAATCTTTAGCCTTTGATAAATACTCTTTATCAACTTTTTCAACATCTTTTTCGGATTTGCCTTCTGTTTTTTCCGGTTCTTCTTTGATTTCGTCAGTCATACTAGATTTTTTAATTTAAGATTTTTATTTTCATTTAATTAAAAGCAGAATATGAAATTAAATTTAATATTTGTTTAAATACAGAAAATTGATTTCTTTTTGTTCAAATAAATGTTGATATAAATAGATAATCATTTTCTACCTCAAACTTAATTTCTTTATAAAATATACTTATTTCACCTATTTAAACTTTTGACATCATTTTTTTTTAGTACTCTATAGTCTCAATTTTGAGCAATAAATTTATATATGAGTATCTTTAGAAAGATAAATTTTTTCTTATTTTTTTCATCGTTAAATTCGGAATTTGTTGCTCCAACTATTATAAAACACCTGAGATTTAGCATAAATTACGATAAAAGCAAAATGGGGGGAATATTTAGCTGGATTATCAAGTAATTTTCGGTGGATTTGCGCGTTTATTTCGCTTTTCATCAAAATATAGTATATAATTTTTTCCTAATATTTTTTCTAGGTTAGAATGATATTTTGGATTTTTTTTTTGAATCCATCTCATAGCATGTTTTATAGTCCAAATAAGTCTTTGTTGATCTTGAGTTAGACCTATTTCAGTTGCTAATTCAGCATGAACCTCTATTTTAGATTGATTAATCCATTCTTCCATTAAATTAAGCATTTTCTCAGGCATATATTTCGATAAATCTTTGATATTATTCCCAACTGATTTTCTTACGTAAATTGAAGGATCTTTCCTTAAAATTGTCAGAATTTCTAAGACAATATCGTTTTTAGAGGGGTCTCTGAGCCATTTGATGTCAGCTCTGGGTCTCAAGCTCTCTGAAACTAATCTTCGCAAGTTTTCATTATCATTTCTTGTTAATTCTAATAAATATTCAAGGCATTTTTCTGGATTTTTTTTTAAAGTAGCAATAATGGCTTCTCCGATGCTTTCTCTTATTTGCCACTCTTCATGATTTGCCCAATGAATAATTAAAGGTTTAGTACTCTCAAATTCACGAGGAAATTGATTTATTGATTCTGCAAAAATATATAACGCAAGATGTTGGGTTTTAACATCACCGATATCCTCTCCATAATTGAATAAATTTTCCGAAAAAGCCAAAAAATCTTCAGATTCTTTTTTGTATTCCTTTTTCAAGAAGAGAACCATGGCTTTCGAAATATATCTTGAGATATACACAGCTCCTTTTCCAATTCGCTCTTTTTCGGGGATAATATCATACTCATTCTGAAAAAACTCATTTACTTTAGCCAGTATTGGAGGATTATTTACTTTTAACTCCCAATTTTCAATTTTTTTACAAAACTCAAGAGTTCGCTCTTTTATAACCGTGGCAGAGCTAATTGAAGACATGAGGTCTATTTTTCCTTAATCAATTTTATCTTAATATGTATGTTAGATGTTCTTGGACCAAAAGTTACTAAGATATAAAAATTTTCACGTCCGCCAATTTCCAATCTTCCATCGACTATTGGTAAGGTCAATTGTCGACTTCCATAAGTGCTTGCCAATTCGTGATCATAGTGATTAAAATCCGCACGATTTTCAAGCGCTCTTACGGTATGCAGAAATGGGGCGCTGTCTCTAGAAGAGATTTCAGCAAACATGTAATGTAAATCAAGATAATTTCCATATTCATGTTCATTAATAATTAAACTGGTGGTAGTATGGTAAGATCTAATGAATAATTCTCCACTTTTTAAATCTGGATTTTCTTCTGAACTTCTTTTAAAAATTTCCTTTATAATATTAGTTAAAAATAATAATTGAGTTATCGCATAGCTTCTTAATTTTAATTTATATTCAATAATCAATTCATTATTGTTTTCAATTCTGTTAATTTGATTGATTTCTTTAATTGG
>Ga0114919_10004184_pt1 | contig 11594 bp, 13 predicted proteins | sample BlataG_FD_88682 | JGI IMG/M metagenome (GOLD analysis project Ga0114919, IMG submission 88682) | Deep subsurface microbial communities from Black Sea to uncover new lineages of life (NeLLi) - Black_00105 metaG | ecosystem: Environmental > Aquatic > Marine > Oceanic > Sediment | place: Atlantic...
TAGGACTTGAAATTCGAGATTAGGGACGAACAGGGGCCCCAAACGTGATAAAAGGCGTTTGGGGACCGGTTTTGATATTTGCATTTTTATGTGTGTTTTCTTAAACTGTAGTGTTAGTGGAATTCCAAATCTGAGGATATGAAAGATTTATTGATACAAGCTGCTAAGCGGACGGGGCTGGTTGACGTTGAGCAACTTCAGAAGTTTCTTGAAAGCAACGAAGCAGATGAGCGACTTGATGAGGCTCTGCTTCGCTGTCCGTACTTTACAGAAGAGGCGGTTTTGAAGCTGTTTGCCGCTGCGCTGGGTCAGCAGTTTATTCCAGAGATAGCTGCGAAGACGGTACCTGCGGAATTTATAGAATCTGTTCCTGCGACGTACGCTCAGCATCATTATCTTATAGGGACCAGAGCGGAGGCCGATGACGGTGAGGGGTCGCAATCGCAGGACGGTTCGTCAGCAGGCCGTGAGCTTACGGTGGTTCTGTCCAGACCTCTGGACACAAATATTTTGGACAATGTCTCTAAGATGACGGGCCTGCCGGTCAGACCGGCAATATCAACCCGTACGGCTATCACCGCAGCTATAGATGTGGCTTACGAGCAGAGAACGACAGTCATCGAGGAGGTGGCCGAAGAGCTTGACTCGCAGAACCTCGACCGGCTCGTTGATGAGGTGACCAGTTCCGACGACCTGCTTGATGTTGTGAATCGCCCGCCGGTTATCAGATTGGTCAATGATATTCTGTTCCGTGCCCTGCAGTTAAGGGCCAGCGATATCCATGTTCATCCCTACGAGTCGAAGATTCAGATTCGTTATCGGGTTGATGGTATTTTATATGATGTTCTGAGCCTGAACCGGAACGTTCTTTCGCTGATTATCTCCCGAATCAAGGTTATGGCAGGTATGGACATTGCGGAGCGTCGTCTTCCACAGGACGGCAGATGCAGCGTTCGGCTGGGCCAGCGTGAGATTGATTTGCGTATCAGCACTGTTCCGACCAGCTTCGGCGAGCGAAGCGTTCTACGACTGCTGGATAAGAGCACCGGCCTGTTCACATTGGATGAGTTAGGTTTGTGGGAGGATGACTTGAAGAGGCTTGATACCCTGCTGAATCGGGCGCACGGGGTTATTTTCGTGACGGGCCCGACCGGCAGCGGAAAAAGCACCACTCTTTACGCCTCTCTTAACAGGCTTAATTCATCCGAGAAAAATGTTATGACGATAGAAGACCCGATCGAGTATCAGCTCGAAGGCATAAGCCAGATGCAGGTCGCTTCAAAAAAAGGTGTAACATTTGTAAACGCGCTACGTCACGTGCTCCGGCAGGACCCGGATGTTATAATGGTTGGCGAGGTTCGGGATATCGAGACTGCTCGTATGGTGATACAATCTTCGCTGACGGGCCATCTGGTTTTCAGCACTGTCCATACAAATGACGCGGCCGGGACGGTGACGCGACTTTTGGATTTGGGTGTTGAGCCGTATTTAGTGAGTTCATCCCTGATTGCCGTGATGGCACAAAGGTTGGTTCGGAAGGTCTGTCCGAACTGCAGACAGGAGTATGAGCCTACAGCTCACGAATTGAGGGAGCTTGGTTTATTGTCGGCGGATGCTCAGGTTCCCGGTTCTGCTGAAGGCGGCAAGTTCTATGTCGGGGCAGGCTGTGATAAATGCTTTGATACGGGCTATCGGGGCCGAACCGGTGTTTACGAATTGATGCCGATTAGCGAAGAAATTCGGGAGCTGATATACAAAAGAGAAAGCGCAGGTGTAGTAAAAAAGGCGGCCCTTAACGCAGGACTGCAGACCCTGAGAATGGATGGGGTGCGAAAGGTTCTGGCCGGGATAACGAGTATCGCTGAAGTATTGCGAGTGACACAAACAGACGTAATTTAATGGGGATAGCATCTATGCCGAGATATCATTACACAGCGATAGCAGCGGACGGCAGGAGGGTAAAAGGCGCGATTGCGGCAGAGAACCCGTACGCTGCGCGAAAACAACTGAGGGTGCGAAGTATTCACCCCATGTCAGTTAAAGAGGTCGGCTCGCGAGAGGAGAGCAGGGCGGCATTATTTTCGATTTTCGGCAAAGGCCGCAAAACCCAGCTAATCGACTTCACAAAACAAATGGCTACGCTGCTCAATTCAGGAATTAAGCTGACCGAATCGCTTTCGGTCCTTAGTTTGCAGATGTCGGACGTGCGATTCAAGAACGCCATTGCCGACATTCATGACCGCGTCGTTACCGGCGAGTCACTTAGCGAGGCCATGAAAGATTACAGTGATTATTTTGATGTTATATATGTAAGTATGGTGCGGGTCGGCGAGGTTACCGGCTCTTTGGGAAAGAGCTTTGCGACCATCGGCGGCTTTATGGAAAAGCGCAGGCGGGTGGAGTCGAAAGTGATAACGGCAATGATATATCCGATTGTTCTAATTGTATTTTGCCTCGCAGCTATTCTGATTTTGACGACCGCGGTGATTCCGAAGATAGCTGAGCAGATAGAAAGGACGGGACAGGAATTGCCGTGGATTACCAGACGGTTGATGAATGTAGGTAATATGTTGGGCAGCTGGTGGGGTTTGTTGTTGTTTAGTTCGGTGCTATTTGGGATTGTCTGGATTGTGAGGCGGTTTATGAAGACCAGTCGCGGTGCATATTTGCGTGACAAGCTTTTGCTGTCTCTGCCGATATTCGGTCCTCTTATAAAACAGCGGGTTGTTGCTCGTTTTGCCTCTACTCTTTCTACGCTTCTGGGTTCCGGTCTTGCAATGGCTGAGTCTCTTCGTGTTGTTGGCGAGGTCACCGGCAACAGCCTTATGAAGAGAGCTATCGGGCAGGCGCGCGAGCGGATTCTTGCCGGCGCCGACATTGCGACGCCGTTGAGAGACAGCGGTGTTATCGACCCAGCTATTGCTCATATGGTTTCGGTCGGGGAAAAAAGCGGCGAGCTGGAGAAGATGCTTAAAGATATCAGCGAGAACCTTGAGTCCTCAACTGACATAGTTATTGAAAGGCTCAGCGCTGCGATAGAACCGCTTATTATAATTGTTATGGCAGCAATAGTTGGTACAATTGCTTATGCAACGATATTGCCGATTTTGAGGATTTCAGCGGGAAACTTTTAATTAATTACTTTTGGAGTTCTAACAGGAAATGAAAAGAAGAAAGAGAAAAATCAGAAGAGGTTTTACGATGGTCGAGCTTATGGCCGTGCTGGTAATTCTTGGTTTGCTTGCAACTGTGCTGGTGCGTAACTTTATGGGGCAGACGGACAAGGCGCGAGTTACGACCACCAAGGTCAACCTTAGGCTTCTTCATCAGGCGGTTATGCAATTCAAGATGGACACGACCCGGTTTCCAACGGAAGAGGAAGGACTTAGTGTTCTTATCGAGGCTCCGAGTGATGTGACAGAATATCAGCCGGGCGGCTACCTGGACACTACGGATATACCCAAAGACGGGTGGAGACGGGATTTTGAGTATCGGCTTTGGCCGGACAGCGGCAAACAATTCGAAATCATCAGTTATGGTGCCGATGGGGAAGAGGGCGGTGAGGGCTATGATGCGGACTTGCGCGACTCCGATCCTTACTGATGCGTATATGCCCAAATGCGTCAGCCAGAAAACTCGTGAGCACGCTGATGCGTTGAGCCCTTTACGCGCGCGCATATCTGCTGGTTTGCGCTTCGGTGCTTTTACATTGACAGAGCTGATAGTGGTGCTGGTGATATTCTCGCTGTTTGTGGTTTTTGCGGTGACGAATCTTAGCGAGCTGCTCAGAAAGAGCACGTTCAAGGCACAGGTGCACGAATTTGTCTGGACGATGCAAACGGCCGCCAATGCGGCCGCCGAGAGCGATAGAAGATACGAAGTCATTATTGATATAGGAGAACAGAAATATGTGCTTCGGGAGATCACTTTGCCTGACATCTCGCAGATGCTGGAGGAAGAGATTATTGCAGATAATGACTTTGGCGCGAACTGCAGGGTAGCTTATGTTTTGTTTGACGATGGAGATTATACGAACGAGGGCAGAGCGAAGTTTCGGGCGGGACATTCGGGCTGGCAGTACGGCGGGAAAATCGTTCTGCTCGACGAAGACGAGCGAGCGTATTCTGTCGTGGTCAGCCGACTCAGTGGAGTTGTTAAACTAAGAAATGGTGATGTTGAACTTTTGGTCCCGAAAGCGAGGCAAGATGTGTTTTTCTGAAAAAATCCCGTTCTCCGCGTTTAGGGTCTTCCATTGGAGAACTCGAAATTCGAGAGTGGGGTCCGTTTCTTGCCACAAGGCTTTTAGCCTGATAGAAACTGTTGCTGCTTTGGCGATACTGGCACTTATATGTCTGAGCGTTTTGGTTGTGGTAGACCGTTGTATGGCCTCGATGGCGGATTCAGAGCTGCGTATGCAGGCCTTTGATATTGCACGGGATAATATGGAAAAACTTCTTGCTCTGGATTCAGCAAAAGAGATAGTCGAATATGGTGTTAGTGAGAAGAATGCCGACATTGAATGGCAAACTGTTGTTGAGACGTTTTACGAGCCGACGACCTCACGGATGTGGGTCAGAGCGATTTGCTCGGCTCAGTATACCGATATGGCAGGCGAAGTGCAGACGGTTGAGCTAACGCACTGGCTAACGAATTTGACCAAAAAGCAGGTGATTGAGATTCTCAAACAAGGTGAAAAACAGCGGCTGGCAAACCAGGTCTTTGGAAGTACAGCGGAAGCGGCTGAGGAGCTTGGCGTCGATGAAGCAGCTGTCCAGCAGTGGATAGATAACGGCATGCGTGTGAGCGTTGACGGAGCCTTGCTGCGTAGTGAGCTGGAGTTGTATAGGGACACCGGCGGCAGCCCGACCATCGACGACAGAAGACAACGGGCGGCAGCCGACAGGGGTCTGGACACGGCGGAGCCTGGAGCGCCCGAGACAACGACCGGGACAGATGATACTGGACTACTGATAGGTGGATACACTATGGCCGAACTTGAAGGGATGTCATTCGAGCAGGTCTGGGAAATATTATCGAACTGGAATCCGGAGTGATGCCGGGCTAAACGATATGAGAAAAAGTCTGAAAAATCGTAGATATGTGTCAGGTTTTTCGCTTGGGGAGGTGCTCGCGGCGCTGACGATAGGGTCGATGGTTTTGGTGGCGGTGCTGACTATTTACAGCCGGGTTGAAAATGTAGCTGCTGGAATCACGAGCAAGCTTGACAGCTCACAGGCGCCCTTTGAGATTCTACAACGTATAGCGGAAGATTTGGACCGAATAGTTGACGGCGACCCGGATACGAAGGTTATTGTTGAGAATAAAGTCGAACAAGGTTATCAAAGCGCTCGGCTGACGATTGTAAGAACTATCTCCGACACAAAAGGCACGCCTCAGACGTTTGAAGAAATTGTTTGGCAGACGGCCTACGACTATGAAGGGGATGCCAACGGGCTTGTATTATACCGAAGCTACCAGGGGATAGGATTAGAAGATAAGCTGCTGGATGAGCAGAGAGAAAGGTGGGAGAAAGATTATCATTTTGTGCCGATTTGTGATGGCGTTACTTTCTTCAAGGTTGTAATTCCGAAGCAGTTCTCCGTTTTAGATAAGTGGACGAGTGATTCATTGCCTTATGGTATTACTGCGATTGTTTCTTTTGCCGAGCCTTTTGAGGCGTTGGACGGCACCTGGGGTGTAGCTGATGCGGACCAAATCTCACGGACGATAGCTGTGGGCAGGACCAGGAGAATCGGATATACCTTCGTGAGAAGAGAGTATGACAGTGAAGCCGAAGGTGAGGAAGGCGAAGCAGCAGGTGAAGACAGCAATGACGTAAGTGAAGATGAAGGTGCTGCAGGCGCAGGCGCCGAAGAAACGGACAAAGCCAGCGAAGAAGATGAAGAGAATATCGAAGAACAACCTGATGAGGGCCGAAGGTCGAATCGCCGCTAATAAATGCCGATACCGCACGGGCATTGTGTTACTGGTGACGTTGGTGCTATTAGTTGTGCTTTCGACGGTGGGCTATACCCTAAGCAGTCGGCTTGCATCGCGGCGTCACCGCGACCAGTATGTTATAGATTATCAAAAGGCCCGTTATGGTTGTGACTCTGCAGTGAAATATGCCCTTGCCACGTTGGAAGATATTACCCCTGAGCTGATAAGCCGTCCGAATGTACCGGATTTTTCCGATTTGTTTTACCTTAGCGAGGAGGAATACCAGGAGCTTTTAGACGAGCGGGCTGAGCAGATGCAGCGTCCTTTGGACAGCGACAGCGTGGACTACGATTTTAGTGAGGTCAATGATATTAATGATATAAACGACATCAGTGGCGGTGGCACTGTGTTTGGCGACTCTAATTCTCCATATATACCCGGCCCATACGGTCCGCCCTGGCCTTTTGTCACAGAGCCGAGGGAGTTTCAAATCGGTTCGGCAACAGTTACGATTGAAATTGAAGACGAAAATGCGAAATACCCACTCGGCTGGGCGCTGCTGCACGGAGAAATGGAGCGTGAAGCTCTGGCAGGATTCGAAACTTTCTGTGAGTGGATGGATGTCAATGAAGCAGATATTGATTTACTAAAAGGGCAGTTGGACCAAATAAGTCAGATAAAGCCGTTCGTACTTGAGTTCAAGGCAATAACGAAGAACGAGCTGTTACGAAGAGCGACAGCAAGCAGAAGCAAAGGGGTACGCAGAAAAAAAAGTCCCCTGTTTAGGAAGGTTACGATATCGGCCTCCAAACAGATCACCGAGCAGGCGATGGATTTTTCGAAGTTGTTTCATTGTTCGTTAATTGATACCGAGCTTCTTGCCAGGCCGACCATAGAAAGTGAGACGAGAAAGGAATCGGCTCTGAAGTATACGGGAATGTGGGCTTCGAAAGAGGTTAATATAAATACGGCACCTCGACACGTATTGGAAGCTGCTTTTATTTTCGGCGGTGACGCTGATAGAATTGCCGAGGAAATTATCCGGCGACGACGCATAAGACCTTTCAAGAGTATATCGGAGTTGACCTCGGCCCTGCTTGCTTATTCGGATTCGATCAAGAAGTGCGAAAAGTATATCACGACAGTTAGTGAATTTTTTACGATTCGTGTTACTGCGGTCAGCGGTGTGGCGAAGGCATCTTCGGTTATCGCGGTAATGAAAGAGGGTAACAGGATGAAAAAGATTGCCATAGTTTCCGACTAAGGATTTTTCAGGAGTTTTAGAAGTGGAAGGGCAGAACTATTTGGGAATATATCTGAGCAACGACAGTGCGACGGTGGTCTGCATCGATTCGCGAGGTCGGGGCGCGAATGTACTGGGCTGTTTTAGCGTTTCTGTCCGGGGGCAGGAAGAACAGAGCCCACAGGTGTTGGCTCGTCTTATTGCCGAAGGTTGTGCCGAAAGGGAATTGGTATTTTCCGAGGCGGCAGTGGCTCTGGATTGTTCAATGTTTATGCAGCATAATGTGCATAGCGAGTTTAAGGATGCAAAACAAATCGCTGCGACGGTAAGGTTTGATACCGAGGAAGCTCTTTCCGGCGATATAACCGACACTGCGATAGCTTTCAAGATAACCTCGAGCGACCAAACGGGTTCGGCGCTAGCGGTCTTTACAGCCCAGCGAAGGACATTGTCGGATATTCTTCTTTCGCTGCAAAGTAATAATATCGACCCTGTGACCGTAGAGCCGGACATTAATTGCCTATCAAGATTTATTGTGCGCAACGTATTTTCGACGGGAGATTCAGATTGTTTGTTTGCGATACTTTCTGGTCGGAGCGGTTATTTTCTGGCGTTTGTGAAATCGCAGGAAGTACCGGCTGTGCGGACATTTTTGACTGATCCGAGCCAGGACAGAAGCGAGCTGCTCGCGCGTCAGATACCGCTAACTATTGGTTTGATTGGAGAGGGCCAGCCGATAAATCATCTCAAAATCTTTGATGCTGCGGACACTGTAAGCTGTCAGCAGCTTGGTGAAAAGCTCGGCATCGAAGCCAGCGGTGTTGATTTGATTGAGTCCGTTGCAGTGGATGCAGATGTCCTGGGCGATTGTGGCGGCGCCGTTGATTTTGCAGTTGCCTATGGTGCGGCTTTGGCTCATTTGGACAGGGACCAGAGCGTAAATTTCCGTAACGATTTTATGCCGTATCAAGGCAAAAAGCTGCGACTGCAAAAAGCGCTGAAAGTTATGAGTATATCGGTCAGCGTTCTTATAGTTGCTCTCGGGATGTACGTCGCATCACAACTATGGCGAATAAACAGGGACCGAAGTCAGCTTTGGAGCAATTTCCGGTCGGACTACCTGGCTGTTATGGCGGGCGAGAAAGAGATGCCGACCGAATCCAGGGAAGTTGTGAGGAAACTTCGTAGTGAGCTAAACCGTATCAGGAGTGTACAGAAAGGACTATTGAGTGTGACGGGTGAAGAATCCGTATCGGCCAAGCTGGTAATGGTGCTGGGGGCATTTAACGAGTGTGCAAAACCTACGAAGTTGAAGATAGACAGGATTCATATTATGGCTAAGAACATTCGCATAGACGGCAGCACCTCAAGTCGAAAAAACACACGAAAATTATTGGCGGCAATCAAGGAGAAGTTTGTGATTGGGCGGGATGAGTATGGTTCGAAAGGCGGGCGTGACAATTTTAGTATGACGCTTGTGCCCAAAAAATAGTTAAGGCAGTGGTTTATGAAAGACATATACAGGAATCCAATTTTGTATTACGTACTTGTTCCGGTTGTGCTTGCTTTGTGGCCGTTAATTGTAGGGGGCATATATTTACGGGACGCACAAGAGAGTTTGAAGGAGGAGATGCGCGATTTAAAAGATGCGCGAAGCAAAGCTTTGGAGATTCTGAGTCTCGTGCCTGACCGACTGGCCCAAAGCGACCCGAAAGCAGGTGCTACCGATTTTATGTATATCGATGCTATTGATAAGGCTGCTACTTTGTGCGATATACCAGCGACCGATTACCGGCCGAGTACAAAACCAACAACCGCCCGCAAGGGGGGCCAGAAAAGCCAAGACTGTCATGTGATTATAAACGAGATTGACATATTAAGATTTGCCAGGTTTCTTTCCACACTCCAACTTCAGTGGGCACATTTGCAGTGTGTAAATGTCACACTCACCAGCAGGAAAGGCCTGCCTGATAAATGGAAGGTCGATCTGGACTTCAAGTACTACTATTGAGGAGGATTTGAGTGTTATCTGGTGATTTGGCGGTGCATCTTCCTATCCGGGAAAGTTTTGTGTATCACTATATATGGTATGTTGTCCGAGTCGGCTGGGTGGAGCGTTGCAGGCGGCTTCTGAGGAGAAAAAAGGTCTATTCGAATGGCGGTTCTTGGTATTGATAAGCCGGATTGGACGTCAAGTCGACCTATATTCTGCTCTTGTGCCGGTTAAGTCAAAAGGAAACTTTTCTAAAGTTTTGAGGCCAATTCTGTCGATATCAATGTTGTGAAGTGGTTTTGAGCCTCAAAAGGGATTTTGGGGGTATACAAGATATAGTGGTTACTGCGTTTCAGACGGAAATACGGATAGTTTCGCCTGTAACCGCTCCAACAAGGTAATTCAAATGCCGAGTCTTGATTCCAGTGGCAGCCTTGAAGGCCGAGATAGACAGGACGGTTCTTTCAGCGAAAGCCTGGCTGCTGATGAGGACTTGCTTATGGAGCAGATCCTTGAAAATCTCGATACTACGCCGATCGGGCAGGTTTTAAAGAAGATTGCTTCGCTGCCGGAGGTCCGCAGGGAAAAAGTTCTTGATGTCCGCCGGCAGCTTATCGAAGGCAAATACAATCTTAATGAGCGATTGGATATTGCTCTCGATAAAGTTCTTGAGGACCTTACCACGTAAGGGCAGCGGAGGGGCTGTTGACCCTTAAATCGAGAGTGCTAATTTGGTCTGGGTCAAAACCCGTTACTGATTGTGTGGACAGGCAACGAGTTTGCACAAACTTTTTATCTTTGGGTCCCGATTTTTTGCAGAGGACCCAAAATGTCCTTTTCTATATTTGCCTGCTTTAACTGAAGTCTCTTGGACTATGAGACTATTTCTGGGACGTCGTCGTCGGGCTCATCCATTTCGACCGGTTTATAGCCCGGCTGTTTTGATTTTTCCACCTCTTCCGTGAAGGCGGCAATAACTTTTTCCTGAATTTTTCGCCTGCATTCTGCGTTGATTGGATGGGCGATATCGGCGTGCAGCTTCATTCTCCCTTTGCTGTCTTTCCTGGCCCTGTTTTCTGAAAGGGCTGTTCCGCAATTATTGCAGAATTTGGCTCTGAGGTGGTTCTTGCTCCCGCATTTTTCACAATGGTCGCTCATCTTTCTGGAGGGCATCGCAACAAAGTGACCACCCGTACCTTCAATTACCTTGATGTCGCGAACCACAAACTCGTTGTCCATCGTCACTGAGCAAAAAGCTTTTAACCTGTCGTCTTTGTTGTTTACCAACTTGACTCTGACCTCACTGATTTCCATATTCTTTGCCTCGCTTAAAAGTTCACCATCTATTGTTCCTGACGATTACGCTCTTGCAACCAAGCTTTTCTTCAAGTTTTGTTTTGTATTGCTTGGCTCTTTGTTGTTCTGCGCTGTCCATAATACAAAACATGCCTGAACCGCTACCGCTCAGGCACAAAGGCCCAATACCTAACGCTTCAGTCTTAGCTTTCAATGCAGCAAGTCCTTCATATAAACTGAAACAGCTTATTTCCAGCATATTTGTGCACATTTTTACAATCAAATCAATTCTGTTTTTTTGCAGAAGGCCGTTTATTTCGGCCCTTAGGTTTTCGTAAAGAGCCGAATTATGCCTGTAATTGGCGTAAACCTTTTTCGTAGAAACACTTATATTCGGCAGAATCAGCAGCGCCAGGAAATTAAAATTTTCGCTTAATCTTCTAATTTTTTCGCCTCTGCCGGTGCACAGCGCCAGCGGCCCATCCAAAAAGAATGGCACATCGCTGCCCAGAGTGGCTGCTAATTCGACGAGCTTGTTTTTGTCGACGGCTAATCGCAGGAACTGGTTGAGCCCGATGAGAGCGGCAGCAGCATCGCTGCTTGCCGAGCCTAATCCCGCCCCGGCGGGAACATTCTTTGTCAGGGTGATCTTAAGGTCAGCCTCTGAGCCGCAACTGTCGAGAAGGATTTCACAGGCTTTATAGACGATGTTTTCCTTTCCCTGGGGCGCCTCGTATGGGCCTTTGCAGACGAGTTCGATGCCTGGTTTTAGGTTTTTTTGTATGAGAAGTTTGTCTAGAAAGTCGACCTTGGTAATTATAGTTTCTATTTCGTGAAAGCCATCAGGGCGTTTGCCTGCGATAAGGAGGCTTAGATTTATTTTGGCGGGGGCCCGGACAAGTAAGCCGTCGCCAACAGTTTCAAGTTGTTCTTCGTCTACCATATTTGCTCGTTGACATTATAATAGATTAACTCTTACTTTTGGTTCAACCGCTAAAAAGTTGGTTGAAAAAAGTATATGTATTTTCTTATTCTTCAATCATTCTTAGTTTCTTTTTCTACAACATTAATTTGCAATTTCCGCTCATAAGCTTTTCCATAAATCGTGACAAGAACTACTAA
>Ga0114919_10004185_pt1 | contig 11593 bp, 6 predicted proteins | sample BlataG_FD_88682 | JGI IMG/M metagenome (GOLD analysis project Ga0114919, IMG submission 88682) | Deep subsurface microbial communities from Black Sea to uncover new lineages of life (NeLLi) - Black_00105 metaG | ecosystem: Environmental > Aquatic > Marine > Oceanic > Sediment | place: Atlantic...
ACGTCGAGGCGATGGCCCATCTTAACCAATTGCCTGGACAGCTCGAAGGTAACGGGGCTGGCACCGCCACCTACCGGCGGGAATTCGTGGTTGAGCATCAGGATTTTCATTGTCGTTGCTGTCGTTATTGAGTTGTCTTCACCGAATCATTTTTCAATTGGAAAACGACGTGCGGCCAGAATCTTTGAATTGGTTCTACGATTTTGTAGTTTTCCATAACGAATTCTCTGAAAGGCCGCAGTTTTTCATATCGAAGTGCCTCGTCCCGGTCAAACTTTTCGCTAAGCAATTTCGAATATGCCGCATCATATTGGTCCATTACCGCTTTATCGGGCGGCAGAAATCCATTCTGAGTCCGAGGCCATAGTTCATAGGGCGGCCTGTCCATTGGTACATGGCGCTTACGCGAATCGACAATAAATTTAGGTCGCTGTTGCTCAAATTCGGTCAGCAGCTCGGTGATTATTTCTGCGAGTATCTGCGGTGCCGGCCTGGGCATCATACAGGCATGAGAGGCAGCGCTAAGTCGCTGGGCCTTGACATATATCCCCGGATACCAGCCCCAGACGTAAATCCTGTCCGTTGGTTCGGAGTTTATGCGGATATATTCACCTGCAACTTCCCACGGCCCTTTCCAGTTGTTCTTGCGGCGTCCCGAAATTTCGTCCAGCTTTTGGGAGTAACCTCTTCGTTTTCCGCCGTAGCTCATACCCGAGTGCGGGCTTGTTTTTATGCCGAAGAATATATGCGACGACATAATTATCATACAAACAAAACCTGCTGCTCCAATCAGGCCCCATTTGCTCTTATGGGGACTCTTGGAAAACTTATCGCAGTAGAGCGCAATCAAGTATCCACCGAGCATTGCGGCTGAGGCGTTTAAGGGCAGATAATACTGCTCGTAAGAACGCGGGCTTATCCAGACGAACGCCATATCCAGAAGCCACCACGCAGCAAAAAGCAGCACGAAGCGGTCGATACTCGATACTTGATTCACGATACTTGATTCTCGATACTTGATTCTCGATTCTTTCTTTCTACGAGCATCGAGGGACCAAATCATCCTCACAATTCTGGCAATAATCGCACCCACCGCCAGAGCAACGGGCAGTCTGAGGAGCCAATAGTATCGTAATACCATGGGCCATTGCTGTGAAAAGGGTACGAGTTTTCGGGCTGCGGCAACATAACCCGCTGCCGTTTTTGTCTGCTCGGCATCGTGGCCGGTTGGAAGGAACTTTGCCAGGGTCATCCACGCGAAAGAATACGGCAAACCCATCTTTACGTTCCAGCCGATTATCCAGATATACAGTGGGCCAATAGCTGCTGCCGCACCTGCCAGTAACAGCAATATGTCAAGACCTGTTTGCTTCCAGGTTCTGTTTTTGAGCAGCGGCTGTGCAATCACAAACAGACCAATCGCGCCTATAGCGGCGGTGCCTGTTGCCTTAAATAAAGGTGCCCAGCTTACTAATGCACCGGCCAGGAACGCATACCACCAGCGTCCGGTCAGCTGGTGCAAAACGAAACAGCTAATTCCCATTACCATAAAGGCAATCATATATTGCTCTTTGACATTGCCGAACTTCGCGATAAGCGGCGAAGAAAGATAAACGGAGGCGACAATAACACCTACAGCCGCAGGCAGCGAGCCAAAGAGCTTCCGCATCGCAATAAACATCAGCACCAGGGCGGCGGCCTGAAGAGCCGTTTGTATAAGCTCCGGTCCGGTTTCGCTGAACCCAAAGAGCCATACCCCCAGCATATTGACCAGCAGCGTCCCCACTTGGGCGCTGGGCTTTTCCTCTACGCCGATTTCAGCGCCGTCGAGTATGTGCTTGGCTGAATAGACATACGCCCCGCTATCGTAAGGGCCGGGCGTGTTGAACTCAAAGTACTTACCCATAGAAAATGGAATTGCCGCCAGAATTGCTACTATAACAAAAACCACAAATCTAGATACTCGATACTTGATGCCCGATCCTCGTCGAGTATCGAGAATCGAGAATCGAGAATCGAGCACAGAATGCTTCCTTCTTTGTTGTTTCGGCAGGGAGGGTATCTTTTGTCTTCTTGAGGGTCCGTTCTTTCTGGGGTGCTTGCTCATTTTTGGTCTCCACTGTCGTCGGGTGATTCGAGGAGCTCCTTGATGACGTAAGTCGGGCGATTTTGTGATTCGTGATATGTCCGGACTAAAAGCTCAGCGAGCAGACCCATCAGAATAAATTGAATGGTAGCTGTAATCAGCACGGCTGTTAGAACCAGCAGCGGGTTTCTGTTCATAGACAGGGCCGGCTCAGAGATGAATTTTTGATAAAGCACGGTTAAGCCGAAGGCAACCGCCCCGAGCGCACTTACCAATCCCAGGCCGCCAAAGATGTAGATTGGCTTGGTTGAAAAGGAGCCGAGGAACTTTACGGTAATAAGGTCTAATATCACTTTCATTGTGCGTCCCAGGCCGTATTTGGCGGCGCCGGCAGTTCTGGGTCTGTGGTTGACGACCATTTCGGCGATTCTGGCTCCGGACCAGCTCGCCAGAGCGGGGATGAAGCGGTGCATTTCGCCGTAGAGTTTTGTTTCGGCGAGGACCTCTCTGCGGTACACTTTGAGCGTACAGCCGAAATCGTGGAGTTTAACACCGGTAATTTTAGCAATCAGCCAGTTGGCGATTATGGAAGGCAAAAGTCTGGTGATGGCGTTATCGTGCCTTTTTTTTCTCCAGCCGCTTACGACATCAAATCCTTCGTTGAGTTTGGCTATTATTAGAGGTATATCTGCGGGGTCGTTTTGTAAATCGGCGTCTATTGCAACGATAATTTTGCCTCTTGCGTGGGTAAAGCCGGCACTGAGCGCTGCGGTTTGGCCGAAGTTCTTACGAAAGCGAATGACGCGGACTTTGTTGTCGGCCTTTTGCAACTGAGTTAATATGGTGAAGCTGTTGTCGCTGCTGCCGTCATCAACGAATATTATTTCGTAATTGAATTTGCCGGCCAGGGTTTGTGTGATTTGCTCATAGAGTGGGCTGATATTATCCTGCTCATTCAGCAGCGGCACCACTACTGATACTTCGGTAGTTTGTCTGTCCATTGTCTGCTCCTTAGGATTCACGTTTTCACTATGGTAACCGTTAAAATATCGGCTGTAAAGCCATATTTAAGCAGTTAAATCTCAAGAGGTATAATTGATTTTTCCCGGCGACAGGACCGTGTCGTTTTTGGTCCTAAAATTGTTGTGAATTTTGACAAAGCGAGGAGTTTTGACGGTTGCTCGAGGCAAAGACAGCGGACAAGGACGGCAGCAGGCCTGTAGTTGCGAGCTAAATCAAAAAATCCTTGTCTGATGATCTCTTTTTTGTTAAACTAACGATTATTGGGAATTAAGTGAAAGTTGCATCACGATTTAATTTAGAGATGAGAATATGAGACACAATTGCCTCCGACAATTCAAAATTGTATGGGTTGTCACTTGTGTTTTGCTCTTGCAGATTGGCTGTCAAGAACAGGCTAAGGTGGCAGAAGAGTCAAAAACGGCGTTGACAGCACCCGAACCGGCGATTGGTCCGCCCAAAACTCAAATTGTACGCCGGACAAAGAGGCCGGCGCCGGAAATTACATTTGAAGAAGTAATTCACGATTTCGACGAAATTGGTCCGGGGACGAGGAAGACCTGTAATTTCAAATTCACAAACACCGGAGACAGCTTGTTGGAAGTCGGGAAAATCGAGGTCTGCTGTGGTGTCACTGCCAAGTTAAGCAAGAACAAGAAGAAATATGCGCCGGGCGAAAGCGGGACCGTCGAGGTAAGCTATCGTTCAGGCACCTGGCCTGGCTCGATAACGAAACGTCTGTATGTACCCAGCAACGATAAGGCAAAACCCAGGGTGGCACTGACCATAATGGCCAAGATTGTCAAGAAAGTCAGTTGTGAGCCAAAGACACTGAAACTTTTGCTTAAAGAGGAAAATGCCGGCTGTCCGGAGATTACTCTCACCAGTCTTGATAATCGGCCGTTTGCAATAAAATCGTTCAAGTCAACTGCCGACTGTATAACTGCCGACTATGATTCTTCGGTGAAAGCAACAAAGTTTGTTCTTAAACCCAGGGTCGATATTGAGAAGCTGCGAAAAGGTTTAAATGGGCTTATCAACATTGGTCTAACTCATCCGGAATGCAATTTGGTTACTGTTACGTTTAATGCGCTGCCGAGATTTAGAGTTGACCCGGCGGCTCTTATCTTTTTAGCTACTGAGCCGCAAAAGCCGGTGACAAGGCCGCTGTGGGTACTCAACAATTATGATGAGGATTTTGAGATTGAATCGGTGTCATCTAAAAATGGTATTATAAAGGTCTTGGGTCAGGAAAAGATTGGCAATCGTTATAAATTTGAGTTAGAGATAACACCGCCGGCCACCGAAAGTAGGTCAACAATTTTCACGGATGTGTTTTTTGTGAATATAAAAGGCGGCGAGAAGCTGGAAGTCGTCTGTCGCGGGTTCTATTCGACGAGGACAAAGGCCGAATAATAGGCCAATATTTCGCGAATCACGTAGGGGCAATCCCACGTGATTGTCCTACATCAGGGCGACCACACAGGGTCGCCCCTACGGAGAAAGATTCGGCTATGAAGCAATTGGTATCTTCTATCTGCCTGTTGACCCCCTTAGAAATCCTTGCCAAAGCCAACAAAAAGGTCACTGGCGTGTTATTTTTAACGGGGTTGATAGCAGCGGGCTTGTGCGCATTGGCTGTGTCAAGGGGGGCATCAAGCGGGCACCCGCCTTGCGAGAACCCAGCCAACGTGCTTATGGTTTTTTTTACCGGCAACGAGCTTGGGGCGTTGAAACCCTGTGGCTGTAGCGGCGGACAGCTCGGAGGGCTTGACAGACGCTCGGCGGTTTTTAACACTGTCCAGCCATCGAAACGGATGATTGTAGATACGGGCTTGTTTGTAGCAGGTGACAGCGAGCAGGATTTAATCAAGTTCGATATAGTAATCCAGGCGTTTAGCCTGCTCGGTTACGATCTGGTTAATTTGACCGAAGAAGATGTTGAAACAGCCAAAAATCGCGGACTGCTGGACAGCATAGGTTCGCTTCTTAATGTTATAAGCTCTCAAAGCGGCGCTGATGTTAATGTTCCGAGCAAATTTACAAAACAATTGTCGCTGAAGGAAAGGCTCGTTGCCGTGACGGTTGCGGCCTTTGACGCAGAATCGGCGCCGGTAGAGCAGGTTGGAAAACTTTTTACACCCCAGACTGGCCTGGAGACAGTCAACATCCTTATCCTAAACAGACGTGATGCCGACATTATTGCTTCTATTGCAGAGATGGGGATTGTGGATTGTTTGGTTTGTCCGGCCGAATCGGATGAGCCGGAGCTTATTGGTGACCCGGATGAAAGGCCTTTAGTTGTTTCGGTGGGGCGCTTCGGCAAATATGTAGTCGGATTGCAAATAAGAGCTGCCAAAGGCAGGGACAAATTGAAATTAAGTTATCTCGCGATACCGATTGAAGAAGATCTACCGCAGGAGGGCTCTCTTGTTGAGTTGTACAAGGCCTATCAGCAGTTCGTTAAGCAAGCTAATCTTCTGGAGAAACATCCGCGTTTTGCTTTGCCGAATGGTTTGGAATATACCGGCTCGGAATCCTGTACACTCTGTCACGATTACGAATATCAAAAGTGGAGCACCGGAGCACACGCACATGCTTATGCGACGCTTGAGAAGGTTGGCTCCCAGTTCGACCCTGAATGTGCCCTCTGTCATGTTGTCGGTATGGAATACGAAGGCGGCTTTGTTTCGGAGGAAAAAACCGGCCATTTGAAAAATGTCGGCTGTGAGAATTGCCATGGTCCGGGTTCGGAACATAACCGAACTCTGGGCGAGGGGGAGACCACAGAGCCGAGGTCGGCCTGCACTGATTGCCATACGCCCGAGATGAGCACCGACTATGCCGGAAATGAAGAGCTTTACCTGGAAAAAATGGTTCATTGGAGGGAACCAAATGCCCCCTGCAATGTCAAAGAATAAGGAGACCCGGAAGACTAAAATATGATAAAGACATTGCGAATAACAAGTGTTGTGGCGGTGGTTTTGGCCGTGGTTTTTTTTGTCTTTCCTGCGGTTTTTGGTTTTCGCAGCGATAAAGAGGTTGAGGAATTTTTAAATTTGCCCGGTGCGATAGAGAAATTCAAAGAGGCCAGGGGCGGTAAAACCAGAAGCGAAAGCCAAATCTCGCCGCTTGTGAAGCAAGCTGAAGCTTTTGCGTTGTATCTGAGTCCGCCTAAGCCGAAAAGGACGATAGCGCCTCCCAGGCCAACAACAAGTAGAATCCCCAGCCCCCCGGCGCCCGTTTCAGCCAAATTTAGGCTTATCGGTACCAGTTATTATGCGTCGCATCCGGAGATGTCGCTGGCGCTGATTGACGAGCCTGGCAAGGGTTTTCACTGGGTCAAACAGGGCAGTGAGGTTGGCCATTTAGTTATTGAGCAGATAAAAGACGGCGTTTTGGTTGTTCAAGATGGCCAAAGGACTTTCGAACTTGAGGCTGAGAGGACGCCTAAAATAAGTCTTTTAAAGGTCTCGTCATCCGGCGAAACCGCCTCCGAAGCTATCGCTGCTTTGGGTTCCCGCGAGGTGGAATCCCTCACAGGAGCCGGTGCCGGCCTTGCAAGCAGAAGACCTCCGCAGATAAGCGCTGAAGAAAGCGCGGTGGTGGAGGGAATCTTCGCCGAGATGGAAACTATGCAGAAAAGGCTTGAGTCTGGCGAAATCCAGCCGGAGCACATCGCTGAGAAAAGCGGGGCGATGATGGAAAAGCTTTTTTCTGACCTTGAAGCTATGAGTAGGGGACGGGCAGATGCAACGGAGGGCGTTTGGGACCCCCGTATAAGCGCCGAAGAAGCGGAAAAGCTGGGCGATTTAGGCAAAGAATTGGAAGACGAAAATGCTCGGCCGGATCCGAATCGAGCCAGAGGCCGGGGAGATAAGATAGAAGCAAGCTCGCGTGAACCAAACAGTCCAGAGAAAAAATAAGCGAAAAATGTAAAACAAAAAAGCGTAAAATTGTGGAATTCACAAGTTTTTAGCTTTTTCCTTCCAAAAGACCGATATTAATCGTTAGCAAATTCAGGCATTTGTCATTTTCATATCTCGTATCTCACATCACGCTTCCTGGTGGTTTTTTGCCGGAAAGTAAGGAACTTTTGGGCGTTTTATGTGTCTTATTAGATAGCCGGTATTCAATATATGCGGCTCGGAGCACAGAAAAGAAGCGTAGATTGGCAGTTCCTCGAAAGGAGTGAATTTATGACAGTGAAAATAAGCCCCAGCAGGGCTTTGGGTTCCCGCAAGGTGGGTTCCGTCGTTTTTATTTTGGCGGTAACGGTTCTGCTTGCCAATAGTTTCATTTTGGCTGCTGAGGCGGTAAAACGGCCGACTGTTGAACCGTCAGCTGGGCTGACGCGATACAGGGTTTTTTCCTTAAAACACATTTCAGTTGAGCAGGGCAACAAGTTCCTGACTGAGGCCAGGGTCGGCACGGTATCGCAGCTTCCCGGTACCAATACGATTTTGGTAACGGCTCAGCCGGATGAGCTAATCAAAGCCAGCACTATCTTAAATCTTGTTGATAGCGAGAGGAAGTTTGTCATAAAAGCGATTTTTCCCGCCTCGGAGGCTGAGAATTTGCCCTCTAATGACAGAATCGCGGCAGAGGTTGGTGATATATCAATCGGCACCTTTTCTAATCCGCCGGCCGATGCCGAGACCGGCGTGATTATAGATGTTCACAAAGATGCTGTAATAGCAGTTGCTCCGGCCGGGCAGCTCGAAAAAATTATTTCTGCTATTGAGCAACTTCAAAAGCCGAAAGTTGAAACTCCAGAGCCGACCGAGGTCGAGAAAATGGCGGTTGGACAAATCCAAGCAACTGTACCGGAGCAAGTGGCGGCCAAGATAGAGAAACCAGGCGAAGTCGCTCCAGCCGGGTTGAAAGGCCGGTCGTATGAGCCGGAGCCAATTGCCAATGGGGATGAGATACTTGAGCTGACTTTGCCCGAGAAACTTAGTATTATACTTTTGGTAGAGCTGGTCGGTAAGTATTACCATCTGGACTTTTTGTATGACCCGACCAAGATAACGGGCGATGTTACAGTCAAACTTGGGGGCGAGCTTAGTGGACCTATCAAGGTAAAGGATTTATATCCTCTGCTTGAATCTGTACTGAAGTTCAGGGGCTTTGTGATGACTCGCAAGGGCAATCTGGTAACTATTGTTCAAGCGGCAGATGCGCCAACTATTGACCCTGTTTTGATAGACGACAGCAGCGGTGAGATTCAGGCAGGTGATGTAATCATAACCCGTATCTTTAATCTAAGACATATAGATACTGCCAGTGCACAAAATCTTTTGACCGGTATGAAGCTCGGCGTAAGCGTTACCCCAATTTCCGCAGCGGGAACACTTATCGTAACCGGCTACGCCTACCGTATGGCTCGTATAGAAGAAGTTCTCCAGATGATTGACAAGCCGGGTGAGCCCAAACAGTTCAGGTTCAGGCAGTTAAGATACACGATGGCAAAGACCCTTGCTCCACAAATCAAAACCCTTGCTGAGCAGATTGGGACCGTATCAATTACTATTGCTGCATCACCAATAACACCGTCTCGAACACCGACCAGACCCACACCGACCAGACCCACACCGACCAGACCCACACCGACCAGACCTACACCGCCGAGACCCACACCGACTCCTACACCAGCCAAACCCGCTGCTGTATTTCTTGATGCCGACGAAAGAACAAACCGCATCCTGATGATAGGCCTCCAGGAGCAATTAGTTGTTGTTGAGCAATTGATAGATGCTCTTGATGTGGAGCAGCAGGACCTGCGTACTCTGCAGTTATACGAAATCCAGCACGTTGGAGCCGAGGAGGCAAAGAAAAAGCTGGAGGAGCTTGGCATAATCGGTGCCAGCCGAACAACCTCGAGAATTACCGTCAGCGCGCCATCTGCAAAGGCCCCAACTCCCAGGCCGCCAACTCCAACGACCACTACAACCACAACAGAGGCTCTTGTAGGAGAACCGCAAGTGGTGATAATTGAGGCGACCAACTCGCTTCTGGTTAATGCCACGGCCGAACAGCACGCCCGGATAACGCAGATTTTAGGCTACGTGGACAGCGAGATGCTCAAGGAGGAAATACCTTATAAAATTTATTCGCTTGAAAACCAGTCTCCGACGGATTTGGCGGGCGTTCTGAATCAACTTGTCCAGGAGACCATTAAAGACAAAGAAGGCAAGATTGAAAGGGTCATAAAAAAGGAAGAAGAAGTCACCATCATTGCTGATGAAACGACTTTTTCGCTTATTGTCTATGCCAGCAAGAAAAACCAGGAATGGATAAGCAGTCTCATAGAAACACTTGATAGGTTCAGGCCGCAGGTCCTCATCGATGTAACGCTTGTCGAGGTCAGTAGAACCGACCTTTTTGACTTCGACTTGGACGTGGTCACAAAATTCCCAAAACTTGCACGTAGCTACACCCAGCAGACAGACCCGAATGGAATCCCGATCGGGCCTAAAATTGCAACAGGAGCTATGGATTTTCTCACGGCGCTAAAGGAACCTTTCCCTCTTAAACGAATCACCGAAGCAGTTGTCACAGCAGGGGCAGGGGGAACAGGCTTCTATGCAGACGAGCATATCCAGGCTTTGTTAACTGCCATGCAAACCAAAGGCTATGGCCGAGTTCTGGCAAAGCCAAAGATTCTTGTCAACGATGGGCAGCCCGGCATAATTAAGACTACTGAGACAACAAATGTTAAAATAGAGCAGATTGTCATACCGGAAGAAGGTACTCAAAGAACAACCACGGATTTCCGCGCGTATGAAGCAGGTATAATGCTTACTATAACCCCGAATATCGGCGAGGGCGATTTACTCCTTTTGGAAATAGAGTTAGATAGAAGTGACTTTGGCGAAACTCCGGAGGTGGGCGCTCCGCCGGATACAACTGCCACTAATATAAATACCGTTGTAACAGTACCCAATGACCGAACGATAATTCTCGGTGGCTTGATAAAACTAAACCAAACAAAAGCAGGTTCAAAGGTTCCTATACTTAGCGATATCCCAATCTTAGGTGGGCTGTTCAGAAGCACCAGCAACACAGACCGTGAATCGAAACTCTACATATTTGTAAAAGCCAACATCCTGAGGCCCGATGAGAATATCAAAGGACTGCCGGATTTGGAGGAGATATCGGAAAGGAACAGAGTTGCGTTTGAACGATTTGAAGAAAAGTTCCAGAAATACGAGGACTGGCCCGGGATGAAGCCTGAGCCGATGGAGCCGTTGCGTGTTCTGGAGGCGGAATAGTAGGAAGCGGAAAACGTAAAACCATAGCGTAAAACTTAAAATTGGATAGGTTTTGAATTTTAAGATAGTTGGTGGGCTAAAGCCCACCCTACAAATTAAAACCTAAAAGCCAAAACAACTGTAGGGTGGGGTCGTAACCCCACCAATAACCTCTATGAAAGATTTATTGATACAAACTGCGAAGCGGACGGGCCTGGTTGATGCTGAGAAATTAGCCGAATTTTTTGAAAATAATAACGAAGAAAAATTACGGCTGGATGAGCTTTTGCTTCGCTGTCCGTACTTTACCGAAGAGGTAGTTTTGAAGCTCTTTGCCGCCGCGCTCGGCGCCGAATTCCTGTCTGAAATACCCGTAAAGGCCGTGCCGCCCGAATTCGTAGAAGCTGTTCCTGCGACCTATGCTCAGCATCATTATCTTATCGGGATAAGAAGTCAGAAGACAGAAGACGGAAGTCAGAAGTCAGAAGACCCGCGAAAGCGGCGAGCAGGCGGTCAACTTACCGTGGTTTTGTCAAAGCCGTTAGATGCAAATGCTCTGGACAATGTCTCGAAGATGACCGGCCTGCCCGTTAAGGCGGCAATAGCTACCCGAACCGCTATCACCGCAGCAATTGATGTCGCCTACGAGCAAAGAACAACCGTCATTGAAGATGTGGCCGAAGAGCTCGATTCGCAAAATCTCGACCAGCTCATTGATGAGGTGGCCGGGTCGGACGACCTGCTTGATGTGGTTAATCGGCCGCCCGTTATCAGATTGGTCAATGATATTCTTTTTCGTGCCCTGCAGTTGAGGGCCAGCGATATTCATGTTCACCCTTACGAGACAAAGATTCAGATTCGCTACCGTATTGACGGCATTTTGTATGATGTTCTGAGTTTGAACAAAAATGTCCTGCCGTTGGTTATCTCTCGTATCAAGGTTATGGCCGGAATGGATATTGCCGAGCGCCGCCTGCCGCAGGACGGCAGATGCAGCGTCCGGCTTGGCCAGCGCGAAATCGATTTGCGTATCAGCACCGTTCCGACCAGCTACGGCGAACGCAGCGTCCTGCGACTGCTGGACAAAAGCACCGGCCTGTTCGGGCTCGACGAGCTGGGTCTGTGGCATGAAGATTTAAAAAAATTCGATTCTTTGCTCAACCACTCGCACGGCGTTATTTTCGTGACCGGACCGACCGGCAGCGGAAAAAGCACCACCCTTTATGCCTCTCTC
>Ga0114919_10004186_pt1 | contig 11592 bp, 14 predicted proteins | sample BlataG_FD_88682 | JGI IMG/M metagenome (GOLD analysis project Ga0114919, IMG submission 88682) | Deep subsurface microbial communities from Black Sea to uncover new lineages of life (NeLLi) - Black_00105 metaG | ecosystem: Environmental > Aquatic > Marine > Oceanic > Sediment | place: Atlantic...
GAGAATGGAAGGAGGAAGGGGGATGATGATGACGGTGATGAATTGGTAACAGCTTGATTGTTATGTTTTCGACTCACAAATCTTATTTTAAATGTACATGTACAACTGAGACGTCAATATAGTACTTGAGTTGTTGTTGTTTTACAGCATTAAACTACAAATGTACCTACAACAACAACTACCTCTAGTGGTTGACGATAATAGTGCTATTATCACCCCCAAAAACCCAACTACCAGGTATCATCATCTTCTCAACGCACAAATCATCATCATCATCATATTTACTTCTCTCTTCTCTAAACACAGGTGATAACGATACTACTAACTATTAAATCAAACTAAACAAATTCTTATTAAAAAGCATTCATTTCTTTCTTTGAGGAGATAATATTTAATCACCTCTATTTACAAATCAATGCCCACCTTCTTGGCGAAAGAAGAGACAGTGGAGGTAATGGTCTCCTTCTCTCCTGGTACCAAGAAGAATCTGTAAGCGGTATAGCCAGTGAAGCCCATGCCGATCAACTCAAAGATGGTAGAGAGGAGGGGGAGCTTGTCAACGGCACCGACAATGCCATTGGTGAAGTAGAGGGCAAGGAGGGCGGAGAAGCCAAAGAAGATAATGGTTGGCTTCTCGTCAGAGGCTTCCCACTTGGCTGTGAGGTCGTCAGCAATCTCAGTGGCCTTGACGGTGATAGTGTCCATGAGGTCATCGCTCTGGGCCTTCATGGCAGCCTTGTTTTGTTCCTCGCGGAAGGCACGGATGGAGAGGGGAGTGCGAGCGAAAGCTATGTGGATGGAGATGGGATTGGATCGGTAGGGTTTGGGTGAGTGAGGGGAGGGATTGGAGAGCAATGTAGAGGAATGTCAATCAGAGAAGAAGATGAGATGGTTGGTTAAGTGAAAGGAAGACATCCAGCTCTGGCTATGTTTTTCGAATTGTTTTTGAATGATCACTTGCTGACCCGATTACTTACCATTCTTGCGGGTAGATGAGAGACGAGTGCTTCTGCAGTAAGATAACATGGGGATCATGTGGTTAGAGACCTTGCAGAGCAGTAAATCAAAGCATTTCGGGGTGTTGATCCAAAGCCAAGGCTACGATGGCAGCTCGAAATCGGCCCAATTTGCATTGAGCCAAGCTTCATGCAGCTCATGGATCATTGTAAAATCACCAGATCTATCCAAAACGGCAAGGTTGAGAACAGTTTCATACCTGAGAGCTCTGGCTGGTGCTTGAATGGCTTGGATGGCAGACATAATTGCTATTTGATTCGTTTTTGCAAGTGTAGGGACTTGGACAGTTAATTTAAAAGTATGATCGGTGCGATGATGATCACCAAATTTAAACTTCCTGCACAGAAAACTGGCAGGGGAGAGAGAGAACCGAGCTCCGCCTGATCTCTTTGGGATTCTCATTCAAGATGAGGTGAGAGAGAAACAAGATCAATAATATCTCCATATCACTGTCAATAGGGCCTTTGGAAGAAGGATAGTATGCAGGCACTAGGGGCAGCAAGTATATGCAGGGAATAAGAGAAACTAATAGTTTGACTTGGACATCAATCGGTCGTTGTCCTCACGTCGCGACGATCGTCGAGGCTCGGGCGATGCCTCTCTCTGGAATGCTGAAATGTGGCCAATTCTGTCATGCTTCCCTTAGTCACAATATGTATAACAAATAAGATAGACGGTAAATACCCATAACATTGCGTTTTATATATAAAGCTTTCTAGAATAAAACGAATTAAAGAATTGAAATGATACCAATATACATAAACTCAAGCCTACCTCGACCTAGACAACTTTCTGGGCAAGCCTTCAATGCATTAAATGCATGCAAGAGACAAACACAACCCATCATCCACACGAGAGTAACATGCGACCAAAGCAGACGGCCGCCTCGCCCTCGAAAGCATTCCACCACAGACCAACAAAAACAACGTCTCAACAAAGCTCTCGCATCAGCTGGCATCGCTTCTCGCCGCGGTGCTGACGACCTCATCTTTGCAGGACAAGTCCAAGTCAACGGTGTCACAGTAGACCACCCAGGCATGCAAGTAGATCTTTCATCAGACAAGGTCATCGTCAATGGCAAACCAATCTCTGCCTCAGCCATCCCCCGCAGATTCTACTTCGCCCTCAACAAACCCAAAGGATACATATGCAGCAATGTCTCTGGAGATGGTTACCAAGGAGAAGGCCGCCTCGTTGTCGACCTTTTCAACGAATGGCTCCAGAAACACAAACAAAAAAACCCCAAATCAATGCGACCCCGTCTCTTCACGGTCGGCCGCCTCGACTCCCAATCCATCGGCCTCGTTTTCGTCACCAACGACGGAGACTGGGCCCAGCAGGTCTCCCACCCTTCTTCAGGACTCACCAAGGAATACTCTGTCACTCTATCCCTCCGACCTACCCCCCCACAAATCCAAGCTTTGACCAACGGCTGCGACATTGATGGGGTTCACGTTACACCCGTCGCGGTAGGCATTGATGATAGCGACCCCAGCAAACCCAACAGGATAAGAATAATAGTGGCAGAAGGGAGGAATAGGGAGGTTAGGAAGTTGTGTGAGGCAGCTGGGCTGGGTGATGTTAGAGTATTAAGGAGGGTGAGGGTTGGTGGGTACCGGATACCTCGAGATTTAGGGTTTGGAGAGGTGAGAGAGATGAAACCACATGAAGTAAGGAGGGTATTAAATGTTGGGGCTGATAGGAGCTTGTAGATTGTGTAATGATGCAAGATGAGATGATTTGTTTACATAGGAAAAAAAGGATCTATCTATCTATCTATATAAACGGGATACGATGGTGCCAAATGAGCTTGCCTGATATTGGTGGTTGTAGTATTACGTTATGACTGCTCAGAGACAGAGATACTAAAGAGGAATATGAGAAATGTGTACCTATGGAAGACAGAATCTCCTGAAAACTGAAAAAAAAACCCTGCAAAAGCAGTAAAGTATCACATAACTACTTGTGTGATTCTCAATTAATACATAAAACTTTCTTCTGCATATTATTAATAATAATCATCACTATTAAAGTTGCCCGACCACGACTCTGTCAAAATAGATTCTTCCAGTCATAGTCTGTTGGATTGGAGAAATAGTTCCTCCTGGAGGAAGATAGCTTGTTTTGAAGTCCCAACTGTTGTCGGTAATGTAAATCTTTCCTTCTGAATCAACGTGAATACTTCGAAACCCTACGTAGTCAGAGCCCGAAGGATTAGGCACATTAGTCCCAAGCACTGACATGGTGGTGACAAGAGACAAGTCAGAAGCTTTCAATACCTTGAGATTAAATACAAAGGTAGAGACTTTATTGGTAACATACACAAAGTTGCCGTAGGTGGCTACACCATATGGCTGACTCAAAGTAGCAATTGGTGAAGCATCAGTGGAACGAGTGATGACTCCGTCTGGGGTCACTTTTAGCACATTGTTTGAGACACTCCCTGAAATATACATGTTGCCTTGGCCGTCCACAGCGATTTGACGCGGGTTTTCTATGCCATTCAAGGCAATCAACTTGATGATGCGATCATCTCCAAGGGTCAAATCTGGTAGGTCACTGACGTCGTAGATGATGATGAAATTGAAACTGGTCACCATGTAGGCATAGTAGACTCCATTTGACTTTTCAACTATTGCCACTAATTTCACTGTTGCCGAAGTGTAAATTGGTCTGTAGAGATTCATGCCAGGGTCTAAGATGCGGATGGTATTGGAGCCATCAGCCATCCAGATGTAGCCTCTCGTGTCATAGGACAGGCTATCGGGCTGAGAGTCTCCAAGGGTGTTGTAGTAGCCCAAAAGACCAGTTTTGATACAGACACCATTGCCGCTAGGGAGGGGGACGTTGGTGCAGGTTGTGCAGCTTTCAGGGTTGCAGTTACCTATAGGGTCTGTCAACACAGCATTCTCAACTTTGTAGACTTTGCAGCTACCGACGTTGGGACTCTGGATCATGCCGACATACACAGCATCTGCTGCTGCAGTAATGCCTGAAATGCTTCTAGTTTGAGCCACGGCATTCCTTTCAGCAAAGAAGTTGGTTTGGGTTTTGAAACCCCTGAAATTATAATGAAAGAAGAAGAGGGAGAAAGAAGGGGAGGAGGGTGGTGAGGTGGGGGGATCAATGCTAGCTCTCCTAATACCATCATCATTCATCATATATATATTGTGTAAAGGTAAACTTACTCGACGGTTGAAGCTGTTCTGACGTTGAACTTCTCTGAGCAAGTTTGATCAGCTGAACTTTCTGTAATGAGGTAACACGAATATTCAGTGTCGGGGAGAAGACCAGTGACAACACCACTTTCCTGAGAGAAAGGAATGTTCTCATCAGCATCACCAACTGGAGAAGCATCACATGCATCATCGAGATCTACACATTTCAAAGTGTATGTTGCAGGAGGGTTGCCAGACCCTCCACTTGCATCATCCCAGGTAGCACGAATGGAGGTCAGTCTTCCAGTCATTTGGATGTTGGTGGGGGGAACGAATGGCACTGCGTCGGTCAATATGTCAAGTCCAGTGGAGCATGTTTTGCCATACTTGTTGGTAGCAACAACATAGCAGGTATAATATGTGTATGGAATTAGATCAGTGACAATGCCTTCCTGTACACCAGCAGCAATGTCGTCGGACTTGGCTGCAGCAGGGCCGGTGCACTTGGCTCCCTTGTCGACGCATTTTAAAAAGTAGGTGTGAGGGCGAAAGGCAGTGGAAGGAGCAGAATCAATCCATTTGGCTTCCCAGGTGGTGGTGGTCGTGTCTACAGTAGCCAATTGTGATGGAGCAGCCGGGTAAAACTTAGAAAAGAAATTGGATATTTGCAGCTTTAAACCATTATTGTCCCTGGTGTTGTAGAGAGAGAGAGAGAGAGAGAGAGGTGGTGGGTGAGGGTGAGAGATGGTAAAAGTTGACCAGATACGATTCACCCTGTTTCAAGGAAATTCAATCTTACGTTGAAAATGCGACAATATCATGATCAAAGAGCTGATCAACGCTAGCTTTAGCACTTGTAAGCGCAAGGATCAAAGTCAACAAGAGTACACATCCTCTGTTGACCATTCTTTTATTTGCTTCTTTTCCAGCAAAAATCACAGAGAAAGAGGTAGAAACGAACTAATAACGGATATGTGAAAGTCAATATTAATATTAAGTTATTATTACCACATACCGAGCAGATGATCTTCTTTGCGGCTCAGTCAGTCATGTAATATGACAGGACACCGAGCCCCGGGTGGGTGGGTGCACGTGGGGGGTGGGGGGGACTGGCAGTGCTCATGCAAGTCTGTAGTTATATCATTACATGGTTGGAAGGGGGAGTTACTAAGAGAGCAACACTATGTCATTACAATCAAAAAGTTTAAATACCAGCAAGACTCTTTGATTTCAATCTGAAAGAAAAACAACAACTTGGGTAGGAGGTATCCCTCCCTCTCCTCTCCTCTCCTCTCCTCTCCTCTCCTCTCCTCTCCTCTCCTCTCCCTTATATCTTCATACCCGCCATACCCTCTGTAACCCCATCAGTAGTAGTAGCAGCCTTCTTCTTAGCTGCTCTCTTCTTTGCGTTCTTATTCGCTGTTTTACTTCCAGCACCACTACTACTACTATCCACTCCTATAGAAGCCACCCCAGGAGGAAGGTTCCCTTCTCCTCTTGATGAAGAAAATGAAGCAGCAGCACTTTGCTGACCAACCTTGATTTTTCCCCCTTTATCGTTAGGATCACGCGCTAGACTGAATGAAGCTGCTACTCTAGCTGCTGCAGCTGGGTTGTTACGTAAATGAGGTGGTACGTACCCTGTTGGCTTGGCTGGTTGCTGCTGCTGCACAACAAGTCCTCCATTAGTAGTACCTGCAGCAGCAGCTCTTGGCGATTGTGGTTTATCCTCATACATACCCCTCTCCACAGGCACCCATCCAGCCTCCAACAACACATTCCTCTTCTCCCTAACCACCATCTCTCCATTGTATTTGAATACTTGAAATCCATTATCCACCCTCAATCTAGGCGCAACTGTCGCACACAAGATATACCTACCATCAGGAGACCACTCCAAAGTCACTCCATTCTCTGCCCTTGCAGTTCCCATAGGTTTCAGCTTGCCATCTGCCTTTTTATCAAAAAATGCAAGATCCCCCGGAAGATTTCCAAATCCAGCTAGGACAAGGAATCTTCCCCAAGGGTTCCATCTGGCAAGAGCATAGGGCCCCGAGCCAAGGTCATACTTGGGGACACATTTATCATTGAACACTATGGATTTAGCAGGCATGAAGCCGGCTACTACCACAAAGCTGTCGCCCTTTGGGTTCCATTGGACGTCATGTACTGGCCCTTCTTTTGGGAGATCTACTTTGGATTCATTGGTGCCATTTGCTGCAAGGAAGTAGAGGTGTTGTTCTCCATAGTAGCTCTGGTTGGTGGCATCAACGTCCGCAGCTGTCCATGCAAGGACTGCTGTACCTGCTGGGCTCCAGAGGAGTCTGCATTCTGAGGCTCTGAAGAAGGATTTCCGGCAAATTGGGTCGGGGAGGGGGGCGTTAGGGGATGACAGGGCTGGTGAGGTGTCGTAGAGAGCAGCGTAGCCTGGTGCTCCCTTGGACTCTGCTACATATGTTGCTACCAATGGACCTTTTATTCCTCCTGATCCTGATCCTGGTTTTGTGGTGATGGGACACACTGAAAAGGCAAAGAGTCCTTTGATAGGCAGCTTTCCACATGGTCCAGCTGCATAATTACTGGTATTATATATGTGTAATGTATTGGTAACTGCGTGGAAAGCTAACGATTCTGTATTATCATATTGAATTGTTGGCCAGTGGTCTTTGTTAAGCAGTTTTTGGTGCAGTGCCAGTAGCTCTTTCCCTGTTTTGACCTCCCAGATCCTCAGATTCTTAGCTGCTGTTGTTGCTGTATTATTATCACTACTAGATGCTTGTTGTTGGGGTTTTAAAGGGCGTTGGAAAGTCAGGAGGAAGGAGCCCTTTGGGGAGAAGGCCACTGCCTGTACAGCTCCCCCTCCACCTCCCAGTGGGGAGATGTTGGTGTCGGTTGCAGTGAGAGGGAGAGTGAGGGTGGGAGCCCAAGAGGTGGTATTCAGAAAGGTTACTCCTTTGGATGGGTCAACGTAAGCAGCTATCTTGGAGTCTGGAGAGAATTCAAAAATAGAAGCACTGGAGCTGTAAAAGAGATGGGGACAGAAGGGGGGGGGGGGGGAAGGGAAGGGGGTGGGAAGGGGGGGGGGGGGGGGTGAGGGCTCTTTGGTTTGAAGAGAAGGGTAGAATTTACTCACTCTACGGTGTGTTTGATGGATACTTGGGTACATCCTTCGAGTACCTGCAAGAATTCAGGCGTTCGACCTGTTGAAACGGCAGACAATGTGTCAGAAGAATCCAGTGATTGATTTGGGGCGATTTTCCATCACTAAGAGTTTACTAGAAAGGGATACTTACAGACAAATTGCATTGATGTCATGATTGAGAATGCAGATTGATCAATGTCAAAGAATGAAAATAGTCTATGGTGACATTAACGCCAATTTTAATACTGTCGGTCAAGACGGAGCAAACGGGACAGGCCTAAACAGCCCTTGGCAGCTCTGAGTGTCCTGGTAAGGAAGCATCTGGGAGAGCCTGGGTATGGATATCCTCTTGAAGACTATACATCTCCATAGAATGAAAACGTAGGAATAGGGAAGAGAGACTGAAACAAATTGAGGAAAATGAGGCAACTCCACCAAATGAATTTCAGAAGAGAGAGGGAGAGGCAAATGCATGCATTGGCGGTGGGAAGTCTAGTCGACTTGAAGATGAAATTTAGCAGACACAACCATGCTTGTTTAATGCATATAATTGCGCAGTTGATTCCACACGATGAGATGTCATACCATGGCTTGAAACCGTTTTTTATCAGGTTGCAGAACTGAACTTATTATAAAGAATCTAGGGAGGTTCAATTCTGCATCCTCAGCGCAATATATCAAAAAAGCTTTTATAGCTTTCGAACAAGGTAGGCGATTCATTCAAAATGACAGTGTCAGATAGAGTATTGTGCAGTAGTGACTGTGTTTCTCAAAATGATAATTTTAAATTGGTCTACTTTATTGATTAGTAGCACTTCATTGTGTTCCCTTCTACATTATCAGGAGGTAGCTCGATACCTTCAACTCGACATCCAATCATAGCACCCCAACCACCGACACTCAACCATCTCAGCCAACGACATCCTTCTCCGTCTCTGCTTCCCTCCTGATCTGTCTCTCTCTCTCTCAGGTCTATTTTTTCTTGCTTGGTGTGGTAACACACAGTCTTCTTCGCAATGTCCAGTAGTAGTGAAGAGTTCGTGGCGGATCATACTGATGATGATCAAGGCCAGCCTCATTCAAACGACGGCATGGAATTGGGAAATATTGTGACATTTTCATCCAAAGTGCTGCAGATGGCGGATACGATGGATGCAGATTCAAAAAAGGTAGGTTTGTCATCGCCCCTCTACTCATACCAAGGGTGTTTGCATTCCTCTCCTACACAATATGTATACCAAACATCTCCTTCACCGTCCCTCGACGACAACATCAAAAACGACAGCACTCCCTCCTCCTCCCAGCCCCATCCTCAACCCCATCCCCGTTCCTTTTCTTTCTCTCTACAGCAACAGGAACAACTGAACGATACCAATCCATCACCATCAAACCCCCAAAACAACAAGAAAATACCATTATCATCCACCAACACTACCGCCCCAACCCCGTCACCCAGACTGAACATCCCCCCCACCCTCAGCACCATCCCCCAACCAAACCCCAATAGAATCCTCCTCCTCTTCGATCTCAATGGCGTCCTCCTCAACCACGTGTTTGATGCCCCAACACGCAGACACACGTTCCATTTTTGTCCCTTTTTTGATCACCTCCTCCGTCTCACCACCCACTATGACTTGGGAGTGTTTACAAGCGCTACGCAAAGGACTGCATGCACTGCCATCTTACGAATGCATCGCTTGTTGAAAGAACGGTTGGACTCTATGACACCATCAAAAGCAGCGGAACACGACTTCCCTACCTCCTTGTTCTCCACTAATAACGAAGGAGCAGGAGGGGGAGGAGCAGGAGGGGGAGGAGTGTTTAATCTTGTCTTGTGTCGACAGCATTGTATGTCTGCAGACAGTGCCGGAGTTGAAAGAAAAGATGCAAAAGCATGGGACACAGTCAAACCAATAGGTAGATACTTTAAAGATATCAATAAAGTGGTGCTCATTGATGATTCGCCAAATAAAGCAATACCCGGAGAGGAAAGGCAGATGTTAAATATGCCTAGATGGGCTGGTCCTGAATTGGGGAAGTTTGACATATGCCTGTTGAAGATGGTAAATAGACTCCTACAGATGACTGATGTGAAAGAGGGGCATTTATTAGCAGCGACGGCATCGGCAGAGCTGGCGAGGGAGGTGGCTCCCCCGCCTCCTCCTTGTGACTCCCCTCCTACTGATGTCAAGAAGGAAGCAGCAGCTGTAGCAGCAGCGACAATGATAGAAGAAGAAGAAAAGCAGCAGCAGCAGCAGCAGCAGCAACAACAGAGTAAGGAAGAGCTACTTCTAAATACAGCAAGAAGAAGAAGCAACAGAGTAACTAGTAGAATAGCAAGTGGAACCAAGTCGGGTAGTACACAAGAGGTAGACGACGTAGTGAATGAACTTGATGAGCTTGATGAGGAAATGGCTCATGGAGTTGCCACTCTTGTATCTTCAACAGCCAAGAACTTGACTGCCACATTGATGGATGTAGATGGTGCTGGATGTGATAATAAGATGGATATCAAGTGTAAAGAACCTGCTGCTGCTCTAGTACTGCCTCCTCCTTCTCATCATCAACAACAAAAACAACAACTGAGTGCAACAGAATTAGCCGACGGCCTCCAAACAACAGCAACCAAAGCGCTAGGTCGCCTATTAGCGGCGAGTGCCGCAGTCCTCTCCACATTCAAAGGCGTAACCATCCAAGAAATCAACGATTTCCTGATCATCAAGTTTGGTAGGTTGACCCGACTTGCCATGCAGGGTAAATCGTCTAAAACAAAGGTGAATGAAATGGTGAGAGAAGGTATATTGAAGGTTGAAGATATTGTGTTTAATGGTAACAGGTATAGCATTATTGTAGATGATAATGAGGATAATGATAAAATAATAGTAGTGGTGGTGGTGTTTCAGAAGAGAGAATAGAGGAGATCAAGGGATTGGAGAGGGATACTAGCAATACACAGATGCTTAATGAATGGGCTGCAGAGATTGCTGCTGTTGGTATTAGTAAAAAATACAATAATCAGACGCCCAAGGGTGGTGGTAAGAAGAAGAGGAGAAAGCAGCAACAGCAGCAGCAGCATCGGAAAGGGCAAGGGGGGGGTAGTGGTATGGAGGCACAGGAGCAGCAGCAGCACCAACAAGATATTTCTCAAGATAATCCAGGTGCACAGCTCATCACAGATCTAGTCCTCTATGCCATTTGTTGCCTGGAAAACAGACCAGGTGCACCTTCCAAAACAGTTAGACTCTTCACCCAAGAAAAGCTGACAGTAACCAACGCTCTGGCATTTGCATTTGCTATGAATAATAGCAGTAATAACAACAGCGACATGTCAAGGGAAGCTCCTCCTGACCTCTCTCTACCTCCATCTGCCCGTGCAAAGGGTAAAATGGGGGCAAAGACGAGAACCAAGTGGTTGACCTCTCAGTTGGATACTGCTGAGAAGAGAGCATTGGAAAGTGGGGTGTTGAAGCTTCACCGAGTTGAAGATGATGTGGTTGTGGTTGTGGGTGGAGAGAAGGAAGCTGCTGGTACTACTACTACTACTACTACTACTACTACTACTACAACTTCTCCCATGAAATCTTCTACAAAAAAAACAGCAATATCAAAGATGGAGAAAGCTAGACTGAACGTTCTCCAAAGATTAGATACATTAGATTGTGAAATTGATTTTGCCCAAGATGGAGATCCACCCGAGGTAATATATGAAAAAGCATGCACAGCTGCTGCTGAGGCTCTGGCTGCTGTCGTGCCGGGGGGAAGACGTGGAGTGGGGAGTGGTACTGATGTTGAGCAGGTACCTGGTAAATTGGAGGTTGGTAATGATAATGAGAATAACGATGGCAATGATGCTGCTGTGTTGAGAGAAGAAGAAGATGGAGAAGGGGAGGAGGAGGAGGAGCAACAAGTAGTACTACCTCCTGTTATGTCAGTAGTACCGCCAGTTATGTCAGTAGTACCGCCTGTTGTACAGACTCTGGCAGTGTTTGAAGATAAAGACGGAGATAATGCTGATGATGATGATGCTATGCTGATGGCAACTGCAACTGCTGCTGCTCCTCCTCCTTCTAAACGTCCTAAACTTGGCATAGCTAGTTTTACTGCTAATGGTAATGGTATAGCATCTGATGAGGCCATTATAACAGATGATCCATCTAGAATCCAATCCTCTCCTGCTCCTCCTCCTCCTCCTCCTCCTCCTCATGCTCCTCCTCCACCACAAGCACCTCCTCCTCATGCTCCTCCTCCTCCTCCCCCTCCTCCTCCTCCCCCTCC
>Ga0114919_10004187_pt1 | contig 11591 bp, 20 predicted proteins | sample BlataG_FD_88682 | JGI IMG/M metagenome (GOLD analysis project Ga0114919, IMG submission 88682) | Deep subsurface microbial communities from Black Sea to uncover new lineages of life (NeLLi) - Black_00105 metaG | ecosystem: Environmental > Aquatic > Marine > Oceanic > Sediment | place: Atlantic...
ACTTTCCAAAGTGACTACAACTTCGTTTCTCAAAGAACAGCAACTCAGCCAAGCATGAAAAAGCTTCCATGGCAACGTGTCCCTAGGGGCAATCTTGTTAAGGATGGAGATGCTGGGCGCCGCACGCTTGCAGCTCTTGAAATTGCCATTCGAAACCAAAGAAGTGGATTGCCTTGGGCAGACCTTGTTGCCAAAGCAAAATCGCCAAACCCAAGCTTTCGTAAACATATCTACAGCGCGAAATAAATAAAATAAGGAAGAAACCATGAAACCAGTATTGAATGTTCCCGTGGAACAAAGTCCGCCAAACCTCTCCAAAGATGTTGCGGGTTACAATCGTAAAATCTTCTCGAAATCGCGCGATGTTCGCAGGGCTTTATTTCGATTAGGCTATCCGATCAAAGTTTCAGATTCCCCGATGCGAAAACCTTGCCCGGCTCTTCGAATGTTCCAGCGAGATTACAATCGTTGCAATCATCGTTACGAGCAGTGGGGCAAGCTTAAAGAAGATGGAATGGTCGGACCTCAGACTCTCAAGGCTCTTGAGATCGCTTACAAGTGGAGCAAAAAGCGCCACGATGTAGCAAAAAAGCGCAAGAAAAATCTCACGATGCGCGATCTTTGGCGTCACCTTTGCAAACACGAAAAGCAACCGAAGATGCCGGGCGCGTACTCCGCCATGGAGAAAGGGAGCGCGGCTCAGTATGTGGAGGTACACAGCGGCGGGCACGGAACCCTTCGCACACCTGGTGTAGCCGCGGACTTGCGAGTCAAGATCTTAGGGCACGGTAAAAACAATGGTCGCTACCTTGTATATGCGGCCATTGAACCTCAAGCCGGACATCCAAGAGCTTCGACCGGTCGTTGGTACTTAGCGACTCGTCGGCCTAAGCTTGTGGATAAGCGTGGGGCTAAAAGAATGCCAGCGCCTCGCCCTCAAGGTGCAGTAGCTCGTCCAACAGCACCTCCAAAGCCGGCTGATCCTACCCAAATGGGACAGCCTCAAGTGATGGGGAACCACCGCAAGCGTCGTCACATGCTTCGTCAGCAAGGAATGTAAAGCATGTTCAAGCATAAAGCTCACGGACGGCCAAAGCTCTCAGACTTTTCTCCAGACTTAAAGATGCGAGGGCTTCCAAAGCCAAAGCGTTTTTCCGCAGTAGAAAAGTCTGGGGGTGAAGGCCATCACCATGAGGCGCAGTACATGGTGTATCAAAATCTTCAAACAACTCGAGATTACGCGAAGAAGATCTTGAAAAGTCTTGAAGAAGGCGCTGGAGCTTTCCCCGCTTGGCTCAACCATAAACTTTCAGTAGCTCAAACGCACATGAAAGATGTCACTCACTGGCTTCGCTATGAAGGTAGCCGCGGTCGTCGATTCGGGGGAACCTCTTGGTACGGTCGAGCAGGCATTGAGCCTGGGGGCCGTGGGGGCTTTGCCTTTGCAGCAACAGATGAAGTTTCTCCACATACCTCAATGTATGTTGCCAAATCAAATCTAAGACACTTAAAAAATTACGCAAGCGAAGCCTGCAATCAGCTTGAAATTAATTCGGGAACGCTGCCTCAATGGGCTGAGCATAAGCTCAGTATCGTTGCTGAAACTTTAGATTGTGTTGGGCATTTCGTTGAAAATGAAATGAAAGAAGGTCGCAGGTACGGCCGTGTAGGTGGAGGCAGCAGGCGAGCTGGTGGCCGTAGCGGTCGAGGTCGCGGCGCGGGAAAAGTTCGCAGGGCAGGTCCACGCCGACCGGGGAGAAGGCGAGCGCGTCGAGGGGTGAGTAGGCGTCATCCAAGAGGCAGGATCCCCCGTCGCAGAAACTTCTTTTTTTACCCACAAATCCCCCAGCCTATTTATCAAGAAACTGTTGTTTTAGCTCCTCAAGAAGAGGAGGTTCTTCGGATTGATGGTTACCCATTTTATCCAGAACTAGGAACAGTAGTCATGCCTCTTAATGTTTTAAAATCTTCAGATACCCAATTAAATGGAAAGATTGTACAGGTAATGCGTCACTCACTTCACGAGGGCCAAGCCATTGCGTTGTCGCGATTACCTACAGGTGAAATGGTTTGGCTCCCCACAGTAAGAGGTCAAAATGCGTAGCGTAGTGAAGATGGTACTTCCATCTCTAGATGTATATCCCCATGGATACTTTCTTGAGTTAAAATCTAAGAACGGAATCTTTGTGGATAAAAAGAAGAAGGAAAGAGTAGTTGCTCGAGTACTTCGTGATATTAATTACGGTGGTGTTCGAGTTGTTAAAATTCAACTCGATCGACAAAGATCTGTACCTTTTTGGGTTAGAGCCGCCGAAAAGAAAAGCTATTAATAAAGAGGTAAAATGCCAGAAGACACACGAAGATCGAAAAGAGTTCCCATTGTTAATGAGACTCGTTTAGTTCAAGAGTCCTACGAAGTTCCTTTGATGGAAGATCGTGTGGCGATTCAGGCGTTAAATCCTAAAGGGCAAGTCACGTCGAATTATAGAGAAACAGGTGAGCCTGCCCGAATCTTTCACGAGCGAGATCAAATTGGATATCGTCCAGGCATTCCACATATGGCCTATGTCCCTCCGCATGGAGAGTCAATGCCGCCTAATCGACATGTAGAACGTAGTCGCATGTCTTTAGGGCATCGAATGCTTCGAACTAAAGGTGGTCGCTATGACTTTCCTTCGGTAGCAGATTCAGCGGGCCGCCGATTTGGCGTCCCTGGATATTCTTATGGGCAGCCCGGCTGGGCAGGTCAAGGCGGTGTGGCTCAGCGTCCATTAGGCGCAATTCGTCGTCGTTGTTTACCAAATGCATATAAGGCAGACCAAGGATACTTCCAAGATACTTATGGAGCCTGGAGACAAGTTCAAGGAAGAACACCTGCAGAAGCGATGGAGCGAAGTAACTTCCGAGGCATTGCTTTTGGAGGGCGTCGCTATGGAATGTCAGGTAGAGTTTTCGGCGTAACACAAGGCGATGCAGTTTGCCACGCTGCAGACATGCAAGGTAAACGTGGGTGTCAAGTACGTGTAGGTGCTGTCGATTGTTATTTTAATAGTGAAGGAGAAGCATGGTGCGCCTGGGCCTCAGACGTAATTCATGGTAAAATCTCATTGCCGAAAAAAGCAAAACAAATGCTTGCTCAAGCAAAACCAAACAAAAACAAATTGTTTAACGTACAATCAAAGCAAGCTCAAGTTTTAGTCAATGAACTCCGTCGCAGGCTTTTATCGGAGGGTTGCACCCATAGGTTAATGTAAAATGGCTCTTATGCAAACAAAGGACGAAAAGATTCGAACACTTGCCTACGTAGCAGGGGCAGTGGTTGCGGGTGGGTTATTTGTGGCGTATGCGAGCCGTAGGCGTAAATGCAAAACGCTTGCAGGCATCCATGATGAAAATGACCCACTTCACCTTACACCAGACGCATACGAGACCGCGCATGATTATGCCGAAGAATTAATTGCTCGTTATGTTATTTCTGGAAAAGAAATCGGAGGTCGTAGCGAAGTTTATCTCAAAGTTGCAGAGCATGTTCAAAGCTGCGCAGATTGGGAAGACCCTCCTACGGAAGAAATTGAACAATCTTTTGAAGGCATCAAAGCAATCGTGGATCAGGTATACGCAGAAGCTGACAACGATCCAGTAAAATTTGTCCAGAAGGTACGAGGTCGATAATGGCGGTAAATAGAAAAAGTGTACTTTTATTGGGCGCAGGCGCTTTTGCATTGATGCTTGCAAGCGCGGGCAAGAAGGGTAAAAAGAAAGATAAAACCCCTTCGCAAGATCCTAAAAAAGCCCAAGAAGAAGAGGACGAAGAAATCAAGAAAGACTTAGGCAAGAAGTCTGATGAAGAAAAATTTGATGATATTTTAGAAAGCTTGATTGAAGTTGAAGGCCGGGCCCGCCCAGGCGTCCTTTATCAAGTGAGGCCGGGAGATTCAATTTTGGAAATCTCTCGCTTGGCCCTTTATGGCACTCGAGACCCTTCAGCAATTCAAGACCCTCGTCAGCGTTCCGCCATTATGGATTACGCTGTTCGAATTGAATGCTCGCCTTGGAACCAAAGCTTGTATGGTAAACCATTAAATGAGCTACGTACAGGCGGTCACATTGCGATGGATCGTCAGTTTACCACACTAGGGATTTCGTTCGATCCAGTATACTCCGATAACTTGGAGCGCATTTTAGAGATGCAAGCGCCAACGGCAGATGAAGGCCGCCACCTTCCACTTATATGGCTCCCCTTCATTGATATGGAGCGTCTGGACAATGAAGGCGTCGTGACGCTTGAAGGAATGAACTGGCCAGACACAGAGGAAGGTCGAGGCCACAGCATGATCGACCCGCCGGCTGAGATCTTAAAGCTCGGTTATGAATCGGTAGCAACGGACCAACCTGGTTGCAACTTTTAAAAGTTGAATGACTACTCAAGAAACCATAAAAAAATGCCGCCTTCTCTGGGGGGCTTATTGCAAAAAGCCTAACAAAACAAACCTAAAAAAGGTTGAGGTTTTTTGTGAAAAGATGAAAGATTCTAAATCAAAAACGGTTCGCGAAGAGCGCAAGCGTTGCATGGCCATCGTGCGCAAAGAGTACAAACGTCTTTCGAGAAATAAAAATCCCAGCGAAGAACAGCACTTTAATTTCTTTATACAGCTTTTAAAAGGCGCTAAAGCTGCACGACAAAAATACAATAGAACCTTAGATACAGATCAGCTCTTGCTTGCTTACCGACTTTACTCGGCTGCAGAGTATCAGCTTGCTGGGCTTTCTGGAGTTCAGGCTAAGCAGTTTGCCAGCGAAGCTCGAGAAGGTATAAGTCTTACTTCTAGAGAACTTCGTAGGCTGATCCAAAAGCCAAGAGAAAGCAGAATCCCTTAAATTTGTGTGTTATAATCTTCTTGATAAGGAGAATCTCTAAATGTCAAAAAGCCTAGTAAAGCGTTCGTTAGACCCTAAAACAGAAAAGCCTATTTTAGTAATGGTTGGAAAAGGTCGAAAAGGTCGAGGTTTCATTGTTGCCTGCGGATGCAATGGATGAACCCGTGATGTGCATGGACCTCGAGCAGGTAGCTGAAACTCTCAATGAGTGGATCAACGATCCCAATCGAGAGCGGTTTGACCCTGTTGAAATGGAAGAAGATGAAGATGATGGTGATGCGACTTCTTCAAAGAAAGGCAGCGAAAGAGGCCCTGAAAAGATCGATGATATTTTTAAGTTTACAGGAAAGATGGACGCAGCTGACGAGCTTTTGTTCAACATCGGTTCGTACGCTTACAACAAACTAAATGACGGAAGCAATGGATACCGTGATAAGCGTAAGCGTTCGCGTCGTTCGCGCCGAAAGGGTTCGTCAAAGAAGTAATGGATCCAGTTACCCTACTCTTGCTTTTAGGTGTCCCCCTTTTTCTTTTTGGAAAAAGCAAGGGTAAAGGTAGGAATTATGCTCGGATGCCCATGCTTGAAACTGCCGCAAAGATCGAGGTTAGGTACAACATCAAAGGTCTCACGAAGTTCTTAGATGCAATTGCTTACCAAGAAAGTAAGTATTATGCGAATATGGAAGGGGACTCAGGTAGAAGTATCGGTCTTTTTCAGATGAGAACAGGCACAGCTTTTCGAGTTAGTAATAAATTAACAAAAGTAAGTAATAAAAAAAGTAAATTAAAAGACCCTGTTAAAGCAACTATTTTAGCTGTAGATTACGTAGTATATAATATAAATAAGTTAGAAGATAGAGGGTTGCCTGGACAAACGCTTGCAGTTCGCAGGGCTTGGGCGTTACCTCATTTGCTTTATGATTTTGATGAAACAGAAGAAAGAAGTCTTTTAGTCCACGATCGGTATGAAAACTCTTTATATGAATTGGGTTATCCGGTAGAATTTATGTATCACGAGCTGGATGTTTCGGGTTATCCGGGCATTGAGCAAGTACAGAAAGATTTGAAGGTAAAGATCTAATGGCGAAAAAAAATACAACAGCACTTCTCGTTATTGGAGGAGTTGGTTTAGCGGCGGTGGCTGCGGCCTATTATTTCTCTGATGAACAAGGAGGCGGTTCTGAAGCGGAAAGCGTGACTCAGGAATTGGGTGGTTACACGCTTGAGGTAGTCCGTAAGGACGGCCAAATCGCTTGGTTCGCCCTGAAAGATGACGAGGTCTTAGCAGGGGGAAGTGGAGATTCCCCTGTTCAAGCCATGAGCAAGGCACGTGAATGGGCTAAGGAAAATGAATAAATACCTTGGAGCAGCATTGCTATTGGGCGCTGCTGCTTTTGTGGTAGCCGGCTCAAGCAAATCAAAAAAGAAAGAAAAGAAGGAAGAAGAAAAGCCGGAGCCAAAAGTTTCGGCTGACTTCAATTATTTGAGTATTGACGAGAAATACCGAGAGCAAGAGCTTGAGGAAGAGGAGCTTGAGGAAGAGGAGATCCAAGCGCCTTCAGCCACTGAAGTCGTCAAGCTTTCATATGATGAGGATGAGGATGAGGATGATGATGAGGATGATGAGGACGATGAGAATGATGAGGAGATCGATCTCGAGGAAAAGTGCAACCGCTTTTTGGATTTAGCTTGGGATGAATCTTCTTCAGAATTTGAAGAATTAGCCTTAAGTGAAAAGATCCTTCCTTCGATGGAAGGCCTTTTAGATTCGATAAGAAAAACTTCAGGAAATCTTCAGCTTGACCCAGAACTTAAAAAGCAATTAATGTTGGCTGGGCTGGAAAGCATCGCTCCGGGGTGCGGCTGGAGATTTGAGGAGGATGAAATTTTCTATGGAGAAGGCTTACAATTAACAGACAAATATTCTAAAATATTATTCGATATCGATAAATTTGCAAACGAACTATTAAGTTCTGCGCCCGAGGGAGCATAAGATGGCAAAGAGCAGCAGCAAAGAAAACACGAGCAACAAGCTACTTTGGATTGCAGGAGGGGCAGCGGTAACTGCATTTGCGGTATACGCTGTGAATAAATACCTTAAGGATCGCGAAGAGCTGATGATGATGCGCATGCTTGAGAAACAAAGAGAAAGTGGCGGAGAGCTTAAATCTGCATCGAAGGCTTAACTTATGACTGTACAATACCAACAAAATAACATCAATCTCCCGAGAGGTTCGCGAACCCTCACTGCGGACACGGCGCTAAATCTTGACGATGACTTGGTTGTAGTCGAGGGGAATACTGCTCCAGTAACTCTTACCCTTCCTCGGGCGGCTCAAATTCCCGCTCAAACAATTGTGATCAAGGCTCCGAACGCCGCGGCTTTCAACGTTACGATCGCAGCTCAAGCAGGAGAAAATATTGATGGCGCCGCCACTTTCGTCATGGATACGGATGAGCAAGCGCTTGTCGTAAAATCGGACGGCACAAACTGGAGAGACGTTTGTTGTGTGATTGGTGATGGTGATGGCGATGGTGATGGGGATGTCGACCCTACGGCTAGGGATGAAGATTTTGTTTTGAATGCCCCAGGAACAATTACTCTTTTTGGTTTTAATATTGATGCAGACACGACAGTTGAAGTCATTAACTTAACCAACGGTTCTTTGGCGACCGTAAACAGCGTAACTCCAACAATCAATGCGCTCCCTGACTACTCAACGCTTGAAGTGGATATTGAATTTATTTCTTTAGCACTAGGTGCTTTGTATGGGATTGTCATTCGACAAACAGGTACAACTGCTGCTAACTTTGCAGGAACAGTAACCAGACCTCCTGTATAAGAAAGAATTAGCTTATGACTCAACAATACCAGCAAAATAATGTCAATGTACCTCGCTTAGCGAGGACATTAACTCAAGACACAGTCTTAAACTTTGACGACGACATGGTGGTTGCGAACACTTCGGTAGGCAACCCTGTGACTTTGACTTTGCCTTCTGCGCAGCAAATCCCCGGCCAAACGATTGTTATTAAAGTAACCTCAGGTTCCGTCGCTTCAGTAGTCATTGAGCCTATTGCAGGCGAAACAATTGATGGATTAAACTTCATTACAATCAGCACTGATCAAACTGCAGTTGTTTTAAGAGCTTTAGGAACCGTTTGGTACCTAATCTGTTGCATTACTCCATCTGCTGAAGATTGCAACGATCCTGTTGTATTGAATGTTGATTTCAATGAAATTGGGGGCGTAGTTGAACTTCGGGGCGTTCAATTCGGGACAAATCCAGTCGTTGAAATTGTAGACCCCGCGACAGGCGATGTGACCACTCCTACAGTAACTTTGCTTCCAGACGTTGGCGCTTTAAATGTACTTTCATTTCCAAATGGAAACCTTGCTCAAGGATTTATTAACATTCGAGATGGGGAATCGAACTGCATTAACTTTGCGGGCGAATTCGGCGGCGGAGGTCCAGGCCCAGGCCCAGGCCCAGGCCCAGGCCCAGGCCCAGGTCCAGGTCCAGGTCCAGGTCCAGTATAAAGGAGTTTAGAAATGACTGAGCAAAACGCACGCACAAATGTAAATAAGCCTAGAGGCGGTCGCCTTTTAACTTCGGATACGCAGTTAAATCTAGATGATGATTTAGTTGTTGTGGATTCATCAGGCGGCCCAGTCACGGTAACGCTGCCAACAGCGGCTCAGATCCCTGGGCTTGCACTTGATATCAAGGCTCCAAACGCGACGGCGAACAATGTTACCATCGCGACTTTAGGTGTCGAAACGATCGATGGCAATCCTTCCGCGACTCTAGTAACGGACGGCGATACAATTCAGCTTAAGTCCGATGGGGAGAACTGGCGAAATATCTGCTGCAACATTGGCACAGGAATTATTACTGGAGATCCTATCTTATTTCCAGAAGCAGTTGGAGGACCAACAACGTATAACGCAGGCGACCCACTCGCACTGTATGGCATTCAAATTGAAGAGGGTGTGACTTCCATTTTGTTCGCTAGTCAAACGGCAGCTGTCACCTTCGCTGGGCCTACGCTGATTCCTGGTATCATACCAATTAATGATACGGTCTCTCAAATCACAGATTCGATCCCGGCTAATGCAGTGGGTGAGGTTACGGCATTTGTAAGCAACGATGGATTCTTAGACCAATCCAACACAGGGCCTACCTTCATTGTAGAAAACCCAGTGACAATCGTAACGATTACTACCGATCCCATCACAGCAGATTCAGGAACGAACGTAGCGTTTACTTTTGAATTGTCAAATGAGCCGTTCAACTTAGGAAGTACACCACCGGCTCTCCCTATTGAAGGTGATTTTGTAGCGCTTACCGATGGAGCTGCGGGAACGATTACGATCAACAGCATTACTTCGATCGTAGGAAATGTTGTCACATTAGACATCGACACGACAAGCATTTCTACAGGTTCGGGTACATTATCTTACACTCGAGCTACAAACAACTTCCCTATTCCTGTGACTGCAAACTTCACAATTAACTAATGAACGAAGTACTTCAAGCGTATGAAAAAGCTAAAAAGGCTAACGACGTTTTAGGTCGTTTGCCCGATGATTTTTTGCTTCAAATTGACAAGCTTGAAGAAAAAGATTCCTTAAACCAGGCTTGGCTTGAACTTACTCCTCCACATGAAGTGGAGGAGTCTTTTTTGGAGCAATATCTTGAGACGTTGCATGATTGGACGATGTCGGCGAATCGGCTCATTCAATTTTCCGCTCAAGTTGCTGCCGAGCGGGCGACAGCAGGTCCGCGTCTTTACGCAACTACTCAAGGCGTCGAATTGCTTAATGAGATCGATGAATCTCCGTTTGTAACGACCGATTATCATTGGCCATGGGAAGATAAGAATAAGAGAAAGAAAAAAGAAGAAAAAAATACTATCTTCACAACTCGAAATATTGTCATCGGCGGCGCAGTGGCGGCTGGAGCAATTTATTTTGGTTCGAAAGCTTTCAATAAGGATTAAGCCATGTACCCACTGATCGCTTTAGCTGTAGGATCTGCAATTCTCCTTTCTTCGGGAAAAAAGAAGAATAAAAAGAAAAAGATTGTACAAAAAGAATTGCCTGAAGTAACGGAAGATATTCAGGAACCTCCCGTTGAAGGTAAGTCTTTTTCGAAGACTCGCGAAGTATATCATGCAGATGATGTGCATATGATTGACGCTCGAATCAATGAAGAGTTTGGAATTGCGTTAAGTATACCCGAAAAAGCTCGAGTTTCAGGATTTGATTGGGAATTACAAGCGGTTCCACCGAAGCAAAACCTTAATTTTTTAGGTAAAGATATGTATAATGATACAGAAGTTTTCTTTTTTGAAGCAAAACGAAAAGGGCACGGCAGTGTTGTTTTTCACTTGCATCAACCCCAACACAAACATGAAAGCTTACCGGAGAGCGTAAGCGAAATCAAAGTGGAGATACGATAAAATGGCAGGCAAAAAATTACCCTTACTTCTCTTGGCCGGTGCGGCTGTAGTTGTTGCTGCAGGTGCGGGCGGTAAGAAAAAAAATGGCAAGAAGAGCGTGGTTTCGACAGGCAAGGTAAACCCTGCCAACATGGGTCAACTGGGCGCGCCTCTTACGCCTTATGAATGGAAAATTGAAAAGCACGGCAAGGAATTCGTAGGCTTCACGAAGCATGGAAAGCCTGCAGAGGCTCCGAAGTGGGTAGAGCAAGTTCGAGGTGAATCGGAAGAAGGCGTCAGGCGCGCTCTTATCGAATTCATTGACGAACAGCCAGGCTTTGAAGGCGCGGCAACGACGGCTGCAGAGACCGAGGACATCGTTCACTCAGGTGTTGAGGAGCATGTTATTGAGGAAGGTGAGCCTGAGCATCGTCGAGTTGAATGGGAAGTTACTCGATTTGAAGACGATCAGGGAAATCCGGCCTTTGTAGGCACAACCCGCTTAACCAAAAAAGAATCAAAAAAACTCACCAATAAAAACAAGATCAAAGATCTTAAAGCTGGTGGGGGCGAGGTTACTTTCAGTGGCGAGTGGGAAATTGTGGCCGAAGGTGAAGACGCTGAATCTGTGCGCTTAAACAGCTTGTACGCCGCTGCTGAGACTGCTCAGGACGCCTAGTTTATGCGTAAGGTCTTGCCATTTGTGTTGCTTGGCGGCGCCACAGCATTAGCTGCGGGCGCCCTGAGCAATACTTCTTCGAAAAAGAAAGTCGAAGAAGATAAAGGTAAGAGCTTCAGCTCAACCCCGGTTCGATCGCACAAAAAAAACAAAGCAAAAAAAGCTGATACAGAAAATGCTAAGCTTTTATATTTTAGTGCCAAGTGGTGCATGGTTTGTCGCAGAGTCAAGCCTGCCATCAGCGACATTCAAAAGCGCTACCCACACATTAAAATCGTGCATATCGACATTGATGAAAAGCCTGAGGTAGCAGACAAGTACCATATTGCAGGCGTACCATCGTTTGTGGGGTTGATCGACAATAAAGTTGTAGCAAAAAAAGAAGGATACAAAAATAAAGAGGATCTAACCAAGAAAGTAGTTGATCCTCTTTTGGCTTACAGCAATGCTTTACCGCCTGCTGATGAGCCTTTAGCATTACCTGGAGATGAACAACATGGCAAATAAAGCATTACCACTTTTACTTTTAGGCGGAGCTGCGGTTGCGGTTTTCGCAATGTCGGGCAAGAACACAAAGAAGAAGGGCGGC
>Ga0114919_10004188_pt1 | contig 11590 bp, 6 predicted proteins | sample BlataG_FD_88682 | JGI IMG/M metagenome (GOLD analysis project Ga0114919, IMG submission 88682) | Deep subsurface microbial communities from Black Sea to uncover new lineages of life (NeLLi) - Black_00105 metaG | ecosystem: Environmental > Aquatic > Marine > Oceanic > Sediment | place: Atlantic...
AAAGACCTGCAGCGAATGCTCAAGGGCGCCGGAGTACTGGAGTTCAGAATCCTTCCGACGCAGGGCCACGGCGAAACAGACCCCGACCTGATAGCTACCTATGTCGAAACCCTCAAAGAAAAAGGGCCCAAATATACCTTAGAAGACAATAAATATGTATGGTGCGAGATAGATAAAGACAAGCTCAATGACTGGCTGCGCGCTGACGAACGCGGTAATGTTTACATTATGGTCAAAGACAAAGATGATGGGCCCGCCATCGTCGGACAGTTTGGCGATAAGTTCTACGTTCTTGCGAGCAATAATCCAGAAGATGTTATGCTTCATAAGACCGTTCAAACGGCCGACATGCGAAAGAAGTGGAAGCTCAAAGATGCCAGGCAGGCAGTTGACGGAATGGGCCGAAGAGCAATTGGTTTCACACTGAATGAATGGGGTGGGAACCTGTTTGCCAAGGTAACCGAAAAGAACATCGGCCGGCCGCTCTGTATCCTGCTCGACGGAATCGCGATTTCGGCACCAAACATTGAATCCAGGATACGCACAGATGGCATAATAACGGGCAGCTTCACGGAAACAGAACAGAAAGATATGATAGACAAATTAAGTGCCGGCTCTTTGCCGGCGATGCTGATAGAACAGCCCATCTCGGTCAATACAATCGGCCCATCCATCGGCGCCGACAACCGCAACAAGGGAATAGAAGCAGGCCTGAAAGGACTTGTCGTAGTGATAGCCTGTATGCTTATTTACTATCTTCTTTCCGGCGCAATCGCCGACGTTGCCCTGTTGATGAACATCCTGTTTGTCTTAGCAATAATGGCAGGGGTCAGAGCAACCTTTACACTGCCGGGCATCGCGGGCATCATACTGACTATCGGTATGAGCGTTGACGCGAACGTCCTTATCTTTGAAAGAATCCGCGAAGAGCAGCAAAAGGGCTCGTCGCTGAGAATCGCCATAGCAAACGGCTACCAGAGGGCATTCAGGACAATTCTCGACGCCAACCTCACTACATTTATCACTGCCGCGATTCTTTACTGGGTCGCATCGGAAGAGATAAAGGGCTTCGCTATCGTGCTTATGCTGGGTATCGCATCGAGTATGTTTACGGCGTTGTTTGTAACGCGGGTAATCTTCGATTGGCTTTTGGCCAGGCGGATTATTAAAGAGCGCCTATTTATGCTGCGTCTGATACACAAGCCGAATGTAAACTGGATGCGGGCAAGGCCGATTTTCTTCTGTATCTCAATCCTGCTTATTGCAGGAGGCGTTTATGCTTTTATTAGCAGAACCGATAAATACGATATCGAATTCACCGGCGGCACAGCCGCCACAATCACACTGAAAGACGGGATGGAGCTGACCAGGCAGGAAGTTGAAGATAGAATCCGCACCGTTCTTGCCGGGGCAAACGTTTACAGTGTCGGAGAACCAATCGAAAAACCAACCGAAGAAAAATCAGACGGGGAAAAAATATACAGACAATACGAAATCAACACCAGCGAAACAAATAAGACAATCGTTACGGCAAGTTTCCCGCAGCCCGGCGAAAAAACGGTCTCGGAGTTAGCCGATGCAATCGAAAAGACACAGGAGCAACCTCAATTCGTAGGGGAACTTACCAACCTGGTGGTGACACAGGATGCAAATAATCCCGCCAACTTCACAATAACAACCAGTCAGATGAATCAGTCGCTGGTCAAGGAGGTGTTGGAGACAGCTTTTGCCGATGCCGAAATTTCCGAGCCAAATGTTGCCGAAACCGTCAATAATGCGATATTAGCTGCCTTTGTCGACGAAAACAGCAAGAGCCAGCTGGAGATCCAGCAAAATCTTCGGCCGAAAATTACCCCGGAGAAAATATCCGAAACGCTGGTTGATTCTTATCCGGAGCTTGCCGACTTTCTGGGGGGCATCAAAATCGCCTGTGAGTTAGAACTGGCGGCCACAATAAGTGAAATCGACCAAAGATTAAGAGATTTGCAATTTAAGCCCGATACGCAAAACCTCGTTCGCTACAACTACAGAATCCTCGGTTCCGACCTGAACCCCATAGCCGATGTGAATGAAACGGTTAAATCCTTTGTGTATATCAGCGCCGAGGAAGAAGCGGGCCTTCGCAAGCCGACCGATGAAGATGAACAATGGACACTGTTCGCTGAAAACGAAAAGACCAAAGTCCTCGCCGCCACACAGCTTGAAACATCGCTGCCCCGCGTAAGACAGTTCGACCCTTCGGTGGGCGAAGAGCAATGGCAGCTGGCATTGATTGCCATCGTGCTGTCGCTCTCTGCAATCGTTACTTATATATGGGTTCGATTCGGAAATGTCCGCTACGGCATTGCCGCCATAGTAGCGCTGGTGCACGATGTATGTATCACGCTCGGCGCCGTTACCGCCTGCACGTATATCGCGGCATCGCCAATCGGGGAAAAACTGTTAATCGGAGATTTCAAAATCAACCTGGCAATGATAGCGGCTTTTTTGACGCTCATCGGATACTCACTCAACGACACGATTGTCGTCTTTGACCGTATCCGTGAGAACCGCGGCAAGAACCGCCCAATCAATCCGCAGATAATCACCAACAGTATCAACCAGACCATCTCCCGGACCATTTTGACGTCGTTCACAACGTTTATAGTTGTGCTGATAATGTACATCTTCGGCGGGGCCGGCCTGCGGGGCTTTACCTTCGCAATCGGGTTCGGAATTATAATAGGCACCTACTCATCAATCGCGATAGCCGCACCGGTATTGCTGCTCGGCGCAAAAACCAAAACGGAAAAAGGCAAAAAATAGTGTTCACTTTTGTCATTCCTGCGCAAGATTGTCACCCCCGCAAAAGCGGGGGCAGGAATCCATAACCTATACGCTGTACGCTATCCGCTATTAAATGCACAAAGATTTCAAGACAGGATTGATTTTGGGTCTGGTGTTGGGATTCGCCGCCATAGTATGGCTGGCCACCCGCCCCGGCCTGATAAAAGCAAGACTGCTGCGCTCTTACGGCGCCGGGGCCCGGCAACAATCGCCGAATGAGACATCTTTTGCGCCAAATTCACCTGATGTTTCATTGACCGGCACAACCGGCGATTTTCAAACCGAATCCCCTAACGTCCCGGATTTGACGGTTTACGAGCAAACCGAGAAGATAAAGACCGAGAAATTTCACATCGTGTGCAAGGGGGAAACTCTTTCCGATATTGCTTACGACCGCTACGGCTCGGCTGCCAAATGGCGAAAAATTTATAACGCCAACCGCGATGTCGTCAAAAATCCGAACAGCGTCAGACCGGGTACAAAACTAATCATCCCAGACTAAACACAAAACCAAGAAAAAAACAAACAGAGGTACCACCAAATCCCACGAAGTACACTTGAATTCCGCAGGAAACACTGAAATTCAGATAGCTTTTGCGGCGTCTCGGTCAACGAGCCAGGTGACCTTATCGAGGACGGGCCAAAGAGTGTGGATGGGATAGCGGACCTCGTCCGGCTCGCTGGTGAAGACCTCTTTGAGGATGTCGGCCTTTTCCCGGCCGCAGACCAGCACCGCCACGTGAGAAGCGGCACACAAGACCGGATGCGTTAGTGTTATGCGGTTTAACTTTTCGTCCATGACATAAACGACACAGGCCAAATCCTCCGTATCAAAGCATGCGTAGCTGTTGGGAAAGAGCGAACCGGTATGCCCTTCAACCCCCATACCAAGAATTATCAAGTCAAATTCAGGGACCTGTTTTTTCTCCAGGCCGAACGCCTGGCGAATGCTTTGTTCGTAAGAGCAAGCAGCAACGTTAAAATCTCCGTACTCCGTGGGAATCCGATGAACGTTCCATTCGGGGATGGCAACTTTAGACAGAAAAGTGTCGGCGGCCAGCTTGTAATTGCTCCACTGCGAATCAGGCGGAACGTACCGCTCGTCAACCCAGAACAGGTGAATCTTCTCCCACGGCAGAGATTTTGCCTGCGGAACTTCGCCGAGCAGCTCAAAAAAACGTCTGGGCGTGTGCCCCCCTGAGACGGCAACGTAAAAAACGCCTTTTGCTTTTATCGCTTTTAACGCGTCGGCGACAAAAAGCTCAACGCCTTTGTGCGCAAGAGCTTCGGCATCAGCCGAAACCTCGACATTCAGCCCGTCTTTGGCAGTAGTCTCCATAACTTCACCTGTTTTCCAGGCCGGATAAACTTATTTGCAACTACTATTGTCTTCGCAAACGGTTAACCCATTCGCGCACGACGCCTAATTATGCTTACAATGTCAGCTTGACCCCCGGATGAAAAACCGCATTCGGACATTGAGTCATATTCTATGCCCCCTTCTCAATGCACACAACATTACATTATGTACTTTCATAGATGGTTTTGCCAGAAAATTCTTCAAAAAAGGGAAAAAATTGTAGCATACGAGGATTTGCCAGGTTTTGCCCGTGAAATGACTTACGGAGCAAAAAAACCGGCTTTCAGCCGCAATTAAGACGATATCGTCCGTCCGCTACCAATCACTGCCGGGGCTTTGCGAAAATCCGGCCCTTGATGTCTTCGAGAATCATATATAGTGAAGGCACGAGCAAAAGTGTTATGCAGGTCGCGAACATAACGCCAAATGCCAGACTTATGGCCATCGGAATCAGAAACCGCGCCTGAAGACTCTTCTCCATAATCATCGGCATCAAGCCGCAAAAGGTCGTCAAAGTAGTCAACATAATGGGACGGAATCGGCGAGTCGCGCAGTCCCGAAGCACCTGACTTAGCTCAATGCCGCTTTTGCGTTCGCGGTTGATAAGGTCAATCATAATAAGTGAATCATTCACAACAACGCCTGCAAGGGCCACGATGCCAAACATCGACAGTATGCTCAAGTTGAACGTCCTATTCAGTATCACGCCCATCACTATATGACCTATCACCGCCCCGACAATGCCAAACGGAATTGCGGACATCACAATAGCCGGCTGAGAGTAGCTTCTAAACTGAACGGCCAAGAGAGCGTAAATCGCGAGCATAGCTATCGCAAAGTTCGTCTTGAGGCTGCCAAGGGATTCGTTACGCTCTCGCTGCTCACCCGCAAACCGAAAACTCAATCCTCGATACTGCCGCATTAGCTTCGGAAGGACCGCTGCGGCCAAGTCCGCGTTGATCTCGCCGGGATTGGCCACCTCCTCATCCACGTCCGCAGAGACGCCCACAACACGTTTGCGGTCGACACGCCTGATAGATGAGTAAGCCCGTCCGTAATCGACTTCCGCCACCGTCCTGAACGGGATTTCCGTCCCATTCGGCAGGCGAATTCTCATATTCTCGACGTCAGCCAGACTCCTGCGCTCCGCTTGCGGATACCGCACCATCACACGGATGTCGTCGCGCCCTCGCTGAATTCGCTGAACCTCGTCACCATAGAAGCCCTGGCGAACCTGCTTTGCCAGGTCAGCCAAAGTAAGACCGAGTGTCCGTCCGGCATCCTTGAGCTTCAATTTAAGCTCGGCCTTGCCCTCCTCGAAACTATCCTCGATATCCTCCACACCGTCATACCCGTCAAGAATGACCTTCAACTCTTCCGATGCCGCCAGCAGAGTATCGAAGTCCTTATGAGAAAGCTCCACACCTATCGGGTCACCGGTGCTCATAATCTCAGACCAGAAAATCAGCGAAGAAACGCCCGGGATTTCACCCACGATTTCCCGCCATCGGTTCTTCATCGCGATGCTGGAGACCTTGCCCCGCTGTTCACTGCTGAGAAGCTCCACGTTGACTTCCGCCAGATGTGCCGCCACCAGCGCCCCAATATCACTCATCCCTGGTCCACCTCGCGCCATCGCCGGATGTGAGCCGACCGTCGTCGAGATGTGCTTCAGTAATGGTGGCGACCCTTCGTTGAGGCCGCCTTCGAATTCCTTTATCGTTTGCAGCGCAGCAGCCTCAATGTCCTCAATAATATCACGGGTCTGCTCGAAAGGCGTACCCTGAGGCATCGTCAGCATCGCCAGCATATTATCCGCCTCAACAGAGTCGAAGAACATGAACTTGATGTGCCCGCCGGCAATGTAGCCGACCGTCGCTAAAAATATCGCTATCCCGACCGCCAAAGTCACGTATCGCCATCGAACCGCTCGCACAACAAATCTCTGGAACGGACCATAGACAAACCAGAAAAGGACCTTCTCTGTCCCGCGGTTTATTGTGTCGGTGACCCGCCGGATGATGCCCTTTCGTCCCGACTGCTTACCCGAAAGATGGGCCGGCAGAATCAGCAAGGCCTCAATCAGCGAGATCGAAAGGACGCTTATCACGACGATAGGAAGGACCCGAAGGAACTTACCCATAATACCGCCCATGTACGCCAGCGGCACAAAGGCAATCTGAGTTGTCAGGACGGCCAATATAACCGGCATAGCCATCTCTTTTGCGCCTTTTATCGCCGCTGCAGTCCTTTCCATTCCCTTCTGGCGATACACAAATATATTTTCTCCTACTACAATTGCATCGTCCACCACAAGACCAAGTGACATAATAAAAGCGAATAAGCTTATCATGTTTATAGAAACATCAAAATGAGGTATGAGGTAAAACGCCCCCAAGAATGATATCGGTATGCCGATGGTCGTCCAGAAAGCAAGCCGCAGGTTCAGAAACAGCGTCAAACACAGAAACACCAGAGCCAACCCCAGGTATGCATTCCTCTTCAACAGATTCATACGGGACTTAAGAATCGCAGAATCGTCCTCCCACAAGGCAATAGATATCCCATCGGGCAAATCGTGCTGCTTGCGCTCGATGTATTCCTTGACGGTCCTGGAAATATCAAGAGCGCCCTGCTCGCCGATGCGAAAAATCTGAACAAAGGCGGCCCGCTCGCCGTCGAACCTCGTATGTAAATCAACATCCTCAAATTCGTCTCTAACCTCGGCGATGTCACTAAGTCTAATCTGCGTGCCGTCGTTATTCGTCAGTACGATGATATTCTCGAACTCCGGACCGTAGTATCTCTGGCCTTTAGTACGAACCAGAATCTCTCCGCCCGAGGTCTTTACCGAGCCGGCGGGAACATCAAGCGACGAGCTTCTGACCGCTCGTGAGACTTCGTCAAAGCTCAGGTTGTACCGCCGCAGGTTCTCCTCAGAAATCTCTATCGATATCTCATAAGGCCGAACACCTGCGATGTTGACCTGGCTGATATTCTCCATCGCAGTCAAATCGTCGCGTATCTGCTCGGCCAACCGCTTGAGAGTTTTCTCAGAAGCGTCGCCGCTGATGACGATTGAGATAACTTTGTGGCGACTCTTGAGCTCCGTAATTGTGGGCCTCTCAGTTTCCTCAGGGAAGGTAATTATACTGTCCACCTCCACCTTCACATCGTCCAGCACCTCTCGCGTATCGGCGTATTCCTCGACCTCCACAAGCGTCAAGCCAATCCCCTCAGAGGCCGTTGAGGTTATTCGTTTTATCCCATCCACGGCCACAATCGCCTCCTCAACGCGCTGGCACACACCCTCTTCCACGTCCGCCGGCGTAGCACCACGATAAGGGACCATGATGTTTATCATCCCCAAGCTCAGCTCCGGAAAGACCTCTATCCTCGCCGAGAAAATCGCAAGCAGCCCCGCCGCCATGATAAATAACATCAGCAGATTCGCCGCCACGTGGTTTGAGGTGAACCACCCGAGAATACCCTTTTTTTCCTCTGAGTCTTTCACTTATCTTGCCCCCGATTCGGCAGGTGCGCTATTGTCCTGTTTGTCGCCCGAGACTTTGTCATCTTCAGTTCTAACCTCCATATCGTTCACAACCGCATCAAGCGAGCTTACGATAATCCGGGCACCGTCATCCAGCCCCGAGGTCACATACGCAAATTCTTTGTCGGCCCGCACAATCTTCAACGTCCGGACCCGCAGCCGACCGTCACAGTACTCCCAGAACTTATTGCCCTCACGGACAGCGTCACGCGGGACCGCAATTATGTCCTTGACGGTCCTGCCCTTAATAAGAACCTCCACAAACACGCCCGGCAGCAAAGGAGGCCTGCCGCCGGTACTGTCAAATGGCTTAGTAACTTCCACTACAATCGTGACCATCCTCGATGTCTTATCAACCTGCCCCGTTGTCCGGACCACGCGACCTTCCCAGATATGTTCCGACCCTGCGAAGTCGGCCTTGACCTGCGCGGTAGTGCGTTTGACCGGCGGTTTGTTGCCGTTGAACTGAACGGGACTGCCGAAAACGTCGAGCCAGGCCAGCTCATTATCCTCAAGAGGCACCTCGATTTCGACCGACTCAATTCCGTATGCAACACCCAGTGATTGGCCAACCACCACATATTGCCCCAGGTCAACCCGTTCGCTGATTATCAACGCATCAAATGGAAGCGACAGACTCGTTCGCTCAAGCTTCAACTTTGCGATGGCCAGTTGGGCCTTGGCCGATTCGAGGGCGGCCTCTGCCCGGCGAATCTGCGGCAGCCGCAAGACCAGCGGCGAATCCGGCTCCTTGCCCGGGTGCAGCTCCTGCCACTCCTTCTGTGCCACCTGTGCCTCGGCTTTTTCCGTATCCAGCCGCACCTGCGCCTCCGCCACCGCCGCATTGGCCTGCTGGACGGCTAATTGGTAGTCCCTTGGATCTATTTGTAATATCTGCTCACCGGCCCTAATAAACCCCCCCGCCTTGAGCTCCGGATGGATAGAAACTACCTTGCCGGAAACCTCCGGGATAATTTCTACCTTAACCTTCGGACTGACCGTCCCGTAGCCCCGGACCACCATCTGCATATCCCGTTTCGCAAGACTTGTAACCTCAACCAGCGGAGCAAGGGTGTTGGGGTCCTTTCGCACAGGCGGCTTTCGCATCTTAATAAGCTGCCGCGCACCCAGTGCGCCCAACGCCACGATGATTATGGCCACAAGCCCCTGTACCAAACCTCGCAATATCGCCCCGTTCTTACCCGCAGGTTCGCTGCGTCTACTCTTCTGGATTTTGCTTTTGCCCATTTCTTTCCACCGTTTACTACTCAGAATATTTTTTATCTACCCAGTCCCCGCCCAGAGCGAGGTGCAGATTCACGCGTGTGGTCCAAATCCGGCCCTTTAGAATAGTCAGTAGCTCTTCGGCGATTCTACGCCGCCGCTCGGATTCGAGCACCGAGAGAATACTCTCAACACCCCGCTGATAGCGCTCCTGTGAAAGGTTCTCGGCCGCCGTGGCCTCCTCGAATCGAAGCTCCGTGTGCTCAAGCTGCTTTTGCAGCATCTGCTCGGTCACCAAAGCATCTTCAACTTCCCTGATTGCAGTAAGAACCGTCCCGCCGTAATTCGCCGCAAGCTCTTGATAGCGAGCTTTCGCCGCATCCACCTGTGCCTTTAGCTGTCCACCCTTGAATATTGGCTGCGAAAAAAGAACTGTCGCCGAATATGTCTCTGAAAAATGTTCCCAAATATCACGCCACCTGTCGGCGCTGGCCCCGTACATCGCAGTAAGCGTCAAGTCGGGATACAACTGCGCAATGCTCACACCAATCTGCTCATTTGCAGCACGCAGCATCAGCTCTGCCGCCATCACATCCGGCCTTCGGTCCAGCAGTGACCCCGGCAGCCCAATTGGAACCGGCTCCAGGTCCGGCAAATCCTCTAATGTCCGGGGCAGATGCTCCGAGCCGCCGGGCCTGCGGCCAAGAAGAACATCGAGCGCATTATGAGCTGTTATGAGCGAAAGTTCAATGCTCGGCTCAAAGGCCTTGGCCGCCTCTAAATTCTCACGTGCAAGCCGCACATCCACCGGCCCCACCAGGCCCTCCTTGTACCGACGTTCCACAATCTCCAACGTGTCCTGCCGGCTCGTCGTGTTCGCTCGTGCAATCGCCAGCCGTCTCTGCAATGTCGCAATGTCTATCCTCACCCTGATGACAGTGGCTATCATTGAGTTTATCAGCGCCTGCTCGTTCGCTTGGCTTCCAAACATCTGCGCCCACGCCGCCCGTTCGGCACGTTTGAGCTTCCCAAACAAATCCAGAACGTAAGCCACCGAAATATTCTGCGACCAGTTCTCAGTCAAGACGCTGAATCTGCCGGCGAAATTGAACGACCGTTGGCTCCTGTCGCGACTCAGACTATACGAGACGTCCGGCATCCGCCGCCCGCGCACCTGGACAAGCGCTGCCTGGGCCTGCAAAACTCTTGCTGCCGCGGCTTTTAGGTCATAATTATTCTCCATCGCCTGTACTACCAGAGCCGCCGTCGTCTCATCGCCAAAACGCTCCCACCATTGGTCAACATCGGCAAAATCGTTCACGTCCTCCTCATGCATCCCGGCGTGAAAATAGCCGTCGGGCGTATCTGCTGCGGTCTCCGGACGGGAATACTTCGGCCCAACCATACATCCTGCCAGCAGTAAAACACCTGATGCAAAAAACAACAAACAAATTGAAACCAACCGTTTTTTCATTCAGTCTTCCCCTCGGCGTATGCCCGAATCCCGGCAGCCGTAAATGCCACAATGTGGTCGATCACGTTATCTGGCTCAAACATTGCCGCCGATTCATCATCAATCCAACGGACAATCGCCTTGATCTTAATCGTATGTATGAGCTGCCCGACCAGAGAAAACACGATCAAAGGCACCTTCGACTCCGGCAGGCCGGGACACGCCTTGGCCAGCCCCTGCTGCATAGCCGTCATGGTAGGCCGGATAACGTCATCCCCGAACATCCCCGGCGGCAAATGCGGGTCGAGCATCTCCCGTGCCATAAGCCGCATCAAACGTTCCCCACCCTCCTTCTCAACAAGCGGCCCAATGAACGCGTAGGCAAAAGACCTCAGCAGAGCCTCAAGACCCGGCTTGCCCCCCCCCTCGGACATCGCCTTATCAACGCTCGCAACGCGCATGTCTCGTATGTGAAGTAGTTGACGGCGCCAGACCTCGACGTACAGGTTCTCCTTACCGCCAAAATAGTAGTTTACCGATGCGATATTGCAGCCGGCAGCGGCGGCGAGGTCGCGAATACTTGTGCCGTCAAAACCATGCTCGGAAAAAAGCTCTTCGGCCGCGTCGAGCAGCCGGTCTTGAACACCCCTGTCGGAATGCTCGGATGTGTCGTTATTATTTGAAATCGCCATATCAAAATCCTTAAACACTTGTTTCATACGATAGTTTAATACAAACGTTTGTTTCTACTAAGCATTTTTTCTATTTTTTTGGTTTTTTTTTGCAAATGTGCCCTGCTGCCTGCCGAAATGGGCAGAAAATGCAAAAAATATGGCCTGATGACCGAAAAATAGCAGGAAAAAATAAGAATTTTCTTGATTTTTTGCGTCCAGTAATTTAGACTAATCATATCATTAGGTGCTATGAGGGCACCGCAGGATAAGGAAAACGGAGGTTTCCCAGATGCAATTTGGATGCGGCGTGCAGAAATTGTGCGCATGCACCCGGTCGATTTAGTCATTCTTGGCTAAACAAAGCAGGAGTGTATGATGAAAACGAGAGTCCTTGTGGGACTAATCCTTGTGTTCTTCCTGACTGCAGCCGGTTTTTCTGTGCCGCAGTCGCAAATCCTGTATCAGACCAGCGAACTCGGTGCCGGCCGGTGGCAATATAC